>Ga0163109_10001095_pt1 | contig 21424 bp, 13 predicted proteins | sample CRUFie1St13metaG_FD_108704 | JGI IMG/M metagenome (GOLD analysis project Ga0163109, IMG submission 108704) | Marine microbial communities from the Costa Rica Dome - CRUD Field 142mm St13 metaG | ecosystem: Environmental > Aquatic > Marine > Oceanic > Photic zone | place: Costa Rica: the Eastern... | reverse complement strand
GGTCGCTTGGTGCCCGTTTCCTCTGTAACCGACGTGAAAATGCTAAAGTCGCGAAAGGGTATCACTCGGCGCAACAAGCGGGTCAGCCGTAGCTTGACGGTGGATTTGAACCCTAAGCAAACTACCGAAGCCAAGGCGGCCATTACGGAGCTGACACGCAAGATGCGCCTTCCCGAGGGAGTTCAATTTGGTAACAGTCTCAACGATGTGTCCACCAATGAAACGATTGTGAACCTTCAGTTTGCTGCCATTCTCTCCGTGCTTTTCATCTACCTCCTGATGGGCTTTTTGTTCGAGAGTTTCGTGCTTCCGCTCTCCATCATTTTGACGATTCCACTGGCTGGGGTCGGAGTGGTCTGGATTCATTGGTTGACAGGAAAGGATCTGGATGTGCTGGGTTTTGTGGGGAGCATTCTTCTGATCGGAGTGGTGGTGAACAATGGGATTGTTCTGGTGGATTACATCAATCAATTGAGGGAGCAGGGATTTTCTCGAACCGATGCGTTGCTCATGGCAGCCGACCGCCGCTTTCGCCCGATTCTGATGACTGCCCTGACAACCATCATCGGCATGGTGCCTCTGACTGTCAGCCAACCGACTGAGATGGGGCTTAGCTACAAAAGCTTTGGCTTGACCTTGATTGGTGGAATGACCACTGCGACTGTCTTGACCTTGCTGGTCGTGCCCATCTTTTACACTTTCTTTGACGACCTTCGTAGGTGGGTGGAGGAGCGCTTGGCTCAATGGTTGAGATCATCGGCGACCGAGACTTCCCTCCAAGTGCCCGCGTCAAAAACACGTTCCGCGTAAGTGGAGCCAAGATCCCCTTAAAACCGCATCGAAAGGCCAAGGAAAGGGTTGGCATCAGGAGCGCTGGAGGTGATGCCAAAGTTGCACCCGCCATCGAGTTGTATCTCTGAACTGATGGCGTAAGTTAGGCCGACATTCCATTGACCCTCCCATGCTTGGTCGCTATCAAGATGCATCCTGGCCGTGCATTCGGTGTATCCTGCGAGATTGCCGACAATCGCATGGCCAAGTGTGAGGGTGTTGAACCATTGAGTGTCTAGGCCGTTCCCTTCATCCTCGACCCAGTCTACTTCAGTTTGGGCACCCAGACTCCAGCCTTTTTTCAGTTCTACGGCAAAAGGTAGAACGACCCCTCCAGTTGTGCGTTCCTGTCCTATTTGGTCAGTTCCGGTTGGGAATGTTACAAAGGGTATGATAGCCATGGCCGTGCGGCCTCCATCATTGCCCCAAAGATTGATCTTGAGACGAGTGGTCAAGTCCCCCGTGCCTTTTTTTCGTTGGCTTTGGCCTGGGGTCAAGCTTTTGGTTCGCTGGTCCACATGTATAGGAACGATGGTTTGCAGATCCACTTGATCGAGTAGCCCCAACTTGAAATTTAGCCCTCCCCAGATGCGACTTACGTTGGTGAGGCTCTCTCCTTGGTTAACAGTACGATCGTAGGTGGCGTTCAACAAATCGATTTCCCATTGAACGTGTCCTGCATCGACTGTGTAGGGAGACTCCGTCAGATCGGGACGATCCGTGGAAAGATCGCGCAGCGCGTCCTTGGGCTTCGGGTTGAAAAGATGATGGAATGTCCCTCTGGATATTTCACCAGGCTGTGCAGCCTGAAGCAGGGAAATTTCTGCTATCAGTGCAATCATGAGGAGATAGCTTAAAACATGTTTCATAACTTTAAATTTAAATATTTGGCCAAAAGCTACAACCAAAAAGTTAGTTATGACTAATAAAGTTATTTTAAGCTAATAAAAGGATTACTAAACCGATCAGCAGCTCTCTAGTAAGGAGAGTCCGGCTAACCTGACTTGAAGGCCATGGATCGAGTGGCTTATTGAGGTTTTCGCCGAAGAGGAAGCTCAGTGCTTGGATCATTCACTTGCAAGCTGCTCGAAATCTCGCACCGTTGCATAGAGAACAGGCACAACAAACATCGTCACAATGGCAACCATCATGCCACCAAAGGCCGGAATGGCCATGGGCAGCATGATATCCGAGCCTCGGCCCGTAGAAGTAAGGATGGGCATCAGTGCCAGGACGGTCGTGGCGGTGGTCATGAGGCAGGGCCTCACCCGCCGTTGACCGGCCTCGACGGTGGCCCGAAGGATCTCTTCCTTATTTTTGGGGTGCAGGCGCTTGAAGGATTGATCCAGATAGGTGGCCATTAGGACCCCGTCATCGGTGGCAATCCCAAAGAGTGCCAGAAAGCCCACCCAGACGGCGACACTGAGATGAGTGGGCCCGACTTGGAAGAGCGTGCGCAGGTTTTGTCCTCCGATTTGCACGTTGAGAAACCAGGGCTGCTGATAAAGCCAGAGCATAATGAAACCACCGGCCCATGCGACGAGAATACCCGTGAATACCATGAGTGTGGTCTGAGTGGATCGAAACTGCAGGAAGAGAATGAGGAAGATGATCCCAAGGCAAAGGGGGACGACTACCATGAGTCTTTTTTCAGATCGTATCTGATGTTCGTAGTTTCCGGCAAAGCGATAGCTCACTCCTGGAGGTAGGGTCAGAAGACCTGCCTCGATTTGCTTTTCCAAGAAGGATGCAGCAGCCTCGACCGTCTCTCCCTCGGCAAAGCCCGGCTTTCGGTCGAACATGACGTAACCCACCAGAAAGGTGTCCTCGCTCTTGATGTTTTGCGGGCCGCGTCGATAGTCCATGCGGGCCAGCTGGGACAATGGAATTTTAGTACCGTTAGGGGTGGGGACGAGGATGCGACCCAGCATCTCGAACTGGTCGCGCAATTCTCGCATGTAGCGTACCCGCACTGGATACCGCTCGCGGCCTTCCACCGTCGTGGTGATCCTCTTCCCGCCAATTCCCAATTCAATGATTTCCTGCACCTTCGCTAGGCGAATGCCGTAACGGGCGATGGCTTCACGATCGATTTCGATCTCCATGTAGGGCTTTCCGATGATGCGGTCAGCAATGACAGCTGAAGACTGGACCTGCGGTACCTGCTTGAGCCACTTTTCCATTCCGACCCCCACTGACTCTATAGTTTTCAGGTCGGGCCCCTTGATCTTGATGCCCATGGGAGCTCTCATGCCTGTTTGTAGCATGACTAGTCTTGCGGCGATGGGTTGCAACTTGGGTGCTGAAGTGCTTCCCGGAACTTCCGCTGCAGCCACGATTTCATCCCAGATATCCTCAGGTGAGTGAATGCCTCTCCACGACAGGCGCTCTGGATTGAGATTGGTGCGCAAGGCTGGCCGCCACAAACGAAAAGGAATGCCTTTCGCATCGGGAATCAATGCACCACTCGCATCTCGCTGGAACCTGCCTTGCACTTGATAGGGCTTTCCATCGGGTGCGGATACGGGGTCTCCATTTGGATTGCGAAACAAATCGGTTTGAGATCCATCCCATGCGAAATTACGCCTCTTGCCATCTTCGTCGAGCAGAAACATCGAATGATATTGGATGATGGTTTCCACCATGGAAACGGGAGCTGGATCCAGTGCGGTTTCAGCTCGGCCTAACTTTCCGACTACTGTTTCGATCTCGGGAATGCCGCTGATGGCAATGTCTTGTTTGCGCATCGCATCCATGGATTCACCGATGGAGGCATGCGGCATAGTCGTGGGCATGTAAAGGAAGGAGCCTTCATCCAGTGGGGGCATGAATTCACGTCCAAGGCCTGGAAAGGCATGAGCCAGCGCGACCCCGGGGGCACTCAAGCGTATCGAAGAAGGCAACCATCCTAGGCAGCGTTCAAACCCGAGCCAACTCAACAAACCCATCAAAATTAGACCCAGAGGTAAGCTCAGGAAGGTTTTGCGGTACCGCAGACAGAGTGGGAGTAGACGGCCGTACTGATGCACGATCAGCTGAGCAATGCCCAGGATACCCCCCACAAGGCATGCGATGAAAAGGAGGTTCCACCCCAGACCCGACGCCGGGCCCATGGGGGACCAGAATCTTGCCAGGAGCAGGCAGATCAGCGCTACGACGATCCAGTGGCTTACGAATGAGAGTCGGCTTCCCCCGGAGGTCTTTGTATGCGATCGTTGCCCGGGCTTTGCCATCAGCAGGCGTGCAGCGACGGGAATCACAAAGAGGGACACCAGCAATGCAGAGATCAGGGCAAGGGTCTTGGTCCATGCCAGAGGTTTGAAAAGTTTCCCTTCGGCCGCCTCCATGGTGAATACCGGTAGAAAGCTGATGACAGTAGTGGAGAGGGCTGTGAGGACCGCATGGCTTACTTCGCTGGTTGCCTTGAGAATAATCTGGGTTAGAGAGGTGTTTGGAGAGGCTTCCTGCCGATGTTTGAGAATGTTTTCACAGACCACGATACCCATGTCCACCATGGTTCCGATTGCAATGGCGATACCGGAGAGAGCGACGACATTGGCTCCAATATCGAGCCATTTCATGGCGCCAAAGCACATTAAAACGGCCAAGGGAAGGAGTCCGGAAATCAGGATCGAGCTGCGAAGATGACGCACCATAACGATGACCACCAAAATGGTGATGAGGATTTCACCTACCAGGGCATGATTCAGGGTATCGAGGGTTTCATGAATGAGTCCTGTGCGGTCATAAAAGGGGATGATTTGAAGTTGGCTCTTTCGACCGTCCTCCAGAGTGCGGCTGGGGAGTCCCGGTGAGATTTCGTGGATTTTCGCCTTGAGATTTTCAATGGTTTGCAGGGGATTTTCGCCGTGCCGAACGACGACAACCCCACCGACCGCTTCGGCGCCCTCCTTGTCCAGGGCCCCTCTTCTCAGAGCAGGGCCAAAACTCACTTTCGCCACATGACTGACATAAACGGGGACGTTGTCTCGGACGGTGATGACGCTTCGCTCGATGTCTTCCAAGGATTGGATGAAGCCAATGCCACGTATGAAGTATTCGACTTGATTGACTTCTACGCTGCGGGCTCCCACATCCACATTGGCTTGTGCGACAGCGCTGAACACCTCCTGAAGGGAAACCCCGAAGGCGCGCATTGCATCCGGATCCACATCGATCTGATACTCTCGGACAAAGCCACCGACCGAGGCCACTTCACTGACGCCATCAGCTGAAAGTAAGCCATAGCGGACATAGTAGTCCTGCACGCTTCTCAGTTCGTCGAGATCCCAGCCTCCGGTCGGGCGTCCATTTTCATCCCGCCCCTCCAGTGTGTACCAGAAAACTTGTCCCAGAGCGGTGGCGTCGGGGCCCAGCTTGGGCTGCACGTCTTGAGGGAGCGTGCCGGGTGAGAGGCTGGCCAGTTTTTCCAGGATCCTGGAGCGTGACCAATGAAAATCAACGTCCTCCTTGAAGAGGATGTAAATCGAGGAAAAGCCAAAAACCGAGTAGCTGCGTACGGTCTTCACTCCGGGGACGCCCATCAGCGAAACGGTCAAGGGATAGGTGATTTGATCCTGAACGTCCTGCGGAGAACGTCCCGCCCATTGCGTAAAGACAATCTGCTGGTTTTCCCCGATATCTGGAATGGCATCCACCGGAATGGGGTTGCGTGGAAGCCAGGGTGTTTGCCATGCAAAGGGAGCTACGCTGATACCCCATAAAACCAAGGAAACAACGGCTAGAGTGACAAGGAGTTTGTTCTTCAGGCAATATTCGATACAACGATTGAGCCGTCCTTCTACCGGATGGTCATGGTTCATGGGGGACACTTTCCTGAAAGGTTGAATCGGAATCGTGGAGGGTTTCCTTGACCTCCCCACAGGCAAACATGCGGCCACCGTAATAAGGATTTTCTATGGCTTCATGGGCCTGGATCCAATCCGCACCTTGCCCCTGTAAGGCCATGGGGCAGTGAAGGAGGTAGAGATTGGATGAAGAAGAAGAACCCCACCGTACGAGGGTCTCACTCAATGCCAGGGAGAGCGGGGAAAACGCCTCCCTCAATTTTTCCGGATCGGATGAGGACTCAGAAAGGGTTCGAGCTGCCTGGTGCATGCTGGCCCGTAGTGACTCCCAGGCGCTGACTTGTTCTTCGTCGATGGAAGGGAACGGCATGGCATCGATCGCCGAGTGCAATGCCTCTGCGAGGGCTTCCAGTCCATCGAAGGCATCATGACTCAAGGCGTGTTGCAGCGGCAGGTAGGCTTGTGTCACTGCTTCCAAGTGTTTCAGGAAGGCATCGGAGGACTTCCAGAGGGGAAGTGCCGAGAGGGTGCCCTCCGGAGGATTCATCATGCTGGGTTTGGCAAGAATTTGAATGGCACCGTCGATCTTGAAATTACCTCGGGTGACCACACGATCGCCCTCCTTGAGACCTCTTTCAACAAGGTAGTGGTCTCCTGCCCTAGGTCCCAAGGTGATGTCGCGCCCTTCGTAGATGCCATTTCCCATGTCCAGATAGACAACGGCTCGTTTTCCCGTGATCAGCGGCGCGCTGGCCGGAATGACCAGCGGCGCGGTTTCTTGAGTGGCCTCGGCATAACCCAGGGATTGGGCGCTGACCAAATCCATGCCGCAAATGTCGCAGGTGCCGGGTTCATCCTTGATGATCTCTGGATGCATGGGGCTGATCCATTTTCCTGCAAGTCCGGGATCCATGACCTTGCCTCCTTTGGCGATCCTCGAACGAACTATGGCGCGCACGAACATGTCCGGTTTGAGCTTGGACTGGGTGTTGGCCAAGTTGACACGCATTCTGACCGTGCGGGTGCGTGCATTGAGTACGGGATCGATAAAAGCAATTTGTCCCGTGAAGGTCTCTCCGGGAAAGGCCTCACTGGTGAATCGGACGGACTGGCCGTAATGCAGCCAAGGAAGATCCGATTCATAGGCTTCGAGCTCGACCCAAAGGTGGGAGAGATCGGCAATCGTGTAAATTTTTGAACCGGTTTGAACATACATGCCTTCGATGGCATCCTTGTGCACAACGACCCCTTGAACCGGAGAATAGAGGGTGATGTGGTCTTCGGCCGATCCGCGCTCGAGGATGGATGAGAGCTGTTCCTCATTCAACCCCCAGAGCAGCAGTTTGTCGCGTGCAGCCTGAAAACTCTCCATCGCGCTCTTTCGCAGATATTCACTGGTAATGGGGCCCAGTTGGTGCACTGTGGATTGGGTCGTCAGCAATTCTTCCTGTGCCTCAAGCAGGGCGGGACTGTAGAGCTTTACCAAGTGATCTCCTTCGTTGACCTTTACTCCCGTATAGTCCACAAAAAGGCGTTCAAGGCGCCCGGAAACCCGGGCAGTGACATGGGAGAGGCGTGTCTCATCATAGGTCACCCTGCCTACCATGCGTAATTCAGTTTCCACATGCTTTCTTTCTACCCGCGAAGTGGCCACTTCAGCCAACTGTCGAGCCCGTTCGGATAGGTGAATTTGACGTGCCCCAACTGCCGGTCCCTGTCCCTCTCGAACCGGAATCAAGTCCATGCCGCACTGAGGGCACGCAGCGGGTGAGGGCTGTTGAATGTTGGGGTGCATGGAGCATGTGTAAAAGCGAATGATTGATTCAGGGCTACTCGCGTTCGTTTCATCATGCTGGTGGGCGGTGCTCGGGCTTCTGAGTCCGTAACCCGCCCCAAAAGCCAGGAGCATGCAACAAGGTAAAAGAAACCATTTTGTTTTCATGAGAAATGCGATCAGTGTGTTTGATGGGTGTTGATAGGTGCAGGCTTTGATTCCGGCGTTCCTAGGAGTTGTTCCAAGGTGGCGTATGCCAGTGCTTGATCGGTCTGTGCACGCAATAGGGAGAGTTCGAGATCCAATAGCAATTGGAGTGCATCGATCCACTCCTGAAAGGTGCTTTGCCCGGTGCGATAAGCCTGCTCGGCCACCTGCAGAGCACTTTCGGCCAGCGGTCTGAGTGTATCCTCATGGAGGGCCTCTCGGCGAAGGGCATCGGAAAGAGCAAAGTGTGCTTCACTCCTCGCAGCACGGAGCCGATTGTTTTCCTCATCCAATGCATGTCTTGCGGCGGCTTCCTGAGCTTGGGCTTGAGCCACAACAGCTCGGTTTTTCTTTTCCCAGATGGGTAGATTGAACATGACACTCACCATCAGGGGATCCTTTCCAAGATCGGAGCCATCCATCTTGCCGGTGGAATCGGTCTGGATGAGATCCAGGCCAAGGGTGAATTGTGGCCGGCGCTTTTTGCGGGCAAGTTGCATCGCAGCCTCCTGACGCCGGAGAGCTGCCTGTTTCCTTAAAATGGCAGGATGCTCCTGCCATGCAATGGTCGACTCAATGCTCTTCCAAGTTTCCGGAGACCATGACTTGGAAGTTTTGAGCGATGGGATTGGGGCGTCGGAAGGACGATTGAGCAATCCATTGAGCTTTGCCACGATCGGCTCTTTGCGACCCGTCCATTCAGTGACCTGTTCTTCCAATCTGGCAAGAGTGAGCTGGGCCTGCACGACGCCGAGCGCATCTTCACCTGATCGAAGCCTTGCCTGTGCCACTTGTTCCAGTCGTCGGACAAGTTGAATATTGTCCTGGGTAAGGGCCTTTGCTCTATCCAAGTAGTCCCAATCAGCCCACAACCTTCGGATTTTGTGCACCAACTCACGTTTTTGGGTTTGATAGTTGGCCCAAGCCTCCATGGATTTTTCGTCGGCTATTGAAGTGGCAAGCTTCCTCTGACCAAACCAGGGAAAGGTCTGAGCAACTCCAACGCGCTGTTGCTGGGGACCGACCCGGGTTTCCACTTCCTGGATGAAGTAGCCGTAACGGATCGTCGGATCCGGTAGGGCAGAGGCTTGAGGGATGTCCTGACGGGATGCCTGCCATTGTTCCCATGTGGATCGGAGGCCTCGATTCTCCTCAAGAGCCCATTGAATCAAGCCTTCCAGATCCTCAGGTGTTTCGCGACTGGAGGGGCTTGAAAAAGCTTGTTCTGGAGGAAGGCTTTTGGGTGGTCTCTCCTTCGACACAGAATTTCGCGGAAGGGCGAATTCTGATGTCCTCACGGAGGCTTGTTTATGGGTAGAACATGCTGTTGCCAGTAAGAGTATTCCGATATGGGCGACAGGACTCCAGAACTGCTTGTGGAGTGGTTCAAGATGATAAAAGCACCTTTTAAAATGGTATGATAAACGTTTCATGCATTGGGAGTGGTGCGGCCGAGCACCACGACTTAGAATCAGAGTTGGCCAAACTGGAGGGCATACCTCTTCAGTTTAAGACGCATCAGAGCCATACACAATACGACCCTTCGGTAAGAAAGCTCAGATCAGGTATGAGCAGAAACGTTGGTAGGCAGGTCTGGACGGACCATAGGATAGCAGCGATGGACTCAGAATAACGGCACGGACGGTGTCGCAACGGTTCAACCAAGTCTGAAGGTTACCGCACACTGCGGTTGCGGAACACTTGAGGATTTGTGTTGAAGCGGTTGGTAGGCTAAGCGGTTCGGTTTCCTGACGATCGTCAGCTTCCAAACAACAGCTACCTCCCTCACAGGCGCAGTGCTCACAGTTGGTCTGCGAGCCCTCACCCAAAATCTCTGCATGGACCGAAAGGTGCATCCCGATATGGGAAATCACCACTGTCAGCCACAGCAGCGTTTGGAATGCATGTTTCAACACTATCATCATCTTAACTCAAAATGCCTCCAATAGCGAATGGAAAGTTGTGGCAGGCATCTCTCTCACTAGGGTCTTGGTTCACTTCGAATGCGGAAAAAGCCGGTGGGAGGGCCACCGACGTCAACAGTAAATGCATGCCTTCCAGTCTGTTGGGGAGAAACCCACACTTCCAATGGTATCCATGCCTCATCGGTCAGTTTGGCGATGGTCTCGAGGGTATAGACCTGGTTTGCCTGATGATCGAAGGCAAGGGTGGCACGGTGATTGTCGGAGGGGTGCAGTGCTATTCTCAGGGCCCAGTCTCCTCCCGCATCGCTCTGTGAAAAATGCCCGGGATCGCCTCCGGGCTCCCGACTTGCCACCCATGCCCGGGCTTCACCCCAGGCGTTCCAAGGGGTCGTTAAAGTACGAGCAGTCAGGGAGAAATCCTCTCCATCGGTGGTTGGATACCATTGATCACTGAACGAAAAGTCCAGGATGCGCTCACCGCCGGCATCTTCCAGTCGCAGGCTTTCTCCACCATTGTTCAATGCCCCATCAAAGACGCCTGCGATGATGGCCGAATCACCGAAGCGCGATCTGAAGGCGTCCTCATTTCGAACGATCACCACCGACTGACCGGTTTGCAGGGATAGGGGCGAATCATCTGTAAACGCAAAGTCGATGCCTCGTGTGAATCGAATCCCCCTTAATTCCAGGGTGGATGTGCCTGCATGGGTGAGTTCGAGGTATTCTAACGCTTCGCCCTGATCAGAGAACGGAGGTTGAGGATTTGGGTGGTAGAATATTTCGGTAATCCTCAATCCAAGCTGGGCAGGTGTGGGTTGCCCTTCGAAGGTATGCTCCAGGTGGACCCTGTCATTGGGAGATGTCAGGAGTAGCGTTTCACCACGAGCATCGAGTTGTCCCTGATAGTTGCCTTGAACAAAAAGACTTTCTCCTCTGCGAGGGGATTGGCGGCGAGACCGAAAAGCAGAGACGCGAGGCGTCAAATAGAGGGTGCTTTCTGCAGGGATGACCGTTCCTGGACGAAAAGCGTGCCGAACCCCTCCACTGAGTCGCCAGCCCGAAAGATCGAGGGCAAAGGGATAATCATTTTTCAGGGTCAGGTATTCCTCAGTCTGGTCGCCTGAAGCTGGGTTGAACTCAAGAAGGCCAAAGGAAGGAGCTGCCAAAGCGGGCTGAGATGCGGGAATGGTGCCTCTGCCAAGGCGGGGAGATTGTTTAAACAAAAACCGCCGCCGCCCCGGTAAATGAAGATCGATGATGCGCTGTGCCTCCCGACGCATGGACAATCGATTTCCCCAGCTACCCCAGCGTTGGGTGTCCAGGTCAGCATCGCTGGTGCGCATTTCCGGGGGATCCATACGGTCCATCAAGGCCAGGATGCGTGCTTCGATGATGCCCTGGTTGCTGCTGACACCCGGTGCTTGCAGCCATTGATCCATCACGGTACGCAGACGACGCAGCACCATGCTTTGAAAAGGGGGAGCCCGTTTGATGAGCTCGTATAGACGATTGGTGGGCTTGTTCTGCTGGCTGGGGTTGTAGAAATCCAGTTCGTTGTCCTGATACAGGGTATCGTGAAAATAGCCACTCGCATCGACCCAGTTCCGTCCCCAGGAAAGATCGACATCCCAAGGGAGAGGGGCCCATTCACCGGAGCCTTCACTGTCGCGGTAAAGGTAATAATTCTTGTGACCATGGTCCTGACTGCTGCACAGGGCCAGAGCGACAAAGTAACTGACCGTTTGGGGAAGATCCAAGATATCCCAGGCATCTCGAGTGCGCTGTGCCAGGGGACGACTTTCACCCAATAGGTTCACCAGGTTCTGGAGATCTTGTGTGTTTTCCCTTCGCCGTGTCTTTTTTTCATTTCCGCCGGCCCTCCCCAAGTTGTTGTACATCTTGTAGAGGGCTCCCTCAGGGTCCAGCCCCAGCCGCTCCAACCAGCGGTCATCGGCGTCCTCCATCATGTCCGCGATGCTGAAAAAGTATCCATTGTTTTGAACTCTTACGGGAAAACAAAAATGGCCATGACTCCCAGCCCTCTGGATCATCTCATAAGCAAGGGTGTTTCGAACCCGCGATTTGTCCCCCCACTGCGTCATCAGGCGGATATCCTTCACACGCTTCGCATCTGACTTGTAGGCAAAACGATGATCCTGATTGAAATCCAGGTTGTAACTTTTTTTTGGAAAACCTCGTGAGCTCTGACCGTGAACACTGATGTGAATGTTGTCGTAAAGTTCTCCGTCATAAAACAGGGAAGCTCGAGTGCCACTATCGGTGTCGGCCATGCTGGGGTTTTCCATGAACAGGTGAACCACGGGCAGCTTCGTCTGGATGGACGGGTCATGGATTACCAGACCCAGGTAGGCTGCTGAATCCCGTGGGTTCGGAAAGAGCGGCCATCGCATCGCGTTGCCATCTGCATCCACACCTTGGATTGCATATCGGACCATCCATCCTGACGAGGTGATGGAGGTGGGGATGATGGCCGTCCAGACCCCATCCTCCGCCGTGTCATCTCCTTCCAAGCCATCATCCCGCATGGGGATTTCCTTTTCGGCTTCAAACATGAATCGATAGCCCAGATGCAGGGAGTCAGGTTGGGGTAACGAAGCATCCAGCCGAGCACTGACGTGGATGGGGTCTCCCGCCATGGGCTGGGTAGGCCGGTGGCTGACATCGGAGATAAGGGGAAGGCTCTGACCAGGTTTTTGAAGGTTTTTTTCTCCCGGAGAAGGGGATCTCATGAACATTGACTCACTTCCCCAGTCGATGGAGGAGACCCCATCCAATTGCAGGGTGAGTAAGAAATCCGGATCGTGTGCATCGAGGCTGAATCCTCTCACTGCCAGGACGTTCCAGCCCTTGTGAAGCAGGGAAGCGTCCAGTGAATAGGATCGCCATTCCATGGCTGCCTGATCGGGATGCTCGTCGGCGGCATGACCCTTCCAATCCATGTTTTCGGGAGCATTCCATGTCGCCACCTTTGTGCCATTGATCCACGCAACAAAGCCATCATCGATTCTCAACTTCAGCTCGAGTTGGTGAAGTCTGTTCGGATCAGAAACCTCAAAAGAGAAACGCGTGTCGATGGTTGACTGATGCTGATACATGGAATCCTCAAGATCTGTTTGAATCAGCGCCGTGTAATCCTTTGCCGGGCTTTCCTCCAAGAGCTTTTGGATTTCCTCATCACTCAGTGCTCGTTTCCAAAGTGCGACCTCGTCGATGGATCCCGTGAAATGATTGCCCTTCACATCAAAGATTCCATTCCCGCCCACGCGAAAGGGAAAGTTGGACCGGCCAAAGTGGGTCCCATTGTGACCGCTGGATGCTACCCGCTGGCCATCAGCATAGAGAATGAGTTCACGATCATTGCCGACTGCGGCGATGTGATGCCATTGCCCCGATGGATGAGGGTAAGCCCAATTCAGGCTGCCAGCAGGTGACCAAAGCTGCAGGGTTCCTTGCTGAATGAAGCCAAACTCAATTGCATCGTTTTGTCCCCACAGTCCGGTGCGGCTGGACTGAGTGCCCTCGGGACGAATCCATCCGGCCATGGTAAAAGCCCGACTTCCACTGAGCAGTCGCTCTGGACCTTCAACAGCATCGTTTCGCCCATCGAAGCCGATCGCCAGGTTTTCGTCATGAAGTATGGGGAAGGCTGGAGGGCGTGGCCCTTCTTGGGTGAGCCTGGGCTGCCCTTGATAGAGGCCATGAGCGGCTAATCCCAGTGACCCTTGATTAGCCGCCAAGGTTCCCTGAGTTTCCTCGAAAGCCCAGTAAAGCTCAGGTTGTGAAGCGTTTAATTGCAGAGCGTGACCTGCAACCTGTTCATCCTTGCTTCCAGTGTCATACCCCATGCTGGGTAGGGATGCGGTCCAGGCTCCGTCGTTGAAATCCGACTGGACCCAATCCATATCTGCGTTGTCGGGAACCTTCAGCCGACCTTCTGTGTTGGGATCGATGAGGGAGAAGGACCTCTCGCGCCATACAAAACCATAGGAGATGTCAGAAAATTGGGGGGGGTAGCTAGGTGAAAAATCGGAAATGGCTTCTTCGGTATGGGGCGCATAGAGCCCCAGATACTCACCCTGGGCGGCCAATTTGAAATTGGTGTGCCAGGGGCCTCCTTGGGGCTGTCGGTTCTTTCCAGAAGCAAAAATGACAAGATGCTCTCCAGCCCTCAAGACCCTGGAAGGCAAGATCCATTTTTTTGGCCTTTCAGGATCGTCGGTCAGAGACCAGCCCTCGGTGGAGACAGGCTGGGTGCTCGTATTGGTAATCTCAATCCAATCCACACGCTGCCTGTCTTCATCGATGAGACCTCGTCGATTGGATGCCAGGAATTCATTGATGATCAGCTGGCCTTGTAAGGTGCCTGTCAGAATCAGGCTCCACCCGAGAAAGGCCATTATGGATCTGCAATGGCCGCTTGGCCTCCAATGGAAGTGTTTGCTTTTCATCGGTCGACTTGGGTGAGCGCGATGTCCAAAAAAAACCAACGGCAGGAGCTGTTGGGTTCTGGTTTCGGTTAATTTGTGGAGAAAGCTTCTTTTGGACTCATCCTTCGAAGTCGTAAACCACGACCTTCTTGCATAACCTTTTGAAAATCTCCTCGACAAATTTTACATGATCTTCGTGAACCTGGTAAGCATCTTGGGTGGCCTTGTCCTTGAAGGCAATATTCAGTGCCACCTGATAACTTTGATCCACCACCGGGCGATCACTGGTTGCCATCCGCCCTACATGAAAAAAATCCGCGCCTGGAATGTTCTTGAGGTATCGGTGAGCTCCGTCGATCAACTCCTGAGCGGCGTTGGGCTGTTCAGGATCCGTCCAAAAAATAACCACGTGTGAAAACATGGACGCATTTCATCTGCTGGATGCAGGCAGGGCAATGCTATTTTTAAATCTTATTAACTCCTTATGAAATGAAGGGCGCCCACTTACTTGGCGAATTCGACGCAGCGCGTTTCGCGGATGACGGTCACTCGAATCTGTCCGGGATATTGCAAATCATCTTCGATTTTCCGAACAACCTTTCGACAGAGGTCATAAGCTTGTTCGTCTGAAATGATTTTAGGAGAGACCACGACACGGATTTCGCGCCCCGCCTGGAAGGCAAAGCATTTTTCGACGCCTTCAAAAGAGGTTCCAATATCTTCCAGATTCTGGAGCCGCTGGATGTAGGTGGTCATGCTTTCGGAGCGAGCCCCTGGCCTTGAAGCACTGATGGCATCGGCTGCGCTGACCAGTATGCCCAGGACCGAAAGATGCTCGACCTCATCGTGGTGGGCAGCCACTGCGTTGACCACGGGATCTTGTTCACCGTGAGCCTTGATGAAATCCGCTCCGATGATGGCATGGGAACCTTCCATGTCGTGTTTGATCGCCTTGCCGACGTCGTGAAAAAGACCGGCTTTTTTGGCATCCAGAATATTGAGGCCAAGCTCGGTTGCCATCAAACCGGTGAGATGAGCGACCTCCACGGAGTGGTTGAGGACGTTCTGCGAGAAACTATTCCGGAAGTGTAACTTTCCGAGTGTCTTGACAATTTCTAGGTGTGCCGGAGGTAGGCCAGACCGGTAAACCGCTTCTTCACCCAGTCGGATGACCGTTTCATCAATTTCCTCCTCCACCTTGTGAACGACCTCCTCGATACGTGAGGGGTGAATGCGGCCGTCCTCAATGAGCCGACTCATGGCTTCCCGAGCAATTTCCCTTCGGACAGGATCAAAAGCAGAGAGGACCACGGCTCCCGGGGTGTCATCGATCAGGACTGTCACGCCCGTAGCAGCCTCGAAAGAGCGTATGTTGCGACCTTCGCGACCGATGATGCGGCCCTTGATGTCATCGCCGGTCAGTGCGACTGTGGAAGTGGTCGAATCAAACGTGTGCTCGCCGGCAAAGCGCTGGATGGCCAGGCTGATGATCTTCTTGGCACGGACTTCCGCTTCCTGTTTGGCTCTCTCGAGGATGCGTCGGTCGGCTTCTTGAGCATCCTTTAGAGAATGTTGCTTAGCCTTGTGAAGAATGATTTGACGGGCCTCTGCCTGAGTCATTTGGCCGATCGATTCGAGTTCTTCCTGTCGCTGGGCCGAAAGCGATGAAAGCACTTGCTCCTGTTTCTTGAGTTCCTGCGCCCTTTCCTGAAGCTGCTCTTGCTGGGACTGGAGCATCTTTTCCTGTCGAACAAAACCAGCAAGCTGCTCGTTGATGAGCTGCTCTCGATGCTCCACTCGGGTGACCTGCCTGGCGTGGGTTTCGAGTTGGGCGTCCAGGGAGGCTTGCGCCTTTTTCTTGATTTCGGTTGCTTCAGCTTCCGCCTTGCGAGTGGTTGAGGATAATAATTCCCTGGCCTCATCTGCCGCCTGACGCAACAAGGAGGTTTTGTCTTGCTGCCACTTCTGCTGCCGGATGCGCATCCATGCGTAGCAAATGGCGAAGCCAACAAGGGCCCCTGCGGTGAGCCAAACCGCCGGGCCCCAAATCACAGCATCTATTGACATCTTATGCTCACACGTCCTTCCGGGCCTTGACCCAGCGATGAGGTGTGATGATCCAATCCATTTTCTGATCCAAGGGTTCGTGCGGTACTGATTCGACCCATTGATGATCGAATGCCACGCCACATCTTTGGCCGGAGATGGAAAGCAAAAGACGGTCGTAGAAACCCTTTCCTCTGCCTAATCGCCAACCTTGACTATCAAAGGCCATTCCCGGGACCAAGGTCAAGTCAACGCTTTGGTTCTCAAGTCCGGTGCAATTTGCCGCGGGCTCCGGGATCCCGTAGTGCCCTGGGCTGAGGTCATTGTTGAAATCTCGGATGATGGCTCCCCGGTAGATTCCGGAATTTTTTTGAAATTGTGGGAGTGCAATAGTTTTGCCCTCAGCCAATGCCGATCGAAGCAGGGGAAGAATGTCCGGCTCATCGCTTCTGGGAACGAAGGCGAAAATACAATGAGCCGCTTGCCATGCGGAGTTTGAGGAAAGGGTACCGCTTAATGATCGAGACTGGGTAGCCCGTTCCTCTGTGCTGAAGGATTGGTTTCGGAGGCGCTGAGCTTCTCTCAACTCTTCTTTGCAAGTAGCGTCTGACTCTTGTCCTTGGTGATTTTGGATCATGCGCTAATATGGCATTGAAGGGCCCAAGCAGCTTGGGTTACCTTGTGAAGATACCTTTAACAGCACGGGCTCCCCAGTGCATTGGCAACAGCTTAGACAAAACAAAACATATAGACGATGAAAACTTCCACCACTGACTTTCTGATGAACGCCTTCTTCGTTCATTTCATTTGCTTGACTTGTGTAACTTTCACGATTCAGGCGCAGCGTCCACCTTCGGTTCGTTCTCAGGCTTTCCCGGAATTGCGGGAACAAATCAAAAGCATGGTCCAGGAAGCCGAGGAACTCAGGGCTTCGGGAAAGCATGAAGCTGCAGAAGAAACGGTGAATCGGGCCAGAAGATTGCGCCACCAGCTTGCTGAGCGGATGGGCCGTAGTGGAGATCGAGCTCCGCAGTCCCAAGACCGGCCTCGTGGCGAAGATTTTTTTAATCAAGCTCAGGCCCATCGCTCAGGCCAGTCTCCCATGATCGAGTCCATTCACCAGGCAGTAAAGGAAATACGGGAATGGACGCGTCATGCAGACTCTCGGGAATCTTCCAATGAGTTCGGGGAACTGATCCAGCATCTGGAACATCGAGTGGAAGATCTTGCGCAGCGATGGGAGAGATTCGAGAGGTTGGAGCAAGAGCTGGAGCAAACCCATCATCGCATGCGCGAATTGGGTGAGGCTCTGGAGCATGCCCATCGCCGGATTGACGAACAGCAGCAGCACTTTCACCATGTAGAAGTACTCCATGAAAAAGTTCAACAACTGGATCAGCATGCTCGTGGGGCAGGCTCCATCCATGATCATATCGGTGTTATCGAGGAACACTTGCAAGGTATGGATCATCGCATTGCGGAAGTCGAGGAGCGGATGGAAGCTCAGCAGCGCTGAAACTCTAGCCTATCCCATGGCCTAAACTGGTGTTGCTTTCCATGCTCTTTGGACCCCAGGTGAGGCGTTCGGATGGCTCTTAGAGGCGAACCCTTAATTGCTTTGACGCCCTATGCCCCTTCACCTACTTTGTCCTTTTTGTCGCGTGTGCGGGCGATGATCTACTGCCTGCGTTTGCGAAAGCCCAGATTGTCATGATTGGACCCTTTAAAAGCATATTCAAAAAGATTTTTGGAACGGCAAACGATCGGGAAGTGCGTCGTTACAGCCAGATTGTCGAAGAGATCAACGTCATGGACCAGTCCATGCAGGATCTCTCGGATGATCAACTCAGGGAAAAGACTGCTGCCTGGAAACAGGAACTTTCTGTTATCGAAGATTCGGTGCAGTTGGCCCAACGACTCGAGCAAGTCATGCCCGACGCCTTTGCTGTGGTTAAACAAGCCTGCCGTCGTCTCTGCGGAAAAGACGTCATCGTGCGAGGACATCCCCTGCGGTGGGAAATGGTTCCCTTTGACGTTCAGTTGATTGGCGGTATGGCCTTGCATACGGGCAAGATTGCTGAAATGGCAACCGGTGAAGGCAAAACGCTGGTGGCGACGTTACCGGTTTTCCTCAATGCCCTGACCGGGCGTGGGGTGCATGTCGTGACCGTGAATGACTACCTCGCGGCTCGCGACAGCGAATGGATGGGTGCGGTTTACACCTTTCTCGGTCTCACTGTAGGTTGTATTTTGCATGATCAGCCGCCGGCTCTGCGCCGCGAGCAGTACGGCTGTGACATCACCTACGGAACGAATTCGGAGTTCGGTTTTGATTATCTTCGTGACAATGGGATGGCAAACAATCGCGATGACCAGGTTCAACGGGGTCATTACTTTGCCATTGTGGATGAGGTCGATTCCATCCTGATTGATGAAGCACGCACGCCTTTGATCATCAGTGGGCCGGCAGTGGTTCATTCCGATCACAACTTCGACCAGGTCAAACCAGCCATTCAGTCTTTGGTGCAGCGTCAAGATAAGCTGTGCGACCAGTTTCTCAACCGGGCCGAAGAGGTGCTCAAAGAACTTCAACCCGAAGATGGATCCAATCCCCAGAATCCCGAGGCACTCGAGGAGGAAATTGGCCTTCTGCTCTACAAAGCGAAGCTGGGGCAGCCAAGATCGGATCGGCTAATGTCTCTGCTGGAAGATCCTGAAAACATCAACCGGATGAATCGTGCCGAGGCGATGTTGTATACTGATCAAACCAAGAAAATGCTCTACGCTCAAAAAGAGGAGCTTTTCTTCGCGATGGATGAAAAGAGTCACGATGCCGACCTAACAGAAAAGGGACGTGGCTTCCTCAGTCCCAACGAACCTGATGCCTTTGTCTTGCCTGATCTTGCCGAGATCTACCACCACATTGACGCTGATGAATCCACTCCGCTGCAGCAGCGCATGGAGGCAAAGAACAAGGCCCAATCTGATTTTGAAACCAAAGCGCAGCGTATCCACACCATCTCCCAACTTCTCAAGGCCTACTGTCTTTATCAACGGGATGTTCAGTATGTGGTTCAGAACAATGAGGTGGTTATTGTTGACGAAAATACGGGCCGATTGATGACGGGGCGCCGATGGAGCGAAGGCTTACATCAAGCAGTGGAAGCCAAGGAAGGGGTCGAAATCAAGCGAGAGACCCAGACCTACGCGACGATCACGATTCAGAATTATTTCCGTCTCTATGACAAGCTGGCGGGTATGACAGGAACGGCCGAAACCGAAGCAGGCGAGTTTCTGGATATTTACAAGCTGGGAGTCCTAGTGATTCCAACTAACCGACCGGTGGCTCGGGAAGATGGCAATGATTCAGTCTACAAATCACGACGTGAAAAATACCAGGCCGCTATTGAGGAGATCAAACACGTTCACCAGCAGGGAAGACCTATTCTGGTAGGAACCATTTCAGTCGAAGTTAGCGAATTGATTGCTAAGTTGCTGAAAAAGGAAGGCATCGTGCACGCGGTCCTCAATGCGAAGTATCACCAGCAGGAGGCCGAAATCATCTCCCGAGCGGGTCAAAGAGGTGCTGTTACCATTGCCACAAACATGGCTGGGCGCGGTACGGACATTAAGTTGGGCGAAGGGGTGGCGGAGCTGGGTGGGCTTCATGTCATTGGCACCGAGCGCCATGAGTCCCGCCGCATCGACCGTCAGCTAAGGGGTCGTTGTGCGCGTCAGGGAGACCCGGGATCCTCGCACTTCTTCATTTCTCTGGAAGATGATCTGATGCGACTTTTTGGATCGCCCAGGATCGTTAAGATCATGGAAAAACTTGGGTTGGAAGAAGGGCAGGAGTTGAACCATGGCATGCTCAATCGCTCCATCGAGACGGCGCAGAAGCGCGTCGAGCAGCACAATTTTCAAATCCGCAAACGCACACTTGAGTATGACGATGTCATGAACAAGCAGCGTGAAATCATTTACGGTTTCCGCAATGAAGTCCTGATGGCAGAGAATGCTCAGGACCAGCTCATGGACATAATGGAGGAGGTGACCGTCGAAAAAGTGTTCCAGTTTTCCTCCGCGGACCAGGACGTTCAAGATTGGAACCTTCGGGGTCTTTCTGACTGGGTCAACTTGAATTTCCCCATTGGGCTTCAGGAAGAGGACTTAAGGAAATCTGCCAACGAAGGTTCGCAAGACCCCGTTGCTGGGACTCTCTTTGATGGTATGAGTGCGGCTCAGTTTGCCGTGTCCACACTAATTTCAGATCAGGTGCGACAGGCTTACGAATTGAAGATCAGTGTAGAGGATGCCGACGCCTTGAAGTCCATGGAGCGGTTTACCATCCTCAGTGCCATCGATAAATTGTGGCAGGAGCACCTTTACAGCATGGACGGATTGCGCAGCAGCATCTCCCTGCGTGCTTACGCTCAACGAGATCCCCTCATTGAATACAAGTCGGAGGCGTTCAAGGTTTTTGATGAGTTGATGGTGAATATCAAGAGTCAGATTTGCCACAATATCTTCCGAAGCGCCTCCAGTCTGATTGCCTTCCAGCAGTTTCTCAGTAAGCTCCCGCAACGCGCCTCTCACCAGGAGGCAGGAGCTTTTGCCGGTGTTCAAGTTTCTGCAGAAAAGCCTGCGAGTGATGTGGTGAGTGAAGCCAATGAGGCTATCGCCAAGGCAGCGCCAGTCCGAATGGGGCCCAAGGTGGGCCGAAACGATCCCTGTCCTTGTGGCAGTGGGAAGAAATACAAGCATTGTTGTGCTTAGACTGGAGTCATGGTCACCCGGAACCATTGGCTGATGCGTCTTTTCACTTTTCACCCTATTTTTTGTTTAAAACCAAGCGAAAAGCTTTATCGTTAAAATTTCAGCTATAATGCTAGCAATCGAAGGTTAAGTCCCATTTTATCCTATCGCAAGGGTTCTCCTACTTCGCCGTGGTTAACGTTTTGTCATTCTGTCAACAAAACCACTTGCAGATCGTTGGCGAATGCTTCAAAGCAAGGCAGGTATCGCAAACAAGGATTATCTTGCTCAGAAAGCACTGCTCAAAAAGGTAGATTCGGGTAGCATTGAGGCTGCTGATCTACTCGGACGCACACGGGACTGGTTCCAGAGTGAGCTGGATGCGCTAGCTTGATAGGATCTGTTCAAGCGGATTCAATCACCTTCAACGACCTCTTCATTGTAGGGGGTCGTTTTTTATCAAGTCCATGATTCCCTTGCCTCCCAATTCGTACCAGAATCTTGACCCTGAGCTTTACATGCTGAAAAATACAACAGCATGAGTTTTTGTTGGCAGCCAATCCCCCGAGGAGGGATGTCCGTCCCGACTGATCGGGCTGCCTTTTGGTCGGGAGTGCTCAGCTGCCTATT
>Ga0163109_10001094_pt1 | contig 21429 bp, 16 predicted proteins | sample CRUFie1St13metaG_FD_108704 | JGI IMG/M metagenome (GOLD analysis project Ga0163109, IMG submission 108704) | Marine microbial communities from the Costa Rica Dome - CRUD Field 142mm St13 metaG | ecosystem: Environmental > Aquatic > Marine > Oceanic > Photic zone | place: Costa Rica: the Eastern... | reverse complement strand
AGGCCAAAAAATGTTTTATATTCATATTCATAATTTGGGCCGCCTATGAACCAATTGATTTCTTCTGGGGCCGGCTTGTAATCTAAGTTATCTTGAAGTGCATCAGAAATTCTAAAGCAAGCTTTCTCCGCGCGTTTGTTGTTATTCAAGAAAACAAACTCAACATCAATTCCCATTTGAGACATTTGTAAAAATTTATACGCATAGTTAGCTTGCAAATTTTTACTTATATTTTTCCAGGCTTCAGATATCTTTTTTGGGAATTTGTTACAGCCATTTTCAATGAAGATAGCAATCCCAGAAGCACTGTCCTCTGGAAGAATTTTTTCTAGGAAACTTAGCTTTTCTGAAAAGTCCGGGCTTTCGCCTGGGTCGATGCTATATAAATACTGCCAGGGTTCTTTTGATTGTTCCATCATTTTGGGGTCAAATTTTGAATAAGCCCGATCTGGTCCAATAAAGGAAACGGCTGTCAGGGTACAAACATTGCCTTGGCCTGCCAAATAAAATGCAGCACTTGTGCAGCCGGCTCCATAGGTTCCGTGTGACCCAGAGATTCCTAACTCTCTCGTTCCTGAGGCGCCGAGCTGTGTTACGTTCAAAATATCTTCTCCAACACAACCAGAGCCATTATCAATAATAATTAAATCATTGCCCTTACGTGCAGTTATGATTTTATACTTTTTCGTTGAATCAGGGTTTTGCTGGTAGTCTCTAATAATCGAGTCGATTGCATTAGAGACATATTCATCAATTGCGGCTCTGTAGTCTTTATACATTTTATTTGTGAAAGTTCTTAAGATATTTATATTTGGCGTGAGGGTAATTTTCTTCGCGTGGTTAGACATTTTATTTCCTTGTATTGTGGTAGTAATTCAATCTTTCTGGAGTTTTCCAGATAATTACATATTATCAGATTGATTCCTCTGTGTCAACAACTATTTGTTGAATTTTTGGTGAATAATATTCTACATAAATGTAGTCATGCTCGTATTGAGTTGGATAGATTCCAAAATACGCTTTCTTTTCTTCGGTTATTTTAGATTTGATATTAGTAGTCAAGTCTCTAAATAGACTTCCCTGCTGTTTCAGCTTTTCTTCGTTGATACCATAATAGTATACCATTTCTACTTCCTGATTGAAAGGAAAAAATAGCGTGTCCTCACAAGAAAATGTGCTGCCTCCTATAGTTTTGATCCTGCAAGACTCTCTAAGTCTTGAAAATGTCGACATAATCGGTTTTGTCTTCTTGAAGGTCTCTATCATGTGAAAAGTGTCACAAAATGCTTTATTTATCTGACTGTAATAGTCAAAAACGTTGGTTTCTCCCAACAAATCTTCTATGGCTTTGTTAGAAACAAGAGTTATGTCTTCAAAAAGTCCGGAACGTGTATATTCTTGCAAAACATTTCTAATAACCTTTTCCTGTAGGGTCTGTTCCGTTGATAAAAACTCTACTTCGGGATAAAAGTATACTATGCTTATTTTTACTCCTCTCTTGTGTAGAGACTCTAATATTTTTAGTGATAATGCCGAACTCTTGGAGGCGCCGCAGACAAAAAATACCACCTCGTCTTTAATTTTCTTCAAAAAGGAAATCTTGCTAACTATTCTTAAATCTTCATATTCCTCGGCTGTTTCGAGCTCCGGTACGGTGTATGTGTTTTTAGATTTAGCCGGGTCGTTATTTATCTTATATATGTTATATATTTTGTATGCTGCCAAATGATCGACAATAGACGAAGCTGCATTTCCGATTGCTAAAATGTTTCTCAAATTTCAATTTTCCTTAAATTTCCAAAGTCTTTTCCAATACTTACTGTAGATAAAAATTTTCCAAATATATTGCTTTCAAAAATATCTTTAATTTTTCTCACCAAATGATGGTCTTCTTTTGCAAAGTCGAGAATGACAGAATCGTGCATCGTAAATGCAATGTGGCTTTTTCTATTTTTTAAAAGCTTCATTATATTATAAGAGCTAGCTAACACTATATCACTAGTTGTTGATTGAAGCAAGTAATTTAGAGCCCTACGTTCATCAACAGGCAATCGTCTACCGAATGGGGTTTTTACGATTCCGCCATCATAGTATCTCAGATACGCTTTTTTATTATAATATTTTTCATAATCCTTATTCTCTGCAGTCGGGTTGTAAAGCCATGCAAAAAACTTTTCTTTTGCTTCTGCTCTTGTGACCCAGGATGGTAACGATTTCATATTCCAGCTATGTATATCTTCTCTGGGTTGCTCGATTCCAGAAAAAGCTAGCAGAGTCCTAATCTCTGCGCCATTTATATCCAGCTCTAAATAGAGGTCATTTTTTGGCTTAAGGGCATGTCGCTCAGGCTTGCTTATATTTAATATAGGAACTGAACTTTTTTTGGTGGTCAACCTCCCAGTGGCCGAAGAGTAGATGTCGTAAATTATTCTTTTATCTTGATTCAAAAAATTTATCGGTTTTTTTGAAATTTCAGAGGTCAGGACGTGGATTTTATGCAAAATATCATAGTCATCTGGTTTTTTATTTTTTTCTAAAACGTTCGAAATTGCTTCATCTCTCAGTATAAACCATTTGTTTAGTAGATGATCTGGGATTACATCAAAGAAGCATAATTCCGAACAATCTATCTTTGCAATGCTTGAAGCTTTTTTTTGAGCCTTAAGCAAGCTTTCAGTTGCTTCATACTTAGCGGGATCTGAAGAATAGTTTTTCAAGTTTTCTTTTTTCAAGAAAACGCTAACAAATTCATAATCTAGGTCATTCTTAATTATAGGAGAATAAGACCAGCAGTATTTAGATGACAGCAGAGGCTCACTAAAGTCTTCAAAATAAAATGTGTCTTTTGCAAAAATTCCTACACAATTGTTTTCTATTTCAAGGGGTTGAATTACCATGCTTTCTTCTTTCATACTTAGCTCTTATATAATTTGAACAAATCGACCCAAGACTGTCAATTGCCGCCTGCGGGCCGTAAAGTTTATTTGTCATTATAACAGAATCGCGATGAAAAGTAAATTCATTTAAATTGTACACCTGCAGTTCTAACATTCTTACTTCCAACAAAAGCTCGAGCCACTGCTCAGTCGAAAACCGCTTATCATCAGGTCGAATGATTATCTCTCTACTTGTTGTGTTACTCTGAGGGTTGTATTTGGACTCCACGTAAAACGGCGTGTTACTAACTATTTGGTTGTATGTTTTTAGTATGAAATCTTGCAAATCATATAGATCGTCTCGATGCGACCTCAAGCGAAAGGTCTGGTTTATTACTGCTTCTGCAGAATCAAAATTTTCTCTTCCCCTTATTATTCTCTGTTGTATTGTTTCGTGTTCCAAATTCGCATATAGTCGCCATGGGCTATATTTGTCTATATAAAATCCAAAATTTTTTGCAAACTGCGCATAACAATAGAAATCCTCACTTTGTATGATCTGGCCTTTTTCAAAATCTAGATTGTAGTCTAGTTTTGCTAATTCAATTGTTATTCCAGAGGTTCTCGGGATATTCTTGTTTGACAAAATAAATCCGCTTCTAGTTACGGGAAAAATATGGGCATTTTTTCTAAGTAGAGACTTTATAGCGGTCAAGAAACAATTAAAGTCATTTACGCTCTTGTTAGATTCTAGTATGGTAGAATATTTTGTATTTGTAAAAACCATGTATCGAGAATAGACCTCTTCCAGAGAAGAGTAGCCTAAGACAGGAATTATTTCTCCGAGAAACTTAGGTGTAGAGCGGCTACTGTTTGAAACTTTGTCCAGATAAGCATTTCGAAAATCAGAAAAAGTATCAGTCACAAATTTCAAGGCTTCAACATTTGGCGCATAAGGTGCAAAATTTTCAAAGATCAGAGAATTTGGTACTATATAGATCGGCTCATAGTTTGAATTTATCAAACCATAAGATATCTTATCATAGATGACGTCTATAGAGCCAGGAAAATTCGCATAATTTCTATATTTCTCTCTTTCAGTAAACTCTTCATGCAAAGTGTCTGTTTGCCCTCCGGAGAATCTTATATTACTAGTCATGTGCCAGAGCTCCTATATTTACTGTGTCCCTCACCTGTCACCAAGCGAACAGAGTCTGTGTCTCCCCTGCTAGGGTCTATCTCTATGATGAAGCCAGTTACAAGATTATAGCGAACTGCTCCGGAGAAGGGATTTATTTCCTTATCAATAACTCCAGGTATCCTGTTGATTATGGTGTTTTTATGTAAAACATAGTCATTGGATATTGCACGAGCAAGAGGTGCATCAGCGACAGAATCACCTCTACCGGGAGTTCTTAGCTGCTGAATTCTAGTTTCAAAATTGTTACCACTTGTTGCAGCTGTCTGCAAGTCTGCGGGGATTTCATTAGGCTCTGAATCATTGCTCACTTGTGGTGTATTGATTGTCTCAATTTTCGTTTCTACCTTCGCAGTTTCTGTTCTTTCTTTTTCTATCCTTGCATGAGAACCAAAAGAGCACCCTAGCGTCGTGGTCATCACACCTCCTTGATAACCAGTTTCAACACTTATGACTGTATAGTATCCCCCCAAACCTAATTTATAAGCCGGCGAGATTGGATCTCTAGGATTACCGAAGCCTATGTTGCTAGGGTCTATAAATATCTGACTTCCTGGCATGAATAAATTGTTTCCAAACATCTGTATGTCCGCCTTATATGGCATCTTCAACTCATCGTATTGGCCTACTTGGTTTGTCATCAACTGCTCTTGGGCATATGGCACGTCGAAGCGGCTGAATGTTATCTCCTTTATGAGTCCTCTGTTTTTCCCAATTTGAAAATGATATATACCATTTTTTGAATCTTCATCTAAGTCTCCACCTTTGTCGGATGCTAGCACTTTGTCTATATTTTGATATATTACAAAGTAGTCACACGCATCATCAATCTTGGTTGGAGACAGTGAGGTTCCGCCCGGTATATGCTTTACGGGGTCAAGATCCGACTTATTTGCTAGATCTCCTCTAATTCGAGGGCCAGAGAAAGTAGAGGAAGTAAAGCTTGGAGCCTCATCAATGACAGCAGGCGCAATACCGGTTGCAGAAAATGTCGACCCAAAAGCCATGGGCAATAACGTATGAACACATTCGTTTAAAAATGCTGGGATCGTATATGTGTTCCTATATGAATTTACTATCTTTTGGTACATAAAAGCCTGATAAATTTCCAAAGAGATCGGAACATCAGCTATGTTGATCTCCTTGTAATCAACTGCACTGTTATCATCGCCGTTGATCGTAACATATTTGTACCTGACCCGTGGTAAGAGCACCTTAAAGGTTTTCAGCTTCTCTATAGCTCCTTGGATTATTCTTATTATTTTTGCTTTTTCTTTTGCTTTCTTCTTGGAAATAGCCATTATATAGGCTTTATCAAGCTCCGAAATACGACCAGTTGCAACCATCTGTATGAGTCTTGCTTCGCTTGCAATACCTATCAAGCTTTTTGTTTCCTCTAGATTGTTTTTTGTCCTTTCAAAAAAAGCCTGTCTCAAATCTCCAAATAAAACGTAATGAATTGATCTTACATAATTATCCAAGGCCTTTATTCTTTCAAACAAGTCTTTACCCGATTGGTTTGTTGGCACTATTGTTTCTTGAGGAGGCGATGGATTTGAAGCCTCTTTTTGTTTTCGATTTGTAGAGTTATTATCTTTTTTGGTCGTTTGAGAGTTTGTATACCTTTCATAGTCCTTGAGTTTCTGATCATCATATCCAAGTGTCGAGTACCTACCAAGAGACCCAGGGTCTGTTTCTATTTCAAAAATTCTCTTTTTTTGCTCAACAATTTCCATTATTTGACGTATTTGGGCCATTTTTTGTATTTGGTTTTTATATCCAGAGCCAGCTTTGCTTTTTTTGCCATTTAACTTTGACATGTCAGTGCCGCCCTCTTCGAGCAGTTGTCTTATGTCTGCTCTTTTTAGTATGTTCACCGGGGAGTCTGTAGCGCTGAACACTTTATCGTTTAGAGTGTTGTCAATTCTTGCTGTATATTTTATACTTATTGTTGCTGAGCCGTCTTGACTGACGTCTATAGAATGGTGAATAACATTCATTCTAAGAGTTATGTTTGCCTCCTTTATTTCCTCTATCTCCTCCTCCAAAAGAAATCTGGTTCCTGGGTCTGCATACCCTAATGTTGCGACGACCTCAATTGGCCTAGATAGATCACCTGAAACCACAGTAGCAGAGCCGTTTTCAGAAGAACTGGTGCCTTTCGGTATCGATATTGTAAACATGTCTGCTAGCGGTGCGAAGCCCTCTCTGGTGTCAAAAATATTAGCTAAATTATCTACGAACAAACTAACATTAGCTGATAAATATTTTGGAGCCGTAAAGGGGTCTGTGCCTTGATAGGTTACGGTAAAGGATTGCACCCCTGAAGCTTTGAGTCGGCTGAAGCCTGTTGATGTGGCCGCCTCATCCGAAAGTGCACTAACTGGGAAAAAGAAAGGTGTCAGCAGCTCCTCTGTTGTTTTTGCGCCGGTTCTGCCATCAATCTTGTAAAATCTAACTTCTGGAACCAGCGATGTTAGTTTATGAGTCTCCAAGTTGAAAAAGTGAGCCTTAATTAGCTTTTTCCCCGATGCATCTCTCGTGTTGTAGACCTTAGACATTACATCCTGCGGCTTGTACGGACCACCAAGACGATGAACTGAAGTGTTTTCAGTACCAGGGGTTAGCTTTGCTGAATCGTCTCTTAGGGCCTCTGGATTGTTGCTTACTAGATACATCAGGTAAGCTTGCGGATGAAAAGAGTTTACACCACCGCGGTCGTCATCTGTTTCAGCCATTTATCTCTCTTCCTTATTCGCCAAGGTAATTGCTAAGTTTAAGTTTTTAGGTATATAAATTGCATCCCCTATCTTGAAATGAGCGTCAGTTGGCTTGTTGTTGTACCAAGCAATAACCCACCAATAGCTTGTACTACCATAATATTTAGAGGCATATTTATACATCTTGTCACCCATTTTAAATATCTCTTTATAGTGGTTGAGGGTAAAGAGCTCGTCTTCAGTTGGTATGCCAGGAGCCATTCTAGTTAAGACATTTACATTTTCAACAAACTTTCTATCATGTATGTTTTCTCTGAGTATTCTGGATACATCATAATCAGTTCTATAATCATTTCTATTTGGCATAAAAAAAATCCTCCTGTGTTAACTTAGGGCTCGGTCATCGGCTGCAGATTCTAAGGACCCATTTTCATTTGAGGTGTTCCCTAGCTGGCTAGCTTGCGGATCCTGGGTGCCGTAAGGGAAACTCTCTGCTAAAAACGTAGGAGATACGTTGGTTTCCCAACCTAGCGGAGTTTCGTGTTGCGGTGTAAATCTAAAACTTATATCAAACTGCTTAGGAAATATCTGTTCTCCATCAACAAAAACACCAGGATCCATATCTGGGGCAAATTCTAATCCCTCCAGACAGCCTAGCAACTGGCCCATTCCATCTGCACTCTGAATGAAATTAACAAAACTCAACCTCAATAGAGGTGGGGCCTTTATTGTTCTACCAACACTTCCCCCTTCACCATCCAAGGGTTCACTATAAACCGGATAGACCATTTTTGTCAATAGCGAAAAGTCATGCATATTCTTTTTTGCAGACTGAAGGTCTGGTGACAAAACAGTGAAACCTATAGATATAACCCTGCTTGTACTCTGATACGGCTTTACAGGGTCATTTCTTCCAAATATCTGTTCGCTACCCCAACCAAGTTGATAATTATCTTCAAAATTTTTAATAAACGCAGGAAACTCGACAGACTTACCGGTTGCAACATGTATTATTCTAACAACTTGTCCGCTGTTTCTTGCAATATCGTTAAAATTAGTAAAACTCATCGTAAGTTACTCCTGTTCATGATCATCCACCGGTGGTACCACCAGATGTGGTGTTTGGTACAATATTGGCACCTGTGGATGCGGCGTTACTCACTGCTGTAGAGGGGGCTTTTATCCTCAACAGCCGCAAGATCTCATTAATTGCAGCGTCACCAAAAACAACACCCATATTACCAGCCATCTCCTTGTTCAATCCAGGTATATTTTGGGCTAAAGCCTTCGCCAGTTCAACATTTGTCAATTGAATTTTAACCAGATCTCCTATGCCCTCTGCTTTATCAACTTGGCCCAATATCTTCCTTAGAAAAACTGCTTGATTTTCTAAATTTGAAATGTCTATACCCGCCGTTGACATTGGGTCCGCTTTGCCAGTTGCGCCCATCGCTTCGGCGAGGGACCTCGAGAAAAATTGTACTAGGCCTTCGTCCCCAATGGGTTTACCTATAAGACCGCCAAGCATGCCAATCTCCTGAGCCTTTCCACGGATTGACTTATTTAGCTCTATAAACGCTCTCGTCATTGGGGCTTGTTGATTTTTTATTCCATCACTTAGGTTCTTAATTGCGTTGCCGAGATCTTTTCCTTGCATTTGGACAATCTTGTCTGGTGACATGTCTTTCATTTTTTTTATGTCGCCACGTTCGTCCATTTTGAGATCACCACGAAGGAACTTTCTGGTTTCCGCAACGCTTCCAAGACCTAGTGTGTCTTTTAGGGCTAAAAGCTCAAACTTGCCCATCTCTTCAACATTGCGGCCGCTTTTTGTTATTTCATTTCTTATCGTTTCCGCTCTCTCAGCTTCTGTTTTGTTTAGGAGATCGATACTATTAAAAACTGACTTACCTAGAATTTGGTTGAGCTGCCCTGCTTTTGTAGCAGATCCCTCAAAAGTGTCCATTGAAGATCCGAATGCAGTAGCCAGTGATTGAAAGTCTACACCAGTTGTTCTTGCCATTTTTTGTAGTTTGACAAAATTATCCATAAACTTATCTGAGGTGTATGCGAAATCTTTTTGGGCTATTCTAAAATTATCTGTCAAAACATCTGGGGCGATGGCCATCTCTTTGCTCGTTGTAATAAGTTGTGCAGTAAGTGAATCTAGACCGTCGGCAGACATGTTAAATGCCATGACGCCATCCTCTATCACTTGCGCAAAGGTTCTCATCTCAAAGCCTGCACCGGACAGAACAACAGAGTTTTCCATCAAAGATTGTGTGAACTGCTTTGAGACAAAAGGCATTGCTTTGAATTCATCTCTAAAAGCCGAAACAACTGTTGCACCTTTCTCAAATGATCCAAAAAGATCAAAACTGGCCTTGTATGCAGAGTCTATAGACTTGCCAAATCTATCCATCTGATTCGAGTAGCCGGCCTGAAAGAACTGGTTCATCTCTTCTCTGGTTAGTGTAATTTGCTGAAAAAGGCTCTCAAACCCGCCTACTAATTTACCAGTTGCACCAAGGGCCTCATTGATATCTTGTTGAAGATCATCACCAGTAATGCCCGAGGCCAACGATCTTGCTTTATCAACCACACTGCTGCCGCCACCTCTAGAGCCGGTGCCGAGCTTTGCTATTTCTCTTTTCGCTTCATTGGTCGAGAGCATGCCTTGTTTGACCGCCTCGAGGACTTCGGATACAGTTCTATATGCTGCCATAAATCATCTCCTTACTAATAAATAGGGCCTAAGACTAATTGTTTTCGTCTGTTGAGTTATAGTATTTTATAAGACGGTCAAAAAACCAGTTTCTTAGACCGATAGGAAGGGAATATGCTTCGGAAAAAGAAAAATTTCCATGCTTTACAAGTGAAAAAATTTGTTCGTAAACAACTTTCTCAAGGTACTCTTCACTTAGACCAAAACCAGCCCAATGAAAAGGGCACCTCCCTTGCAGATACTGCATTACAAGATGGGCATGTGATATCTGCCACCATATTCACCGAAGGAGAACAGTCTTTGTGTGCTTTCGTCATAATCCTGGCATCTGAGGCTGGAACAACTTCACATAACTGGTTTAACATTAGTGGGTCAACAACACCATTAGCTGACACAAGGATTTTTCTGAGAAACTCTATTGTTTCGCTATATTCTAGGTTGAGTTTCTTCTTCTTCTCTATAGTGTTTCGCAGATTTTCTTTATCCTCTGGAGTCAATATTCTTATCTTTACATCAATCTTTGTGAGTGGTAATTGTACAGACACTAAGCCTGAAGATTCCTCAATATTCCATTCTTCTCTACCGGTGGAGCTTGTTGACGACTTACTAAGTATGTCACCGATACTTACGGTAGGCTCAAATTCATGGCCACACTCATTACAAGAAGCTGCTAGCTCAATATCATCCCCATACCCAGTTTTTCTTGCATGAAGCAAAACCGCCATCTTATCGCAGTCTTGCATATCTTTTGCAAATATGTTTGGAGTAGTGACTATAGAGTCGATAAGCCTATCAAAAACAGTTCCATTTTCTATATAACTCTCATTTAGGACTATATCTTCTTCTTTGGCAGTCATGGCTTTTATTTCTAATGATCCAACTCCACGCAGGGGGCTGTTCTCTGAATAGAAATTACCTTTACTTGGCAACTTTACAATTTCTTTATTAACAACAAAAGAAAGTCCAAAAGGATTTGGACTTTCTTCTGCAGCTGCGCTACTTTGTAACGGATTTGAGACTTGTGGCTGATTCGCCGTTATTCTTTTTTGGTTTCTTGACATGTTTCCTCTTATAAATAAACAAAAATAATAAAACTAAAAAATCTATATGAGCGGGCCGCCACCAGTGTCGTCAGCTGAAAAGTTATCGCGGCCGCGGCCTTGCTTGTTGAATGACCAGATGTTGCCACCTGTGGCCTGTTCAGGCGCCTGTGGCAAGTTTTCAATTACCGCGTAATCATATTTCAAATTTATGGTAATATTTACCAACTCATCTTGGCTATAATCTAGACTATCAAAATCCACAGAAGTTATTAAGGGATTTTTTATAATCCAAGTTTCAATTGGGGTGCCGTTCTCTGCATCTAGTTGAGATAGTTTTATTTCTGTACCCAATGATTCTACCATATCTTTCTTTGATATGGTTCTAGCATTGTTCTGATTATAGTTGTGCGGGATCCTATAGCCTGAATTTTCTAAGACCTTATAAAGACTTTTAGTTGAGTCTGGCTGCACTGGGTCGACCAGCGTGATTGATATATCCTGCCAAGTAACGCGGCCTGGATAATAAAACTCATAGTTCAAGAACTGGTGTGGCGTTGTCGCGACCTGAAAGGACGGCTTCTTTACGCTCTTTACGATAAATTGCGGAACACCAGTCCAGTAGAGAAGCCATCTGAACTTTCTCTTTGGCTCAACGCTCTTTTCTGTCCAAAATCTTGCCATTGTTATAGTCTCCTATTAATATATATTAGCTTCTCTTGTTTTTTACTATGTTTAGTCATCGAAAGAAGCGCCAGTTCGGGTAATAACAAAATCAACTGCAATAAACTCAATGGCTCTTGCTGGCTTCAAGAAAATCTTTGCATACATGATATTTCTATCAATCAAATCTGGAGTTGTTGTTGTGCTGTCTAAAATGACCTTGAAATCTGTAAGGCCGAGTCTAGTCTTCACACTCTCCAAGAATGGCACAACTTGACCGGTGAAACGATTCCAGGTTGCCTGAACATTCTGATCAAAAAGTAGTGTATTTGCAATTCGTGAAACCTCTCTCTTTACGAAGATCAAGAGTCGTCGTACGTTGATCCTGTCAAGGGCAGAAGGAGTCATTTGAAGCGTCTTCTGACCGAAGACCACTAGACCTTCAGAAACAAAAGAAGCTATCGGATTTATATTTGCTTCATACAGCCTGTCTCTATCGGCTGATAGAAGCTGCTCAGATGCCTGAAGGACTGGTAGACCTGCGTTGCCTTCATTGAGGCCGCCGCGGTTGAATCCCGCGGGCGCAAACCAAACTTCGTTACGCTCCTCTGTGTATGCCATAACACCCAAAGCTATAACTGATGGCGGTACCCATACATCTCTTGCGCTGATGGTGTCCCTAACCTTAACCCAAGGGTAATACGTGGCGCCATAACTTGAGTTTATCTGTCTAGCTGTGAGAGCCTTTGCGCTCTTCGCGGGATTTGTGTTGTTCACTCTTTGTTCGAAAGTTGAACAAATCTGCTCAGATGGCGGTACGTAAATGTTCGGTAAGTCGATGACAGCCAACGAGTCGCCTCTTGCTTCGCAAGTCTGAACCAGTTTTGTAGTCAAAGACTCGTTTGATACACCAGGTATGGTCGCAAGATTCATCTCTAAGAATTCTGGATCCTTGATTAGCTCGATGGCGCGGTCAATACTAGCATGAGCGTAACTGTTCCTTGTTGTGCTATCTCTATTTACTATTCTCATATTGAAAGGATCTGCTTCCGTTACATCAACGCCATCGAAACCAGCGACCATTGGCATCGTAAATCCGTCCACAACTTCTAGTAAAGCTGAGGCTGACAAGAATGAGTTTCTGGCAAAATTTGACGAATCTAGCAGAGTTGCGGTGAAAGCTGTACCGTTGAAGCCTCCGGCGAATTTGTTCCCCGGGATGGATAGGCCTGAGACTGCTGGGGTATTACCAATGGCTTTGTTTCCTGCTGGTCCTGGGTCGGTTTGAGTTATGGTCAATACGCCATCTGTCTGGCTCACTGATACTCTTAAATTTGTACCCTCTATTGCTGTCTTGATTCTAGCGGCGCAATTTGCCATATTAGCAGTAACACCCTGTAAACCTACATCGGTTTCAGTTCCCGCTTCGTTGTTGGTTACATTAGAGTTTAGTCTAGTAAAAGTAAACTCTACTGAATTATCAGCACTATCAGTAATTGTAAGTTTTTCATTAGTATCTGGTGCCGAGGCGAAAGTTAGCACGGCACTTGCGGCTGCTGAAATACTTGAGCCCGAGATAAAGTCCACGGCCGTTGGCACGAATGACGACATCTCATTTGAGAGTGCAGTTGCCCCTGAGACAACAACACTATCTAGCGAAAATACATACGAGTGCTTGCCAGTTGAAGCTATGCCGCTAATCTGTTCTCCAACTAAGCTACTATTATTGACAGTGCTGAATCTACGCAAAAAGTCTTTTGCCCCAACATTGACGGAAGAGTAGTTTAGGCGGCCGCCACTTCCAGAGCCGGCTAACTTGTTGTACTCGGCATGACCTAAAATATAACCGGCGCCTAGTCCGTTGGCACGGGAACCAGACACAACATGTGGCATCTGTGCCCACTTAAGCGAAACAGAACTTGGATTAGTATCAACAATAAGCGACCCAGTTACCCACGTATTGCCAAATGGTAATTTTCTCTTACTAGAGTTTTCATCACCGAAGTGAGCAGCTGTTGAGTCTATATCTTGTGGTACAATTGGGCCTAAAAATCCAAAAGGTACAGAAGATGGATTACTTGGTCCTGACTCTAGGACGTCTAGGCTCATCTCCACTCTAATAAAGTTTGATTGATTTGGGAAACTGCCGTATACTCTATTTCTCTTTTGGGTTGTATCCCACTTGAGATATTGATCACCTATTCTTCTTGCAATAAAGTCAGAGGAATTTGGATTTAGATTTAGATTCTCAAAAGAGTCCACAGGAACAATTCGCCTTCCTAGTCGTTGCCTAACAACAACATCAAAGCGCCCATAAGGGTTTACGCTCCCTGGGTCTGCAATCTTTATGTTTTCAATACTAATGCTGAGGTTCATGCCTGATTCGCCCTCTTGGATTGCATGGAATCTAAACATTTTCTCCAAAGATTCTCCAACAAAGTTATCAGGACTGTTTGGATTCTGTGGAATGACCCAGCCAGAAGCGGCCGCGGCCAATTGGTGGTTTACACTCTTGAAATCTTCTGAGTTGTCTGCCAGTTTTGCGGCGAACACGCAAAGGCCAGTTGAACTACTTGTGTACAATCTTTCATATTCTTCATCAAACGTCTCACCTAACCAGTAGCTTGCTGCAAGAGATGGGGCGGGTGGAGACATTACTTTGTCGTTTGTTGCGACAGGATTGGTGTTTAGTCTGTCTCTGATGTAATTGGCGCCTTCTCTCATAGTAACCTGTCTTTCTAGTTTGGCCCCACTGCTACTAGAGAGAACTACAGTGAACTCATGCCCATTAAGCTTTACCGGCTCTGTGGAATCTGCACCTCGGGTGGCTACAGAAGTGATTATGCTGCTAGAACCACTTACCAATGTTTGACCCTTTACACCAACAGAAAAATCTGCAGCATCAGTATATACAATCGCGCCTAGGTGAGCTGTAAGATTGTGGGCGCCTGCAGAGGAACCGCTATGCATAAAGAATAACCCGAATGCATTCCCGGTGTCTAATGACCAGCCGGCTTGGCCAGTATCCGACGCGTCATCGCCTTGCACACCCAGCAGCCTAATAAAAGTAACTGGCGAGTTTATATCTGCACTCAAGTAAGCCTGTGTCGCATATGTGCCATAACCTGGTGCTAAAAGACCATTGCCTTCTCTCCATGGGTCACTACCTTCATTTCCTGGCAATGGTTCACCAAAGATTTCTACAAACTCCTGAAAAGAGCTAACCTTTACAGGCTTTAGTGCTGGACCTCTTCGAGCGCGACCGATAATTACAGGCCCGACACCGCCGGGTGCCTTTGGCAACTGGCTATTGTCGATCTCATTTAAGAAGACGCCAGGTGATATAAATTTAAATTTCTTAGCAGACATGTGAATAAATCTCCTTGATACAGGCTTTCTTTTGCAAAAACAAAATAAATTATTACTCTAGTAAATAGTTAGAGATTTTTTCAAAAGTATAAAAGAAAAAAAAGAAAGCCCCGGGATTACCCGGGGCTGCAAAGGCAAGATATTTTAGGTAGGGTTGCTAGCTTGCAACATACTTGATAACAATCTCGTCACCAACATTGATATCAGTTCCAGCGTTGAAGACCAAGCGCGAAGAATCAATCTTATAATCCCAGTGGTCAGTAATGCCTGTGGCAGAACTTGAAAGGGACAAGTGAAGACCGTTGATATATACGGAGACACAATTGTCAGATGATGGTGTTCCAGATATTGGCAAGAAGTCGTACTTCGTTGATCCATCACTATCGAAGGATGCAGTCGCGACGGCACGATCGATAACATGTGAAAGACTGAAGACGCCATTTGTTGCCTGGATGCCGGAGCCGGCTTGTAAAGTTACAAGGTCCTTAATGGATTCCTTCTTTACATCACCATCATCGTCACCGTCAAGGAACATGAAGTAGTCATTTGCCACTGCTACAGTAGCAATTTCTGCTCCGACCTTTGACCCACTAAGGATCAAGCGTGTTCCAACAGTAGCATTGTCTGCAGTCAATCCAGAAAGTGTTGAGGTTCCTGAGCCGCTAAAGATACGACCGCTGACATCTCTAAGGCCTGAAACATCTTTGTTCGCATCAACAACAACTGCCTTGTTGGCTGCTGCAGTACCGTCTGTGATTCCATCAAGTTTCTCAAGGTCTGCCTCATTTAGATCAGCTGAACCGATGATGAAGCTAGATCCAGCGGTGACAGCACCACCTGCAGTCAAAGCGTCAACATTAATCTTGTGAATGGTGGACACACCAGAGCCAGACACGACACCATTGACAGTCAAGCCGTCGGAGGTAATCTTGTGAATTGTAGAAACACCAGAACCAGACACAATACCATTGACGGTCAAACCATCAGATGTAACCTTGTGGATGGTTGCAACACCGGAACCAGATATGATGCCAGTGACATCAACACCAGCTGGCTTGACTGCTGCAATGGTTGATCCCGCAATCTTGTGAAGCATCTTTGTGCCAGTGTGCTCATAAAGCACGGAAGCAACAGAATCATCACCCTGCTTACCACCAACCTGGAGACCGCCGCCATCAGCCTGCGCTGAAGACGCAGAAAGAGCCGAGACAAGCAACTTGTCTTGGATCTGCAAAGTGTTTACTGTTTCGGTAACACTATTAATGGTAACAACGTCGAGTTCGTCGATTCTAGCAAAAGAAGCAGTGAGCATAGTAATACCACTGATATTCTTGTTCGCATCGAGAACTAGAGCCTTATTAGCGGCTGCTGTACCATCTGTGATGCCATCAAGCTTTGTTAGGTCGGTTTCGTTTAGACTAGCAGAGCCAACAATTAGGCTAGTACCAAACTCCACAGCGCCGTCACATTTGAACGATGCAGCTGCCACTTCACCAGAACCAGACAGCGTGACGCCGCTAACTGCGCCTGAAACGAACAATGCATTACTGCTCTTGTAGTATGTCAGGCCTGCGTCGCCGCCAAGTGCGTTACTATCATTAAACTGAACTTGAGTGTCAGAGCCACCCGCAAATGAAGCGATAAGTTCTGAAACTTTGATTTTCTTAGGGACTAATTCTCCATCGACATGAATTGCTAATAAGTCATCATCGCCTGCAGATGCTTGCGATGTAAGCCCAGTAAGCGAAAGCATTAGTGCTGGTTTGTTGTCTCCAGAACTTGCTAAACCGCCTGATGATGAGACAGCAATCTGTTCTGCTGAAATTGTTAATCGTTTGGCCATGGATCCACCTCCTCCAGATGCAGAACCGCCTGACATTCCTGAAACGGATGCGTTTACGGTTCCGAGTGTTGTTATTGTTACGTTACCTGCTGTACCTTCAACATCATTTTCTAAACTAACTTCTGTACCGCTAACTGTTGCCGTGATGCCAATCGGCAAATTGTTGATTGTCGCTCCAAAATAAGCTGCAAACTCTGTAGCATCTAAAGACCCACCAGAAGCTGGTGCGTGCCTAACAGAGTAAACAGGTTCATCTGGTGCAGACAAGTTTGCAATTCTGTCCCCTGTACTTGCACTATCATCTTTTGAGATGTGTGCGGCGACTTTAGCGGTTGACGTCCACGAGCCAGATGCCCTTTTGATCCTAAACTTCAGTGGGCCGTCCGACGTATCGTTGCCAACCGTTCTGAAATTTAGAAAATTAGTACTATCTCTGGTTGCCGTGGTAATATTGATTTCTCCATCCGACTTTGCAGCATTAAGGATCAGTTTTAATGATTCTGCTATGTTCGCAGCAGTAAGGTTTAAGTTAGTGTTGATACTATAATTACCAGCCGAATCTTTACGTCCACTATTGGTTCCTGATCCTACGGTTGCAGTAAATCCAGAAGACTCATTCACCAAGGTGACGTTAAGTACGTTGCCTGACGCGTCCGTGAACTCATATATCAACGGTGTGCTACCACCAGTTGCCATATCCCGAAAATCAGCAGCTACTTGCCCATCAGAGTGAAAACTGATGTACATGAAGCTCTTATTTGTGGACGAGTTTGCATATAACGTTAGTGCTTTACTAGCGTTACCGTTAAATACATTGTTTGAATCACTGAGTGCAGATGAGCCTGAAAGTGCGTCGCGGCCGGAACTTGCTGTATCCGAAAACGCGAATGTTACCTGGCCGAAACCGTCACCGGTGCCATCACTCAATGTCAACTTAGAAAATAACGCCGGCGCCGCTGAAAAATCAATCGTGCCTGTTGCTTTTGCCATTATATTTCCTCCTGTTTGTTGGTTTTTTAACAGGTTCTCTAAATTGGAAAATAACTAAATTTTGATAGGAATAAAATTAGGAAACTTTTAACTTTTTATGAATATAACACGATCTTCTGGACTTGACGGGAACTGAATACTATAACCTTCTTCTGGTACCCCATACTCTAACCTAAGAGAATTGAGGTCCTCTAAAACTTGGTGATTGAGAGAATTAATCATTGCAAGGTGCTCTTTTTTTATTCTCTCATATTCTATAACTAGTTCAGCTAATCGGCTTTTGTGTGCTTTGACCGAAAGCAGTATATCATAAACATCTCTTGATTCTTGTTGGCCGCATTCCAAGTAAGCTGGAAATTCTTCACTTTCCGAACCAGAGTCATCGGCGTGGTCCTGCCAACTTTGTTCTTCCTCTTGTTGCTCTGGTTCACTTATTTGCTCTTTTTCGTCTGAGGAATCCTCTTCTATAGCCGCAACTAATTCTTTTAGTTTGTCTAATATGCTCATACTTCTGTTTCTCCTTTTATCTTTATGAAAAAAGTATTTTCTTAAGATTTCGAACATTATTATCGAATTTACAAAAATCAGACTCTAGAAACTCTATTGAGCGCTGGCGGCATTGATCTTCACGGTCTTCAAACTCGAAATGAAACTTCCCTGTATTTTGGCGAAAGCATTTTACTAGTTTGTGACCGCGCAGCTGTAAGTATGCTGCAATGCCGATATCGCTCGTAGAAAAATTATTTTCTGTGGTTGGATTTTGCTCTGACATGTCTCTCTCCGATTACTGTAAGTTGTCTTTATACTATAACAATAAATAGAAGCTAGAAACGGTTTCTACTGGTGGGTTTCCTCTTTTCGTACGAAAAAACCTTTTTCTCCAGGGTTGACTGGCAGCTTGAGTTCGTACGTAAGGTTTTCGTCAATATTTAGGTCCTTCTGCACTGCTTGGGCCATAGAATACAGGTCCGTTTGACCATACATGATTTGGTTCATCATGTTTGCCTTGTTTTTTTCAAACTGAAGACACATGTTCGCAAAATAGTTCTCTAAATTTATCAGCTTTTCGCGAAACTCAAAAACGTGACTGACCTTATCCCACTCAACCTCTATAATTTCTTGAGAGTTTTTCTTTGTAGATTCTGGTGTGGTACTATTTTCTTTTTGTGTTACTTTCTTCTTTGCAGCTGCTTTTGACATTTTTTCTCCTTTGCATGTCTACAAGAATTATATCACAATAAAAAATGTTTTTTAGGATTTTATGTAAGTTATTTGAACCGTATCTTCTAGTTCGACGTCTTCAGTAAATAGAATAGTTTTTCCACTAACCGTATAATCCTTGTCAGCTCCGGAAGCCTGTATCAAGCCGTTGAGCATAACAAGTTCGGTATTGTCTCTTATTGTAAATTGAGTTGTAAAGGTTCTCTTATCGTCTGGTAGTGCATCTGTTTCTGCTTTTAGGACTTCACCAATTTGCATACTATTTGACATGTTCTCTGCCAAATTATCTGTTGTTATGACATTCGCAGAGGTACTAGAAGCGCCACCGCCATTTCCCGAGGCAAAGAAGCTTGCGGCTGGAGTGTTTCCTATCATAACCGGACCTGAAAAGAATCTATCAAGTTGTTCTTGTGATATTCCCGACAATCCATAATAGGCTCCCTTTTCGTGCTCGGGTATCTCGGCTAAAGATATCCTTTCTCTAGGTATCTTCACCTCTACAATATTTTCTCTAATAGAATAGTGAGGTTTTTCTCTATTGGGACCTTCACCAACAATATACCCTATTACCTTCAGGTTTATTTTTGTTTCAAACTTCCTTTCATCCGAGGAGAAGTCTGATATATTATCAGTTGAAGTATAATCTGGCTGAATAAATCCTTCATACTTGTGATCCTTCTCTGTAAGTCTGACAAAATTTACTGTTCCGGGTGTCGTAGCAAAGGGAGTCATAAGATCATTCATCTGCTGCTGATATTCTGTTCGTAATGTTATTTCATACATAATCTCCACATTTACTGGCATTGGGACTGTTACTGTCCTGTATACCACTTTTGGATTGGCGCCGGGAAAGTTTTTTTGACCATAAAGCCTATAAGCATCCGCATTTGCAAACTTCATGGTTTTTTCTTGATAAAGTACCCTACTAACATCTAGTGATCCGCCTTTATCATCGCTAATCTCTGGAACATTTCCTTGGAAAATACCTTGACTTTCTCTAGATTTGGTAAAAGACGCTCTCTTAATAGCTATGATTGGCAAAACAAGCAAACCCTGCCGATCTCTTATTTCTTTGTTGCCTTTTGCTTGAAAAGATCGCTCAGCTGTGCCCCATATGATAGGGACAGGTTTGAAGCCTTTGTTTGTCATTGTGGAAAGACCGAGTGACTCTACAAAATTCAAGACAGACTGGTCGATAGTCTCTATTGTCGAGACTTCAAAGTGAAGTTTCCCGTTAATTATCTCTGACATTGAACAAACCCTCCCTTGCTCTTACACATGAGGCCGCAATCTCAAAACTTGACTCAACTTGACCAAATAGCCACTTTGGTTCTTGTAAAGATAATATTTCGTACATGTTTTCACCGTACTGAACAAAGTCTCCCTCTCTTACAAACAAGTCTTGGTCTTCTGTTAGCCTCCTTTTGTGGAAAGCAACTGAGATCTTTTCTATTCTGTCAACACCAAGTGGCGTTGTTGTTGTATTTTGTGATTCCCACTTCACCATTGCATATACGCGGATCGGATCAAGGAAGCTTTTATCTAATGCCTCACCATAAAGACTGTGAAAGTTGGTGTGCTCAAGGCTTACAGGGTAATATATAATAGTTTGGCCAATGACTCGCTCAATAACCTCATCATTTATCTGCTTTACAAAGTCCTTTTCCTTTTTTCCCGTAAATAGCGGTGGAGGTGGACTATCCGGCTGTGACCATTTGTTATCATCAGACATTTATGTTACCCCACGTATATATGATACGGAATCTTTTGCATTGTTTTCTCTGCGTTCTCTAGTTTCTGAGCATCCTGCTCTGCTAACTTAACATATGTTAGCTCTGCAAGTGTTTCTTTCAGTTCTGTTCTCAGTTTTTCCTGCTCGTCTTTGCCCTCAGACAATAGTGCAGCACCGTTGAGAGTTACGCTCTCGCCCGGTATTGGCACGGTTCCGAACTTAGACCTTACTTGACCCAAAGTCTCCTTGCAGAGAGCTAATGCGAACCTTCTAATCCACTGCTTGCCTATTGCGTTGATGCTAGTAAACGGTATGTTGCCAATTGGCAGTGTGTTCATGTTGTTGACACCATCTCTCTTTAGGTCTGTTCCTCCCCAAGAATCCTCTGGTATTGAAAACTCTATCGACATTTGGCTTGGGCCGCCGCTGTAAGGTATAGGAAATAACCTCAACTTATTGCCCTTTATTTCATAAGAATAGTGAGACATTCTTGTGTATATCGCATCTTCAAACGCCATAGCTTGCGCTTTGTTGTGCCAAGCAGGTACTAGCTGGAATGTAGAATCATCTGAAAACTGCCCATAATTATGTAGATTACCAACGACGTTGAGTCCACCATAGTAACCAAAGAATCTCCACATTGCATGAGGAGTTTTGTAATATACTTTTTTGATTAGTACCCTTTTGTTGCCAATCGATGCTGAAAATTCTTCGCTTGTTGATAGAATTTGCTGTAAGTCATAATCTTGCTTACCTTCTGATACGCTAAAGCTGGCAGAATATTGTATCGAGTCTTTCAGGCCAACCTCTGCACCAACACCTTCGGAAACTTGTCTGCCAATCCCATAATCAAATTTAGGATACTTTAGAGCAACATGAGTCCCCTCAAGCGATGAGCTAAGCGGGCTCGCTTGAATGTTTCCTTTAGAATCAAAACTTCCTGTTGTGTTTCCAAGTGTGTTCGATAAGATATTGGTAGCCTGATGAACGTTGACTAAGTAACAATATTCCAACACTGCTTCTTCATAGGCTGCATAGACATTTCCCTCTGT
>Ga0163109_10001093_pt1 | contig 21432 bp, 16 predicted proteins | sample CRUFie1St13metaG_FD_108704 | JGI IMG/M metagenome (GOLD analysis project Ga0163109, IMG submission 108704) | Marine microbial communities from the Costa Rica Dome - CRUD Field 142mm St13 metaG | ecosystem: Environmental > Aquatic > Marine > Oceanic > Photic zone | place: Costa Rica: the Eastern... | reverse complement strand
TAAGGTTCCCAATGGAGTTCATGTTTATGGAAGGAGATATAACCCATTCGGTCCACAAAACTATCCTTACGAAATTGAGAAAACACGAGAATACACCTCTATTCGCGACAAGGCAATTTGGGCAACACTTGCGGGAAAGAAGTTTGATATTAGCACAGCTGACGCAAGGACCTCTAAACTCCCTGATGTACCAACTAACTATATTACCCCCGACAAAAACAGTAAGAACGGAAACATCGAATACACACCAGGTCCACAAGCGAAGACAAAGATCCAAGTTCCTGAGGGCTACAAAATCGAACTTTTCGCGGATGAGGACACTTTTCCTGACCTTGCCAATCCAGTACAACTCGCCTTCGATAACAAAGGAAGACTCTGGGTGGCAACTATGGCAAGTTACCCACACTACAGAATCGGCGATCCCCTTCCCACTGATAAGCTTATCATCCTCGAAGATACCAACAACGACGGTAAGGCTGACAAACAGACAAATTTCGCTGATGATCTTCACATACCGATTGGTTTCGAAATCGCACACGACGGAGTTTATGTTTCCCAAAGTGGCAGTCTTGTCTTTCTTCAGGATACCGATGGAGACGACAAATACGACAAACGCCAAGTTTTGCTTTCTGGCTTTGATGATCATGATACCCATCATGCCATATCATCCTTCTGTGCGGATCCCTCCGGAGCCATCATCATGTGCGAAGGAGTATTTTTACACAGCCATGTAGAAACCGCGTTTGGTCCACAACGAGGGTCCAATGGTGGATTCTTTAGGTATGATCCTAGAACCCGTCGTTTAATCCGTCATGCCCAGTTTAATATTCCAAATCCTTGGGGTGTGGCAGTAGATGCTTACGGACAGGAATTGTTCCTTCACACCTCAGGCACTAAGTTATCATGGATGCTGCCCGGAATGGTCAAGGCGAGGTATGGGGCAAATATGCAGGCACCAGATTTGATTACTTCCAATAAAGTTCGGCCTACTTCCGGCATTGAATTTATCTCCAGTAGACATTTCCCAGACGAGGTTCAAGGGGATATTCTTATCAATAACAACATTGGTTTCCTTGGAGCCAAGCAGCATAAGGTCATTGATCAGGACCCAGGTTACACCACTGAATACCGCCAAGACCTTTTCGTCTCCAGAGACTTAAATTTTCGCCCCACTGATTTGGAATTCGCACCTGACGGATCTCTTTATGTGGTAGACTGGCAAAATGCTTTAATTGGGCATATGCAACATAATGCACGTGATCCCAACCGCGATCATAAACATGGTCGTATTTACCGTGTAACATATCCAAGCCGGCCACTTGTTAAACCAGCTAAAATTCATGGAGCTAGCATAGAGGAACTACTTGAAAATTTAACAGTTCACGAATTTAGAACCCGTTATCGGACCCGTCGAGAGTTGCGCGGAAGAGATCCCGATTTGGTTGCAAAAGCAGTTACTTCATGGGCCAAAAACAAAGAAGAAAAGCTTCAATTAGAGGCTCTGTGGGTCACATGGGGAGCGGGTAAGCTAGACCAAAATCTTCTGCAAAGATTACTTCAATCCACCGACCATCGAATCCGCTCGGCGGCCTTAAATGTATTACGCTACAATTACTCCAACATACCCAATGCAGAAATACTACTCGGCAATGCTGCCATGGATAAACATGGTAGAGTCCGCTTGACTACCGCCGTAACAGCTTCCTATTTGCCAAGCAAAATAGGTATGAAAATCCTGAAAAAAACCGAGCAAAGTGAAATCGATAAAATTTATCAGCAGACTTATGATTTCGCCGGTGAGGTGCTGAATCGAAAACCTGCGGGCTCTGACGAAAAAGAAAATAAGGGTATCAAAAAATCTGGAATTATATCCGACACCAAAGACCTAACTACAATTCGTATAGCCACTGTACTCGAAAAGATGAAATACGATACCCCTTCAATTAAAGTTCAGGCAGGGAAAAAGATAAAGCTCGTTTTTGCCAATCCAGACTCAATGCCTCATAACATTCTTTTGGTCAATCCTGGTACCGCGGACAAAGTTGCAATGGAGGCACTAAATCTTGGTGCAAAAGGTTTTGACTTAGCTTTTGTTCCTCCCAGCAAAGATATAATCTGGGCTAGTAAACTATTGAATAATGAAGAAGAACAAATCATTGAATTTAAAGCTCCAAGTCAAAAAGGAAATTATCCTTATGTCTGCACCTTTCCCGGTCATCATGTTCTAATGCGAGGAATCCTAAAGGTTGTAGACTGAATTCTTCACGCAAAACCTAATTCGACCCGAAATAAACTAAAAAAGCACTCATAAATAATTGGAATTACTTTTCAAAACGGCAATTCATCGCTGGATTACTTAATTTGAATTTAATACGTAAAAAATGAAGAAGCTATGCTTTTGTTAAAACACCCATCTTATGTAAAAAATATTCGATAAATTTTAATTTTTGTAACCTTGGTACAAACCAAGTTGTGTGAAATATTGTAAACCTCAATATTCAAAACATTACATAATGAAAAAATTCTCACTCTTTCTTTTAATACTTCCATTCGGGACATGCATTAAATTCATTTCTGCAAAAGATTACAAGATCAGCCAAAACGCTAACTGGATGATCACTCTAAACGCTGAAGCATTTCACAAATCCAGAATGGGTAAATTTATAATGGGTAAAATGAATGAAGCCCCTGATATTAATCAAAAAATGCAGAGTCTCAAAAATGCTTTTGGCGTTGACCTGATGGAGATCCGTGAAATTTATGCTTTCGGAACCGGAGAAAAGGATCAGGGCACTGCATTTCTCAGTGGAGGAATCAATAGTAAGCAACTCGGAGGTTTTGCGGCATTGAATGACAAAGTTGAAATTGATGAATTTCAAGATACAAAAACTTACACATTCCAAAAGGGAGTACTTGGCATCTTATCTAAAGACAGCGTAGTGGTTTCTTCCAACAAGGAACTTCTGCATGATTCATTGAAAACTGAAAGCGGAGATAAAAAGAATGCATTCCATATGTTCGTTGACTCAATTGGGAAAAAGCAGGATCCCATCATTTCCATTGGAGCCAATTTATTGAAAGTTTCTAAGCTTGAAAAAAAAATCAAACCAGAGCAGGAGATCATTCTCAGAAAATTTAAAAATATGTTAATTTTTTTGGATGAAACTGAAGGCCATATCAGAATAAGTTCTTTTCTGCAGGCGACAAAAAGTGAAACTGCCAATCATTTGGAAAACATATTTCGCAGTTGGCCAAGCCTGCTTGCCCTTGCCAAAGGGGTAAACGAGGAACTGGATGAAGTCATGAAAAGTGTAGAATTCACCGTAATCCGAGATGGTAAAACCGTTGGTATAACTACACTAGTCTCGCATGCCTTTTTCGAAACAAAAATAGAAGAAGAAATAGCCAAGAATTCCAACATCTCAATAAAAGAAGATTCAAAATAATTGTCATTCTTTCGAGTTTTCTTGGTTTGTCCGAAAATTACCTTTTTTTTGCTTTAAAAATGAGTGACGAAGAGCTTGCCAGGTTAACCCAAAACGGTAACTTCTACGCTTTTATGAATTAGGGTATATTTCCCCCTTTGATCATATCGAACTTCCCAAGAATGAAGATTTCAAATTTCTCTACCAAAACGAATGGGATATAATATAAGAAAGTTTTCTCAACTCGGATTTGGATTCCTAATCCAATGCTCAGACAAAAATCTTTTGGGTTGCACTTAGCCTAGCGAAACAGTTTTGTGCCAATATGTCGGATCTTTCAGACTTTGACGCACCCAAAAAACCATGGTTGACCGCTTTCGTTCCTGTCATTGTCATACTTTTGGCAGCAGGAGCCTATTGGATTTTTTCCATCTATGACACTGCAAATGAAAGTGGATCCCAAGGCGGAACAAATGAAAAATCAGGTAACCGACTTACCTCAGGTAAAAACTACTATCTTTATTTGTCAGAAATAGAGCTTTTCCCGACTAATGAAGATTCAAAAAACTGGGACAGCGGAGACGGTGGACCCGATGTAGCCTATTCCATCAAATGGCAGGGCAACGAAGTTTTTGAAAGCACGACCAAGGATGACACCTTGCTGGCAAACTGGTCCGGGCTGCAAATAGATTTAAAATGGAGTGATTTGTTAGGAAAAACCATCTCTCCAAATGAAGCAATACAAGCTGCAAGAGTAAGATACCAGAAAGATGAAAGTATCTTAGCAATTGTGGTGGATAAGGATTTGGCCAAGGATGACAAAGCCGGAACTATTCAGATTGATCTATCAGAACTTCGAATTGGGAAAAATGAAAAAGAATTCAAAAAAGAAGGCAAAAATTGCATTAGGAGAATTGTAACCACAGTCCTTCCAATAGATTCAACTATGGGAGATCTCGCAAGTTTCATGAAGGAATAAGTTGCCTCCTTAATGAATAAAATCCTGATCATACTAAGCTCTATATTTTTGGGAATCGGTTTGGTTGCTCCGACGATGACAATCATTCCCAAAGCTGGAGAGCTTTCATGGATTATGGAAATCTTTGACCCCGAAAGTATGTTACCTGTTACATACTCCATAATTGGAATAATTATCGAACTGGCAAACTCGATGGAATGGTTGCTTGTTGCTGTCCTTACTTTTTTTTCCGTACTTTTTCCTATTACAAAACTTTATCTTTTTTGGGCCGCATCCTGTGGATCAAGCGAAAATTCCAATATTGAATGGATCGCTTCCATAGTTGGAAAACTTAGCAAATTCTCAATGGCCGAGGTTTTTGTACTGTCCCTTGTTTTAATAAGCCTTAAAACCCTACCCGGTGGCACAGATGTGAAATTGGAGTTTGGTTGTATGATTTATCTTCTTTCAGTTATTTTTTCCACTTTATCCTCCTTTCAAATTTTCAGAAAAAAAGAATAGTACATCAATTGACTTATTCTGCTAATATTTGAAATTTTCCAATGTTTTCTTGACGAAATAAAAAAGTAATGACCTATAATAGAGAAAGTTATAAATAATGATTGATTTTTGGCTAAACATGGACTCCGCAATGAAGACTTTCGTTGCAATAGGTGCAGTATCCAGTCTGGTACTTACGATTCAAATGGTTCTTGCCCTGATGGGTGGTGCGATGGAGGGCGTGGAAGCGGATTTTGAAATTGGAGACGGAGGAGAAGGTGGTGCAACCGGAATTTTGTCTATTCGATCGATTGGGGCTTTTTTTACGGGTTTTGGATGGACCGGAGCTGCAGCCATTCAGAATGGACTCAGTACCGGTACCGCAACATTTGCCGCAACTATTGTGGGAGGTATTTTTCTGGGTCTCGTCGTTTATCTGATGAGTTACCTACACAGCTTACGAGAGGAAGGTACATTGAATTACAAGAACTGTATCGGAGAAGTCGGTACAGTTTATCTTCCAATTCCACCAAATCGAAAAGGGATGGGGCAAATGGAGGTTATGGTTCAGGGAAGACTACGGATAGTTAAATGTGTAACTGACCACGATAAAAAAATTCAAAACCAGTCAGCTGTGAGAGTCACTGAACTTGTTGACCAACAAACACTTTTGGTATCACCTCTCGAAAAAGAATCAATCCAAGATGCAAAATCTTAAAATACACAAAGGGGTTGCAAATTTATGAACTTATTTCCCATCGTAATTGTTTTCCTCTTTATTGTGATTTTGGGAAATTTTGTATTTTGGGCGAGTCGATATAAAAGATGCCCATCTGACAAGGTACTTTTTGTTTTTGGAAAAACCGATTCAAATCGATTTTTGAGATGCATCCATAATGATTCAATTTTTGTTTGGCCTCTTATTCAGGATTTTAAGTACCTAGATATCACTCCTTTTACTCTTAATATTGATGTTCGGGATGATCAAATAGCCTTTACTGTCGGAGTTTCAACTAACCTAGAAATGTTGCAAGTCAGAGCCGAGGAGTTGCTTGAGCTCGATAGAAAAGAAATCATGCAAATGGCTAAAAGAATTATAAGAACAGAAATACAGATGCGTAATATTTCCAAAAAAGAAAATATAGACTCGACTAAATCTGATTCCTTCATTGACACAATCAATTCCTCTATCAGTGCAAAACTTGAGGAAGCTGGACTTCTACTCAAAAACATTAACCTCAAGCAATCTCCTTTAGCAATAGGTTGATTCGAAAAATCAATGGAAAAAATTTAACTCCTAAAAATCATAAAATAATTACACATCATGGACTTCGTACTTATCGGTATTGTTTCTCTCATTATTGTCGTTCTTGGAACGCTCGTATTTTTCTTCAGTCGCTACAAACGTTGTCCATCTGACAAGGTACTTGTCATATATGGTAAAACAGGCAGCGGGCGTTCCTCTAAATGCGTGCATGGTGGAGCTTCCTTTGTATGGCCACTTATTCAGGACTATCAATGGCTCGACCTTACTCCCATCCCTATTGACATTGCCCTTTCGGGAGCACTATCCAAACAAAATATCCGTGTTAACACTCCATCGACCTTTACTGTTGGTATCTCCACCGAGGCAGGTGTAATGGAAAATGCTGCGGAGAGACTACTCGGGCTGAATATACAAGCAGTTCGCGAACAAGCCAGTGACATTATATTTGGTCAAATGCGGGTGGTGATTGCGACCATGGACATTGAGGCAATTAATGCCGACCGGGATATGCTTATTGAAAAGATTACCAATGGTGTAGAAGTCGAGTTAAAGAAAGTTGGTCTCCGCCTTATCAATGTTAATATTAAAGATATTACCGATGAATCCGGCTACATTGACGCATTGGGTAAGGAAGCATCAGCACGTGCGATCAACGAAGCGAAGGTAAGTGTCGCCGAACGCGAAAGAGATGGAGAAATTGGAGCAGCGGAAGCAGAGCGTGAAAGAAGAGTTCAAGTTGCCAGTGCACAGGCAACAGCCACTGAAGGGGAAAACTTATCCCGAATCAAGGTCGCTCAGTCTGACGCAGCAAGACGTGAACAGGAAGCAGAAGCAGAGAGAGTTGCTGTGGCTGCCGAGAAGGTCAAGTCTGCTCAGGCATCTGAAGAAGCTTATGCGGCTGAAACTAAGGCGGAAGGAGCAAGAGCAGAGAGAGAAAAAGCCAGTCAGCATGCTGACATAGTTATTCCGGCACAGGTTGAAAAAGCTAAAATTGAAACTTTAGCTGAAGCAGACGCTGAAAAAACAAGGCGTATTAAAAAAGGTGAAGCCGATGGTATTCAATCACTCATGGAGGCGGAGGCAAAAGGTACCTTGGCCGCTCTTGAGAGTAAGGCTGCTGGTTTTGCTAAAATTGTCAGTGGTGCCGGTGGGGCAGAATTTGCAAGTACTCTTCTAGTAACCGAGCAACTTCCTCAACTGGTGGCTGAGCAGGTAAAGGCAGTCGCTAACTTAAAGATTGATAAAGTGACTGTTTGGGATTCTGGAAACGGTAAGGATGGTAAAAATGATACGGCTAACTTTGTTTCCGGTTTGGTTGGTGCCCTCCCTCCTCTTCACCAAATTACCAAAAATGTGGGGATCGAACTCCCTGAATTTTTGGGGAAACTTTCCGAAGACCCAGCAGGTGCAGCAAAACTAATCGAAGAAGCTAAAAAAAATAATCTCTCCGACGATGACGGAAAAAAAAAGCCCGAGTAGAACCAGTAACCAATGAATCCGCTAATCTCGACGAACAGCAAGTTGAAGATCCATTAGATAGAGTAGAAAAACTCTTGTTGGCTGATATAAAAAACATTCAATCTTTTGATGCCAATAAGGACGGTAAAATAGATAAGACTGAACTAAAGGAAGCAGCTAAAGTTGCTTCAAAATGGGCAGTTTCATCTCTAGTTAATAGCAAAAAGTGGTTCTATTATGGGGCTGGTAAACCAGTTGGTCCAATGAACTGGGAAGAGATCGATAAAATCAGCAATAAATATAATGATGTTTTTGTATCTTTTTCAGATATTGGTACCGAATCTCGACTGAAATTTTGGTTGCCAGCAAAAATAATAAATGAAATCCGCCAGTTGCCATAAAATTATTACCTTATCCATATAATTTAGTACGACAAGAAATGTTAAAACTACTTTTCATAAAATAAAATGAAGAAGTTACTTTTTCACTTTGCAGCATTGTTTTTGCTTTTAGTTTTTTCGGGATGTGAAAAAAACTCTATTTTACTTTCCGCAGAACCTCCTACTGGAAGAAAAATTCAACTACAATTGAAGCTCGAACCTGGTGATATTAAATCACTAAAAATCGAAGTGGAAACCAATTCCACAATCAAAGTTAAAGGGAAAACAGTCTTGATGAAAATGGATTTGATTTCGGAAATGAGTCTCGAAGTTATTGAAGTGTCCAAAGACGGAGTCCATTTGATTAAGGCAAAATACTTGAGATTAAGTATTAGCATGGATGGACCAGTGAAAATGAAATTTGATTCTTCTGATGTATTGGATTTAAAATCACCAATGGGTAAGATCATGGGCAGAGTGATTGGCAAGACTTTCACAGTTAAGATGTCTTCAAAAGGAAAAACTCTTGGATTTTTTGTTGATGAAAGCTTAAACCCGTTGGTTAAACAACAGATCGAACAAAGCATGAAGAATTTTACAATTGGCACTACTTTTCCGGAATTTGCAGTAGACAACGGAGACAGATGGCATTCGTCATTGAGCCAAAATCTAAACAATATTGAACTTACCAATAATTCTGAAAACACTTTATTGAAAATGGGAGATGGAATCGCAACTATTGGAATTTCAGGCGATATTAAGGGTGCCGCAAGTGGAAAATCCAACGGTGTTATAGATATTGATATTCACTCTGGTTGGATTAAATCAGGAAAGTTTTCATCCACCTTCGTTTTGGAAAAGGACAATCAGGAAATTGAAACTTCGATGTCTCTGATTGTGTCCGGAGACGAGATCAGTAAAGAAATTTCTAAAACGCTTCCCGGTGCATTTATAGAAGAAAAAGCAAAAAAACTGCAAACAACTGGCATTTTCAGAATAAATAAAAAAGGAGTTCATGTCTTTACTGATGATGCAAATGGTAAAACATACCACTGTTTCAACAAAGGAGTGAAAGAGAAAGTTGCAGGTTTAATCGACCGGAAAGTTAAACTTGATGCCAGATTTAGAAACAGAAATGGTGCTAAAATTACATTCATGACCTACATTGTCTCGGTGAAGGTAATAAAAGATTAGCTGAATCCATAATATTATGTTCAAGTCTTACACTTATCTTTGAAAACTTAGAGAATCTAAAACAATTAAGTCTTGATAGAATCGCTGTCAAAAATGATGATTACTACATATGGAAGTACTCATTTTCCCTGATGCCCAGTCTCTTGCCCGAAAGAGCGCTGATCTCGTCGAGTCTCAAATTAAGACTTTCCCGGATTCCGTCATTGGTTTAGCTACAGGTTCTACACCCCTGGATTTGTATGAGGAATTAATTCGCCGTCACAACGAGCATGATTTGAGTTTCGCCGGAGTTAAAACATTTAATCTCGACGAATATGTAGGGATTTCAGCAAATCATCCGCAAAGCTATCGTACTTTTATGGATGAGAATCTGTTCAACAAGATAGATATCGAAAAATCGAACACACAGGTGCCAGATGGTATGGCAGAAAACCCACTTAAAGTTGGTCCCGATTATGAGAAAAGGATACAAGATGCAGGAGGGATCGACCTTCAGGTACTTGGGGTAGGCACGGATGGTCATATCGGGTTTAATGAACCGACTTCAAGCCTGAGATCAATCACGCGTGTGAAGACCCTGACTCAGCAGACTATCGAGGATAACTCACGTTTCTTTCAACCCGACGAATTCCAACCAAAACTGGCGATTACTATGGGCATCAAAACGATCCTTGATGCCAGACGAATCCTTTTGCTGGCTCATGGTGAAAATAAAGCAGATGCCGTCCGTGACATGGTGGAAGGTCCACTTTCTGCTTTTTGCCCCGCATCCGCCCTTCAGCTTCATCAAAGAACTACTATCCTGATTGACGAACCCGCGGCATCTAAACTTACATTAAAAGAATATTACAAATTTGTGGGCGAAATGCAGGATGATTTGGTACGCAAACATCGTCCTTCAGACTGGATTACAAGATAATTTTACTATGAGCGAAAATAAAATAAGTGTACTTGTTGTTGGGGCGGGTAACATGGGCAGATCTCATGCTTTAGCTTATGCCTCGATCCCTGAATTTGAAATTGCTGCGATTTGTACACGAAGTCCCGAGTCCCGAGTCAAACTAATGGCTGAACTTCCCAAAGGCACACCCGAAGTAAGTGACTATAAAAGTGCGCTCGAAGAACTAAAGCCGGATGCAGTTTGTATTTCTACCTACCCAGATACTCACTACCCTTTTGCTAAGTCGGCACTGGAAGCAGGCTGCCATGTCTTTACGGAAAAGCCACTGGCCGAAAGTGCTGAACAGTGCAAGGAGTTGGTGAGCCTTGCCAAATCTAAAAACAAAGCGTTGGTAGTTGGTTATATTCTTCGGCAACATCCGAGTTGGATTAAGTTTGTAGAAGTGGCAAAAACATTGGGTACACCACTCGTAATGCGGATGAATTTAAACCAACAGTCCTATGGGAAGAATTGGGAGACCCACAAAAGCCTACTTTCTTCAATTTCACCGGTGGTTGACTGTGGGGTTCATTATGTCGATGTAATGTGTCAGATGACTGAGTCTAAGCCCGTTCGGGTTTCAGGTGTCGGGGCTCAACTCACCAATGAATTACCGAAAGATAAGATTAATTACGGACATCTACAGGTAACCTTTGAAGACGGAAGTGTCGGATGGTATGAAGCCGGATGGGGTCCAATGATGAGCGAAACGGCATTTTTTGTTAAGGATGTGGTCGGTCCATTGGGATCGGCCAGCATCGTGGCTGCTGAGGCTGGCTCAAGAGGTAAATCATCTGATGTCGATGCACACTGTCAAACGGAACGGATTCTTCTGCACCGAAGTGAGAAAAACGAAAATGGTGAACTGGAAGCCAAGGATGAATACATAGATTTAGATGATGAACCTGACCACGATGAACTCTGCCGTCGGGAGCAACTTTTCTTCCTCGATGGAATAACGGGTAAAGCAGACCTCACCGAACATCAGAACAGTGCCATTCGAGCAAGTGAGATTGTACTTGCTGCAGATCACTCATTCCGGTCGGGTCAAATGGTTCAATTATAACCAGTATCAATCCCAACTCTGATCAAAATTTGCCGATTGGGTGAAAATGGGAGTCATAATCACTATGCTTTGGGTATAATACTCTGAATGCAAGAATCTGATCAGGACAGTTTATTCGTATCCGAACTTACGCTAGCACAAGCGAAGATGAGAAGTTATCTCGCCAAATTACTAGCTAACTCACCATCAACTGATGATGTACTGCAGGAATGCAATAAAGTACTTTGGGTAAAAAGAAGGGACTGGGATCCCGATACCATTTTCCTAAAATGGGCTTATCGAGTATGCTTCTACCAGGTCAAAGCATATTTTCGTAATCAAAGTCGGGAAAAACTAGTTTTCAATGGAGAATTACTTGACCTCCTTGGTAAGGAAGAGCCCGATGAGTCTGCACCCAAGGAAAGGCAGGAAGCAATGAGCAAGTGCTTGCAGAAAATTGACTCACACGAGCGTAATCTTCTTCTCCAAAGATATGAGGGTGAAATTAGTGTTGAAAAGCTTGCAAACAGGGAAGGCATTCAACCCAACACTCTGTCTCAGAAATTACTTCGCTTACGCCACCAACTATTGATCTGTATTCAGTCTAATCTAAAAACAATTTAATATCGCATGAAAAAATCAGAAAAATTGATATGGAAACTCATTGATCGAGAAATTACTGAAGAAGAGTTCAATGAATTAGAAGATGAATTATCTAAGGATGAAGATCTCCGTACTTACTACCAAAATTCTATCGAAACTGATTCAGCACTTTCAAACCGCCATTATACACCTTTTCTAAATTTTAAAACTGACAAGGCACGCAAGACCACAAATCTCATCTCCTTTGTCTCATTAACTGGATGGATTGCAGCGGCAATCATAATCATTTTTGCCATCTTGCCTGAGACTACATCAAACGTAAAACTAGTCGCCGCTGAGAATGCTGACTGGAGGGGTTATTCCGTTGCCATTGAAGATGAAATGCCAGATCAAATACTTCATCTCCATTCCGGTGCCATCGAATTACAATTCCCTACAAAAACCAAAGTGGTGATTGAAGGGCCTGCGTTCTTCAGGGTAGAAAACGATTCAAGCCTGCACCTAGCAAAAGGTTCAGCAACAGTTACACATAGTGGTATGCCAGAAACATTTCATCTCAATACCCCGCTCGGTAAAATCGTTGATTTGGGAACTCAATTTGGTGTTTTAGTTGATCATAGTAACTCGGAAGCTACTGTTGTCACAGAGGTTTTCGATGGTAATATTAAATTCATTGGAAACTCTAAGGATGAAACGCGTTTTTTTAATACTGGTGAAAACGCAATTATCCGTGGAACGGAGCTTGGACAAAAACTGAAGGTTTTGGCCAACCATCCATACGCCAATCTGGTCGCCCGACCAACACTCACAGAAACTCCCACACAAGACAAAGCTTTAGGCAACTCAAGCGAATTGTTACTGGAAGCTCACAAGCAGGATTCTACAATCAGTGACTTCGATGCTGTCGACCTAATGTTGAATGGAAACTTTCAGGCACAAATTAATTATTCTATGGTAAAGGGAATTGCTCAAGCAATCGACCAGAAAGCCGAAATCCTTAACAATGCTCAATCAAAGTATACTCCCCAAAACGGAGTATCTTTTGCCGAAGCTGCCATGCAGGAGATTGAGGCTATGGGACAGTCTATTGTCGATAGCTATGTTAACTTCTCCAAGATTAGGTATTGGGAAGCATGCCAGACTGCCGAAGTTGTATGGATAGAACATAAAGATCAAGCAGGCCAGATTACTCACCGAATACCACATGCTCGAAGATTATCTCAACCCAAGGAGGGAAATAAGCTACTAAAGAACCTGGAGAAAATCAGGGAATGGATTACTGAAGTTCATTTAATTCATGAAGAAAAAGGAATGGGTTGGGCATCTGAATTTGGATGTCCTGAAGACGGAAAAGAAAAATTCGACAAGCGAAGCAGAAACTTATTGGCGATTTCCTATGCAATAGATTCAATCAAATCGAATCTAGACTGAGAAACCTCTATTTTTAAGTTCAATTATTCTTTTTGGAAAAGCATGAAGGAAACAGTGCAGGCTAATAAGTTTTAGCACATTTTCGACATCACTGATTGATGCAAAGAATATATTTTCTTCACTAAACAATATTTATTACGGTTGTTTGTTGAAAACAAGTAACTTGTTGAGAAGTCGAGTCTCAGATGCTGATCACTGAACTCTTAAATAAAAAAAATTTACATTTCAGATTTCTTTCGTTGTAAACCTCTTCACTAGTCCTAAAAATTGTAAGCATGATTCCTGGAGTCCGCTTGCTCTCAACTGGTTTTTTTTCATTCTTATTAATATTAAGTAAATTATTACTTGCAGAAGTTGACTTCACCAATGAGGTACGCCCCATTCTTTCGGAATACTGCTTTCACTGCCATGGACCAGATAAAAGCACGAGGAAAGCTGACCTAAGGCTCGATTTATCGGAAGGTGCCTTAAAAGATTTGGGAGGTTACTCCGCAATTATTCCTGGCAAACCGGAAGACAGCGAACTCGTATTTCGTCTTCATAGCGATGACAAGGATGAACTCATGCCTCCACCCGAGACAGGAAAACGATTAAATGCTGAACAGAAAAAAATTCTCGAGGATTGGATAAGACAGGGTGCCGAGTACGAAGAGCATTGGTCGTTTCTTCCAATATCCAATCCAGAAATTCCTGCCAAACTATCTAAATCGAAATCCAGCCATCCAGTGGATCTTTTCCTTTCTCAAAAAATTGAAAAGCAACCTTTTCAATTTTCCAAACAGGCTGATAAAATTACTCTATTAAGACGTTTGTACTTTGATTTGGTCGGAATGCCTCCAACTCCTGAAGAAGCTGAATCTTTCCTAGAGGATCAATCGATTGAGGCATACACCAAGTTAACCGATCGCCTTTTATCCGATCAAAGATTTGGAGAACGAATGGCGGTTCATTGGCTTGATTTGGTACGCTATTCCGACACTATAGGGTATCATAGCGATGTCTTCATGGAAGTCTCTGCATATCGGGATTATGTGATAAATGCGTTTAATGAAAATATGCCTTACGATCAGTTTGTGATCGAAAACTTGGCTGGAGATTTGTTACCGGAGGCCAGCAAGCAGCAAAAGATAGCATCCGGTTATAACCGTCTGTTACAAACTACTGAAGAAGGAGGAGCTCAGGCAGCTGAGTATCAAGCGATTTACCAGGCCGACCGCGTTCGTAACTTTGGGGTAGTCTGGTTGGGTGCCACCACTGGTTGTGCTCAGTGTCATGATCACAAATATGATCCTTTTACGATAAAAGACTTCTATTCTTTGGCTGCATTTTTTGCCGATATTCAGGAAAGACCCGTTGGAAGAAGAAACCCAAATCTTTTCCTGCCCACTCCTAATCAGGAAAAGAAATTAGAAGAACTTGAATCAGCCAAAAAAGAGACTGAAAAAATCAGAGATGAAAAGAAATCAGGGCTTGAGAAAGAAAGAAAAAAATTACGAGAGCAACTTACCAAACAGTCATCGGGTTTACATTATGACGAACCTTCAGATAGTGGTATTGAGAAGAAGGAAAGAATATTTGTCGAAGATGCCGCTCCCAAAGATGCCGTACTTCACGGTGAATGGAAACTTGCAGAAAATCCGGTCTTTTCAGGTTCAAAATCATTTGTTCGAACCGGTGTTGGGAACAATCAGCATTTTTTCTATAACTCAAAAAATCCACACCAAATTAAAAATGATCAGGATGAATTTTTTGCATACGCTTTCCTTGACCCCAAAAATCCACCTAAGCAGGTAATGCTTCAATTCAATGATGGAACTTGGGAGCATCGTGCCTATTGGGGAGAATCCCTCATTCATTATGGCAGAGAAAATACCGTAACGAGGCTAAAAATGGGACCACTACCCGAACTGGGCAAATGGGTTCGTTTATCAGTGAGAGCAAAGAAAATCGGTCTAAAACCCAATGCAAAAGTAAATGGAATTGCTTTTACACAATGGGATGGAACCATTTATTGGGACAAAGTAGGTGTTCTGAGCAAAATTGATCCCAGGCAGGATCCTGAACTTTCTCTCAAAAAATGGGTAGCGATTGCCAAAAATGATAAATCATTACCTGGAAACATCCAAAACCTTGCCAAAAAAGTAGAGAAGGATCGTAAGGATAGTGAAAAAGAAATCCTTAAATCCCACTTCATTAATTATATCTACGCAAAGGCCCCCAAAGATATAGTAATCTTGAGAGATGAATTAGTGGGATTGGATGACGAGATTAAAAAACTGGATTCCAATGTAAAAAACGCAGTTGATGCGATAACAAACTACAAAAAAACCTTTCGTTCCATGCTTGTTTCCCAATCCGGAAACAAAAGGATGGTACGTATTTTACCTCGTGGTAACTGGCTTGACCAATCGGGTGAAGTGGTCGATCCGGCAATTCCTAAATTTTTGGGAAAATTGGAGCTTGAAAACCGCAAAGCAAATCGACTGGATTTGGCAAAGTGGGTGGTTTCAAAAGATAATCCCCTCCCCGCCCGCGCCTTCACCAATCGCATTTGGAAAATCTTTTTTGGATACGGACTTTCACGCAGTCTTGAAGACTTAGGAGGTCAGGGCGAACCACCGACTCACCCCAAACTCCTAGACCATTTATCGACTCAATTTCGCGATCAGGGATGGAATGTTAAAAAATTAATTCGTACCCTTGTTACGTCGGATGCATATAAACAAAGTTCAATACCTTCAGAAAAACTGGCCAAAGCGGACCCTCTCAACCGTCTTTATGCCAGACAGTCCAGATTTCGACTGGATGCTGAATTTGTTCGCGACTCTGCTCTTTCCATAAGCGGCCTGCTCATTAATGATATCGGAGGAAAAAGTGTAAAACCCTACCAGCCTGCAGGTTATTGGCAGCATTTAAATTTCCCTGCACGTAAATGGCAGGCGGGACAGGGAAGTAACCTGTACCGTCGTGGTCTTTATACCTTCCACTGCCGAAGCTTTACCCACCCTGCCATGCTTGCATTTGATGCACCGAGTCGCGAGGAATGTGCTGCGGAAAGACCAAGGTCAAATATTCCCCAACAAGCCCTTGTCCTCCTTAATGATCCAGTTTTTGTGGAAGCAGCCCGTGCATTTGCTGAAAAAATCCTTAAAAGTGATCGAAAGAGAGATGAAGATAAAATCTCTTTTGCTTTTGATAATGCACTTACACGTAAACCAAGTAACGAAGAGGTACAAGTCATTCTTGATTTACTGAACAACCAACGAGATAGATACAAAAAAGACGAAAAGGCTGCATTAGAACTACTAAAAACAGGTATGAAAGCATACGATGCTTCAATTGAAATATCTGAATTAGCGGCCTGGACAAGCATCTCCAGAGCTATCCTTAATATGTATGAAACTACGGCACGACTGTAATTCACATTTCAGACATGAATCCAACATTTATCAACCGACGCACTTTTCTTAATCAGGCAACGATAGGCATAGGCACCACCGCCCTAACCAGTATGCTGGCAGGTAAGGCGATGGCGAACCCTCAAGCATGGCCCGCCAATTTACCACCCCATGCAAAATTAAGCGGGAAACCCAAAGCCAAACGCGTGATATTTCTATGTATGGCTGGCGGGCCTTCCCATTTGGAGACTTTCGATTATAAGCCAAAACTCAAGGAGATGGATGGTAAGCCCATGCCCCAATCCATTACCAAGGGACAGCCAATTGCCCAACTTCAGGGCAAACAGTTAAAGTGCTTCGGCCCACAGTTGGAATTCAAGAAATGGGGAAAATCTGGTCAGTACTTCAGTTCCGCATTTCCCAAGATCGGTGAGATCGCTGATGACATGTGCATCATTCGTTCAATGACCACCGAACAGATTAACCACGATCCTGCCCACACATACATGAATACTGGCACCCAGATTTCTGGTCGTCCAAGTATGGGATCGTGGGTGCTTTACGGATTGGGTGCAGATACTAATAACCTACCCGGATTTGTCGTACTTACCTCGGTAGGTGGAGGTCAAAACCAGCCGATTGCTTCCCGCCAGTGGCATAGTGGATTCCTTCCAAGCAAATACCAAGGAGTTCACTTCCACAGCAAAGGGGATCCCGTGCTTTATCTGAGCAACCCCAATGGCGTAACAAATAAAGATCAGCGGTCCGTGATCGATTCGGTTAACCAATTAAATCAAATTGGAAATCGGAAACTTCGTGATCCAGAAATTTCCACTAAGATCAGCCAATACGAAATGGCATTCCGTATGCAATCAAGTGTACCTGATCTAATGGATGTCTCCAAAGAACCAAAACACATCCTCGATATGTATGGTGCTAAACCAGGAGACGGCTCTTTTGCAAGCAATTGCCTGCTTGCAAGGCGACTGGCAGAAAAAGGTGTACGCTTCATTCATCTTTATCATCGTGGGTGGGACCACCATGGAGGAGTAAAAACTAATGTCCCCAAAACTGCCAACCTTGTTGATCAGGGTTCTGCTGCCCTTGTACAAGATTTAAAGCAACGGGGAATGCTAGAGGATACACTTGTTGTCTGGGGAGGAGAATTCGGACGTACCCCTATGGCTCAGGGGAATGGACGAGACCATCACATGAAGGGATTTTCCATTTGGATGGCGGGTGGTGGAATTAAAGGAGGTATTTCCTACGGAAACACTGATGAACTGGGCTACAATGCAGAGGAAAATGTGGTTCATGTCCGTGACTTCCATGCAACCATGCTCCACCAACTCGGAATCCAATCACAATTTTTTACTTACAAGCATCAGGGCTTGGACTTCAGACTTACAGGCGTGGATGAAGAAGCCCATGTGATCAAAGATATACTTGCTTAGGTATAGAATTTTCCAGAGTTCTCCAAATAATAGCAATCATGGTGCTTGAAATATTTTTTAAGCAATTATTTTTGGCAACGAGCATATCTGAATTATCTTTTGGAGTTGCCGGTCTGCTTATCACCTAAAATCATAAAATATGATTCGTCGAAAATTCTTAACTTCCTCTTTCAACGTTCCTTTTGGTGTACCTATCTTACTTAGCGGCCAAAACTTAAATTCAAAGATTCAGCTTGCTGCTGTCGGAACTGAAGGGCGCGGTTGGGCTGACATTGATGCAATGTCCACTCATCTTAAGACGGAAACGGTTGCTTTTTGTGATGTTGATTTATCCCGCACCGCAAAAGCTAGAAGATTAAATCCAAAAGCGAAAATTTTTCAGGATTATCGTGAAATGCTTTCCACAATGGACGAGCAGGTCGATGCAGTAACGATTGGAATACCCGATCATATGCATGCACCTGTGGTCATAAATTCTCTGAACCGCAATAAACATGTATATTGCGAAAAGCCACTGACTCATACGGTTTGGGAAGCTCGTCAAGTACATCTTCATGCCGAAAAAGCTGCAACGATTACCAGAATGGGCAATCAGATTCATTCCCATTCATTTTATCGCACGGCTGTTAGAATCATACAGGAGGGAATGCTAGGAAAAATTGATCGGGTTCATTCCTGGATCAATGCCACAGGTCACGGAAAATCAGGAGAAATTTCAAGGCCGAATCCTTCCCCTATTCCGAATGATTTAGATTGGAATCTATGGATTGGATGTGCACCAATGCGCCCTTTTGTAACAGGGAAAATTTATCATCCCTGGGGATGGCGAGACTGGCAAGATTTCGGAAATGGAGCTTTAGGAGATTTTGGATGTCATGTTTTGGACCCAGTCTTTACTGCTCTAAAACTAACTCAAGGTCCACTTTCCATAAAATGCTCGTATAACTCGGGCATGAATGATGAGGTGTGGCCTGCTCAAAATGTCGTTCAATATAATTTTGACGGTACAAAACAAACCAATGCAAACTTTTCCTTAACTTGGTATGATGGGGGAAGAAAGCCAAAGGATCTGGGGCCTCATTTTGACCGGAGACATGGACTACCTAATGGCGGATCCATCTTTATCGGAGAAAAAGGCTCGTTGGTTTTGCCGCATGTAGGTTCACCAAAGCTCTACCCTGAAGAATCCTACCCCAAAAGCAAAATTCCGTTTGAAGAAAGTCTAAATCATTATCATGGGTTTCTCGATGGAATTATAACTAGCAAGCAACCAAGCGATGGATTTTCCTATGCCGGCCGATTGACGGAAACGGTCTTGCTCGGAAATATTGCCGTAAGAAATAAGGGAAAACTTCTCAATTGGAATGAAGAGGATATGAGCATTCGTTCATCCGAAAAGGATCTTTCTTCCTTTTTGACAAAAAAATACCGGACAGGCTGGGAGATTCCAGTGGCGTAAGGTTTTCGTATTGTAGATTTCTCCATAAGTTCTTTTGAATAAAGAAGGAAATGGAAAAAGCTTCTTCTAAAACTATATCATCTTCAGCTGTACAGCCACTTGCGGAACGAATGCGTCCGCAAAAACTAAAGGAAGTTCGTGGGCAATCTCATTTACTTGGAAAAGATTGTCTACTGCCCAAACTCATTTGTGAAAACCGTGTTGGAAACCTAATTTTGGCAGGCCCGCCGGGCACTGGTAAAACCACGCTGGCAACTGTCATCGCAGAGGAGAGTGAATGTAGACTGATCAAATTAAATGCCGTTACTTCCAATGTTTCGGAACTTCGGGAATCCTTAAAACTCGCAAGGTATTACGGGTCGGGAAAATGCTTTTTATTTGTAGATGAGATTCATCGATTTAACAAAGCCCAACAAGATCTCCTGCTGCCGGATGTAGAGTCAGGAGATGCGAGACTGATTGGAGCCACCACTCATAATCCGAGATACTATGTTAACGATCCGCTTCTAAGCCGCAGTCAACTCTTTACCCTCCAACCGCTCTCAGTAGAGGAAATTGAAACCGCGCTGCTCGATTGTTTAAAGGATCAGGATAAAGGTTTGGCTCATCGAGAATGTAAATCAGAACCAAAAGCGATCAATCAAATTGCTCGATTAGCGGAAGGAGATCTACGAAAGGCATACAATATCCTTGAAGTCATCGTCGAAGGTCTCTCCAACGAAGACATAGTTTCAGAGGATGCAGTCGCCCTCTTTGCCAAAGAAAGAAGTATCCGTTACGACCGTTACGAGGACGAACATTATGACACCGCCTCTGCCCTAATCAAAAGCATGAGAGGAAACGATCCCGATGCATCTATGTATTGGTTGACTAAAATGTTGGTTGGGGGAGAAGATCCAAGATTCATTGCCCGGAGGCTTGTAATCTTTGCCTCTGAAGATATTGGTCTTGCTGATTCAAGAGCCTTGCTCATTTCTGATGCTACTTTTCGAGCATGTGAAACCATTGGCCTCCCCGAATGCGAACTAAACTTGGCTCATTGCGTACTTTTTCTGGCAACCTGCCCAAAAAGTAATAGTGCGACTTTGGCTCTCGCAGAAGCCAAGAAAGCCATTCGGGAAAACCCGGTACAATCAATCCCCAACTCGATTCAGGACCGGCATGGCAGAAACAACAAGTATCGCGATGGGAAGGAGGAAGGCTATCTTTACAGCCATAATTTCCCTGACAATATATCCGGTCAGTCATATCTGGAAAAAGAACTTCAGCTGTATGTACCAAAATCGGCAGGAGCAGAGAAAACCGTGGTAGACAGATTGGAAAACTGGAAAAAACTAAAACAAGAAATCCTTAAGGGACAAAGCTAATTAAGCAGGTAATCATCTGTCGCATGCAGACAGAAATTTAACGCACTTTTTAACTTCTAAGGCTTGCCAAATAGTCAAAATATTCAAAACATATGTTATAAAGTTTTCATACATATTATTTTTCAACCTCACGGTATTGCTTGGTGGTTTTGCTCAAGGTGATGAGTATAAGATATGGAATTTTGATAATTCATCAGATAGCCACCTAAAATTCGGTAATGTAAACTTCAAACAGCTAGGTCCACGCCCTCCAGAATTCCCCGACCTATCAAACAAGAATTTATCCGTTAGATTAGGCGGTGTAGGAAGTAGGATAGTAATCAAAGACCCAGGCGAAAATAGCTATTATGATTTCACCAATGGTGATGAGATTTCAATCACCGCATGGGTAAGAATGGAAAAATTCAGCAATCATCCCGCTTATATTATTGGTAAAGGAAGAACTCATAACCCAGGTTTTGCCAAAGATAATCAAAATTGGGCACTACGTGTAGTTGGTGAAAATAACTTGGGAAAACTAAGTTTTCTTTTTTCAACCGGCAGTAACAAATG
>Ga0163109_10001092_pt1 | contig 21448 bp, 15 predicted proteins | sample CRUFie1St13metaG_FD_108704 | JGI IMG/M metagenome (GOLD analysis project Ga0163109, IMG submission 108704) | Marine microbial communities from the Costa Rica Dome - CRUD Field 142mm St13 metaG | ecosystem: Environmental > Aquatic > Marine > Oceanic > Photic zone | place: Costa Rica: the Eastern... | reverse complement strand
TCGTCAGCGCTTTATGAAACACCGGTCGATTCGATGCAGTGGACCTGAGGAACATAGATATATCCCTCACTGGCTGTGCCAAAAACTTTGCTGTCATAGCCTGCCTGATACAGACCGGCAATGGTCAAACACACAATGGCATCGAGGACATCTTCGTTATGCTTCAGCGCACCTCCCCGCAGTTCGGAAATTCTGCTCTGACTGAAGTGGGCGCGGAATTGCTCTGGGATCTGCAACGCAAGCACCGGTGAGGATTCGAGGCTCAGCAGCATGTTCGCCAAGCGGATCTGTCCGTCGCGTTTCTGAGCAACGCCTCCTTTTTTGTAAAGATGCCGCTCCTCAAGCCGGAAAATTTCGATCAACGCCGGATGCGGATAACACTCAAGCTGCCAGCACCCTGCCCTGTCGCCGAGATGCCTGAAGCCTTGAGACTGCAGCCAGTTTCCGAGAGCCACCCCATCTGAATCGGGATAACGCGACAGATTAGTTGCGTGACAGCCGGCCTTGCGTCCACCGTATTCCCGCGTGAGCTGATTTTCACAGGACCGCCGGCCCGTCGCATTGGTGACCACCGTGGGCCCGTCAACCGTTACACCATGCAGCTGCTCGATTGCCGACAGTCCAGAGACAATCTGTTCCACACCGTAAAGCTCCGTCAGCAGTGCTTGCAGGACCAATGTGTGCCCACTTAGACTGCCCACTGCAATCGCGGTGGGATTGCGCGTACTAACCCAAGCGAGATCAATACCGGCAAGAATTGTTGGCATGCGGATTATGCCCCTGCGTTGAACGACACCCTGAGCATGCGCATACAGAGCCTAATTCTGATTGAAGATATCGAGTGGCAAAATCGCAGTGACGCCAACATTCGGCGCATCAACCAGCTGCGCAATTCGCAGGTCAACGGCGACGCTGGCTATGATAAAGGCCTGCTGCCGGTTATAGCCATAAGTATTAACGACATAGTCAACGATTCCGGATACTGCATTGCGTGCAGCAAGATTGATGTCATTAGAAAGATTCGCAAGCCCGGCTGTCACATCCGACTGAAGATACTGCATGTCGGGTGGAACCTCGCCTGCACGCTTGACGGGGATTCCGGTGACGGCATAAAAGCGACGCGAAGGAATGTCCAGCAGTGCGGAGGGACCCTCATAGTGCGGGCCCAGAGACAAATCGGGACCGTCCTTGAGAAGCTCTGTGCTCAACCAGACATCAGCAGACATTTCGATTGCGGTACCGGACACTTCCCCATCACCTTGCGCATAGTGCAGGTCACCAATCGCCAGACCGCAGCCATCCACGAAACAGGGAAGATAGACCGAAACACCCGCCTGCAAATAGCGTATATCCATGTTGCCGCCATGCTCTCTGGGCGGAATCGTTCGCAAGCAGGCTTCCGCCGCAGCGCCCCCGGATCCGCAAAGTGCCTCAGGGTCTGCGTAGTCAGTCAGTGGCAGTGATACCTTGCCGCCGACTTCGGCCAGAGCTTGCTCCCGCTCCAGCATGCGGCGGTGCTCGTTGCGACCCGGCAGGGTGGTGACGATGCCCGGAAAACTGGCGTTTGGGATTCGCACCACGGGGATGTCATCTGTTTCAGCATAGTCCCCGTTCAGTCGCCAGATTACCTGACTCTGCCCACCAACGAGGTCGGGAACAAACCCCGAGTTGCCGCCTGTCGACCAGGCGAAGGGTCCCGGCTCGATCCGCAAAATGGTCACCTTGAGGACATCTCCGGCACTCGCCCCGCTGATATCCACCGGGCCAGTGATCGGGTGTACCCGGCCAAAATCGCTGCTGAAGCGTTCAGGCTCACGAGTTTGTTGCACAGAGGCTCCGAGTGCATCCCGGGCATCCCGGGTGTGGAATAAAATCGTCTGACCCGGCTCGGCGCTCACCGCCATTGGAATATCCGGATGCAATCTGTTGACGCAGCCGGGGTCCTCTATGCAGTCGGCGCCGGTTCCCCCCACCACGACAACGCTGTCGTCTGCCGCTTGCACCGCTGACGCTGCCAGCCAGAATGAGACAACAACCAGTTCCAGATTACGGTAGGCTAGCGTCAATAACTTGATCATGGCGTTTCCCCTGCTGTCTACGCTTCGAAGGTCTTTGCTGAAGACAGTGCTTTCAGCAGTTGATGCGTAAGCGCTTGAATTACAACCTGAAGTCGGCTGAGTGAGTAGAGTAGCGGCTCCCCCCTGACAGGGCAAATCCGTAAGTCCAGCCCCTGATTGGTGCCGTATAAGGAGACATGGCAAAAACGAGCAAAGCGCAGGCTGAATCTGCGGCGACCCGAGTCGCCGCAGAGCCGAACGCATTGGCGTTATTCCACCCCTGCACACGGGCATGGTTCACCGAAGCTTTTGCCAACCCCACCCGGGTGCAGTCAGAAAGCTGGCCGTTTTTGCGCAGAGGCGAAAGCTCCCTCATGCTTGCACCGACGGGTTCAGGCAAAACGCTAGCGGCTTTTCTCGCTGCCCTTGATGGACTGCTTTTCGGAGAAAAAAAATCTGAGCCGGGCGTCAAGGTCATCTATATCTCTCCGCTGAAAGCGCTGGGAGTTGATGTCGATCGAAATTTAAGAGCCCCGCTGGCAGGAATCTCTGCCGTTGCTGCCAGAGAAGGTACGACCCACCACACTGTCACTGTCGCGATCCGGTCAGGGGACACGGAGTCACGCGAGCGTGCTCGCATGCTGAAAGAGCCTCCTGACGTGCTGATCACAACACCGGAGTCGCTCTATCTGATGCTGACCTCACGTGCACGTGACATCCTGCAGGGCGTAGAGACGATCATCCTCGATGAAATCCACACCATGGTGCCCACCAAGCGTGGCACACACCTGTTCCTCTCTCTGGAGCGCCTCGAACAACTGCGCCGCCGGCAACTACCCGGCATCAGGCCGATGCAGAGAATTGGTCTGTCAGCGACGCAGCGACCGCTCGAGGAAGTTGCGCGGCTTATGGTTGGGTTTGAACACGAAAAAAATGGCCAGTCGCAACCGCGGACGGTGCAGATCATTGACGCCTCAGAAAAGCGCCCTTTTGAACTGACGATTTGCATGCCCCTGGGTGATCAGGTCGATCAGCCCGCCGATGAGTTCAATGTCGTCGGCAACGCCGCCACGTCTCCAGTTCCTGCATCCATCTGGCCTACTATTTATCCGCGCCTTGTGGCCCTTATCGGTGACCATCGGTCCACCATGATTTTTGTTAACAGCCGTCGTCTGGCTGAACGGCTCGCCGCCAGTATCAATGAAACGGCGGAGCAGGATCTAGCGCGGGCACACCACGGTTCGATGTCAAAAGATACACGTTCAGAAGTGGAAGACAGGCTGAAGCGAGGGGATCTGAGCGCGATTGTTGCAACGTCTTCCATGGAGCTTGGCATTGACATGGGCGCAGTAGATCTGGTCATTCAGGTGGAAGCGCCACCCTCAATTTCCTCAGGGCTTCAGCGCATCGGCCGCGCCGGACACAGCGTGGGGGCGGTTTCAAAAGGCATTGTTTTCCCCAAATATCGCGGCGATCTGCTTTCGGCGGCAGCCGCTGCGCGGCAGATGCTGAACGGACAGGTTGAAAGCTCGGCCTATCTGCGAAATCCGCTGGATGTTCTGGCACAGCAAATTGTCGCCATGGTAGCCATGGATGAGTGGGATGTTGAGGCGCTGTATCAGACACTGCGCGGCGCTGCGCCGTTTGCCGAACTGCCGAGAGCGTCTTTTGAAGAAGTGCTGAATTTACTTTCCGGACGCTACCCCAGCGATGATTTTTCCGGTCTTAAAGCCCGCATTACCTGGGACCGCATAAACAATCGCCTGACTCCCAGACGCGGCGCACAGAGAACTGCCATCCTCAATGCAGGCACGATTCCGGACCGCGGACTCTACGGGGTTTTTCTGCTTGGCGGTAGCGACACCAAAAGCCGCGTTGGGGAACTGGACGAAGAAATGGTCTTCGAACTGCAGATTGGTGAAGTGTTCCGGCTCGGCGCCTCAATGTGGCGCACACTGGAGATTACCAAAGACCAGGTCCTTGTCGAGCCGGCACCGGGAGAACAGGGCAAGATGCCATTTTGGCGCGGCGACGGAGTCGGTCGACCGCTTGAATTTGGCAGGGCAATCGGCGCGCTGACCCGGATACTCTCGCGAGCCTCGAGAGCGGACGCTCAAAAACTGCTGACCCGTGATCATGCTCTCGAAGCCGAGGCAGCGGACATTCTCTATGATTACGTCGCTGGTCAGTTCGAAGCAGCCGGCGACGTCCCCTCTGATGAATGTATTATTGTTGAGAATTTTATCGATGAAGTGGGCGATTGGCGCGTTGTCCTGCAGTCGCCGTTCGGCGCTCGGGTTCATGCTCCGTGGGCGATGACGGTCGCCGCACAACTTCGCCAGCGTTTTTCCGAAATTGACGTGGTCTGGTGTGATGACGGCATCGTCTTTCGGGTACCCGAATCCGATTCTCCTCCGGAGGCCGAGTGGTTCATTCCTGATCCGGAGTCACTCGAGGAAGACGTGGTCCGGGCGCTCAGCGACACGTCTCTGTTCGCCGCTCGCTTTCGGGAAAACGCAGCCCGAGCCCTGTTGCTACCCCGACGCTTTCCCGGTCAGCGCACGCCTTTGTGGTTGCAGCGCAGAAAGTCAGCAGATTTGATGCAGGCGGCCAGCCAGTACCCCAGATTCCCGATGATTCTGGAAACCTACCGGGAATGCCTGCGGGACGTTTTTGATATCGACGGACTGAATCAGCTGCTCGAGGACATACGCAGTCGCCGGATCAGAGTCCACCCCGTGAACAGCGATTCTGCATCGCCTTTTGCGCAAACCGTGCTGTTCGATTTCACCGCCAGTTTTATCTACGACGCTGATGCTCCGCTTGCCGAGCGTCGCGCACAGGTCCTCTCTCTGGACCACGCCCAACTCAAGGAACTGCTGGGCAGCGCCGACTATCGCGAACTCCTTGATCCGGAAGCCATCGCCGCCATCGCGCTCAAGCGTCAGTTGCTGGAGCATCCGTATGTGAAAGATCCGGATGATATCCATGACCTGTTGCTCGCGCTCGGGGATCTGAGCGTCGCCGACCTCTTGGACCGCATGGAGACAAGCCGGCAGGCCAACCTTCAGTCAATGCTCAGCGACCTGACCATAGCGCGGCGGATCATCGAAGTCAGGGTGGCCGGAAATCCCCGTTTTATTGCTGCGGAGGATGCAGCCCGCTATCGGGATGCCCTCGGCACAGTCCTGCCCATGGGGCTGCCCGCAGCTCTGCTCGAACCTTGCCAGTCTCCTCTGCAAGACCTGATTTCGCGATATATCCGGACCCACGGCCCTTTTGAACCGGCTGAGATTGCCAAGCACTTCGGTCTCGGCATCGATGTCCTGCGCAAGGCCTTGAACGATCTCTCTACCACAGTGCGAGTCCTGGAGGGAGGATTTACACCGGGCAGCACGCACCGCGAATGGATTGATCACGATGTGCTCAAACAAATCAAGCGGCGCTCGCTGGCAGGGTGGCGTCAGCAGATTGAAGCGGTAGATCACAATAAGTTCGCTTCGTTTATTGCGGACTGGCAATTCATTACCAAACCGAGGCGCGGAATGGACGCGCTCTACGACACCATAGAGCAACTGCAGGGGGCGCCACTGCCAGCCTCAGTTCTGGAGACCGAAATCCTGCCGGCGCGCATCACCGGATATCGGGTGGGACAGATTGATGAGCTGTTCGTCTCAGGAGAACTGCTGTGGCGGGGCATTGAACCCGTTGGCAGCAGCGATGGGCGGATTGCCATCTATCTCGCCGAGAATTATCCCCTGCTGGCCCCTGAGCCAAACCCCATTGACAGCGAACTGTCCCAGCGTATTCATGAGTTTATAGGCTCGCGGGGCGCCCCATTCTTTGACGATATCGTCGAAGCTGTCGGGGGCTTTCAGAACGACGTGCTTGAGGCGCTGTGGGAACTGGTGTGGAGCGGCAATGCGGGGAACGACAGCTTCGCGCCGCTGCGTGCACGTCTGGGGGTGAAAGACAGAAAACCCAGAACCCGACGGGCGCAACAGCGAATGAGAGCGCGAAGAGGCTCGCGCCTTCCTGGCAGCGAAGGGCGATGGACCCTGTTTGACCGGGTCGGCTGGGAGCAGCCTTCAGCGACAGAAGCAAGAACAGCTCAGGTCCAGCAACTGCTCGAACGCTATGGTGTCATGGTGAAGGAAGCACTGACAAAGGAAGGGGTCAACGGTGGATTCTCCGGCATCTATCCCGTACTCAAAGCGATGGAAGATGCCGGCCGGATTCGGAGGGGTTACTTTGTGGAAGGTCTCGGTGCCAGTCAGTTCGCAGTTCCTGGCGCTGAAGATCGCCTGCGCAATACTGTTGATTCGACTGACCCTGTCTTATTGTCTGCAACAGACCCTGCCAATCCGTACGGCGCACTTTTACCCTGGCCGCCTGCAGCTGACGGAAGCAAGCGCTGCGCCAGAGTCGCCGGATCTCGCGTCCTATTGCTGAACGGCAATCTGATCGCCTACATTGCCAAAACGGGCGACCAGATCACCACATTTCTGCCGCCGGACGAGCCAACGCGAAGCAGCGGCATCAAAGCATTGATTGCGGGTCTTAAGCTGGCGGCACGAGGACGCAAACTGGTCTACCTTGCCTCGGTTGACGGTAAGCCGCGTGCTGAAGAGTCCATGCATACAGCTCTGCTGAGCGAAGGATTCCAGCACGGACATCGCGGTTATTCCTGCCGGAGCATTGAGGCAACCCAGAACCATGCCTGAAGGAGATACGCTTCATCGGGTGGCGCAGCAGATCACCGAACAGCTTTGCGGGAAACGCATAGAGGCGTCCAGAGGCAGACCAGAATTACCCAAGGCACAGGAGCTGGCAGGCTCTATTCTGCAGACCTCTGAAGCCAGAGGAAAGCATCTGCTGCTGGGTCTGGATAATGGCTTCACTGTTCATTCGCACCTGGGCATGACCGGCTCCTGGCACATTTACCCCCGCGGAGAGCGCTGGCGAAAACCTGCTTACCGTGCCGCGCTCGCCATGCGCTTTCTCAGCCATGATCTTATTTGCTTCAGCCCGAAACTCATTGAGGTAGAAAGCAGCATCCGGATTCGGGGCCGTGCATTGCTGACCCGGCTGGGCCAGGATTTGCTGGCAGACGCATTTGACGAGGACGCGACCATCGCCAGGTTGCGCATGCATGACCACCTGCCACTCGGGGAGGCGCTGATGAATCAGCAACTCGTGGCCGGTATCGGCAATGTCTATAAATCGGAAATCCTGTTCATGAACCGACTCAACCCCTTTGAGCCGCTGTCGACGCTGGATGACGAAACACTGCGAGTGTGCCTGCGCAGTGCCAGACACTTTATGAGACGAAACCTTGAAGGCCTGCGCCGCAAGTTTCGCGGGTCGACTCTTGGAGACAGGCTCTGGGTCTATCGGCGCCGGGGAATGCCCTGCCTTGAATGTTCAGGCCCTATTGCGATGCAGCGACAGGGAGAAACGGCGCGCTCGACCTATTATTGCCCTGTCTGTCAGGGAACCAACCGATGACAGCTGAATTAGTCTGGTTCAAGCGCGATCTGCGAGTCACCGATCACTCACCGCTGGTCGCCGCTGCAAGGCGGGGAAAAGTCATCTGTCTCTATATCTATGAGCCAGACCTTATCAGCGCAGACGACTTCTCAAAGCGACATCTGCTCTTCATCAACGACTCCCTGACTGAGCTCGATCGCGATTTGCGCGGGCTTGGCAGTCGACTACTGATCCGGCGCGGAGACGCCGTCGACGTTATCAGCGGACTGCAGGCAGAAACAGGCTTTCGCTGCATTCGCGCACATCAGGAAACCACCAACGCCTTCAGCTACCAGCGCGACCGGGCTGTCAAAAAATGGGCCCAGTCGGCGGGGATAGACTTCATTGAGTACCGCCAGCAGGGTGTCGTCCGGGCAATGACCGGCAGAGACGGCTGGGCCAGACAATGGCAGAGATTCGTGACTTCGCCTCTGGTCAACCGTCCCGGGCAGATCGTCGACGGCGCAACCGGACTCATCGGGCTTGGCGTACAGTCTCCGCAAAGCTTTGCGCTGAAGGACGATGGACTGATCAGCAGACAAACCGGTGGGGAGAGTGAGGCGATCAAGCTACTCAACAGCTTTTTGTCAGACCGGTCACGGGATTATCTGCAGGGCCTTTCCTCACCCTTGACCGCCTGGGACAGCTGCAGCCGGCTGAGTCCTTACCTGACTTACGGCAACATTTCACTTCGCGCAGTGTATCAGCGTGTCTCCCAGCGCAAACGTGAGCTCCAGCGTCAGCGCGGCCAGCGGGACCCCTGGAGCCAATCACTGTCGAATTACGTTGAGCGCCTCGCCTGGCACTGCCATTTCATGCAGAAACTGGAAGACGAACCGGCGATTGAATTCGACAACATGAACCCTGCGTTTAACGGCCTGAGAGAAGACGAGTTCAACCCCGCCTACTTCGAGGCATGGGCGTTGGGTCAGACAGGCTATCCACTGATCGATGCCTGTATGCGCGCGCTTCAGCAGACGGGCTGGATCAACTTCCGCATGCGGGCGATGTTGATTTCATTTGCCTCCTATCATTTGTGGTTACACTGGCGGCAGCCGGCCCTGCATCTGGCGCGGCTGTTCACGGACTATGAGCCCGGCATCCATTACTCACAAATTCAAATGCAGGCTGGCACAACAGGCATCTCTACACTGCGGATTTATTCCCCCATCAAGCAGGTGCTCGACCAGGACCCAGAGGGTTTGTTCATCCGTCAGTGGGTGCCCGAACTGACGAGTGTCCCGGATGGCTTTATCGCCGAACCGCATCGTATGCCGGCACCGGTCCAGCAGCAGTCAGGCTGCATCATTGACCGAGATTATCCCGCCCCGATTGTCGATCATTTTTCGGCCTATCGTGCCGCACAAAAACGCATGCGGGCGGCTAATCTGGCGGCAAAGACCAGCGGCGCAAGCACCCGCGTATTCCAGCGCCATGGGTCGCGCAGAAATCAGAGCCGAAGGCTGATCTGACGTCTCCTTCCGCTTGCCTATCGGGCAGTTGCTCCGACTTTTGTGATAGATTCCCGTCTGACTATCCTCGCCAGACTCAGGAGGCGAAAGAAAAATCATGCCTGCTGCTTATCAATCGATGATCGTGCTGCTTGTGAGCGCGGCGCTGTTGTTCCACAACATGCCGACTTTCGGCCAGGACTTCGCCAGCCCCGAGGACGAGTTTGACTCCATATTTACGCCCCTGCAACAGGTGGAGGGCTCGCTGTGCGCCCGCTATCACAACTGGAACCGGGAAACCGTTTCCCCTCTGTCTCAGAATCAGCTGCTTCTGTTTCGGGATGCCTACGCGGCCGTCTCCCTAGCAGATGATGACTGGCTGAGAACCCTCGTTACAGAAAGCGATAATTATCTGGATATGTACGCGTTCATCTCTAACATCCGTCAGCTCGCGCAGAATGACATGGGGGTGAAATACCTGTTTCAGGAACCGTTCGACGACGAACAGGAACAACACCGAAGACTGGCCAGCAACTTATCGAGTGAGCCAGACGCGATCGTCGGCATTTTCTGGTGCCAGCCCATGGGAGAGAATTCGGCGCCCCGGTTCACCGGCGGCTACGCATACCTCAAAGGGCACGACGGAGACTGGAAGTTCCAGACCCGATAACGCAGCAGCATCTAGTTACGAGAAAGGCCTGATAATAATCCTTTTTGTCGGGGGTGAAGTGGTCGGGAGCACAGGTTGCCTCCCTTCAGTCTGAACCTGATGCAGTGCAAAAACGCATCAAAAAGGAGCGAATCAGGTAAGAACTCCCGCGGCAACCAGACCCTGAGCTATGGCGACGATAACCGGCAGCGCGATGATCGTGCGCAGCACAAACAGAGTCACCAGATTGATAAAATTCAGCGGAATGCGGGTCTTCAGAATCAGTACGCCAACCTCTGACATATAAATAAGTTGAGTGATGGCCGTTGAGATGATCACGAAACGGGTCAGTTCGCTTTTAATTCCCTGAGCAATGACTCCCGGCAGAAACATCTCGACAAACCCCACCAGCAGGGCTGGTGCCGCTGCTCCGGCATCAGGGATCTGCAACCAGGACAACAGCGCCGCGAGAGGATAGGAAAGCACTTCAAACACCGGGGTGTATTCAGCTACGATCAGTCCGAAGGTCGCGATCGCGATCAGCGGCGGCATCAGCCCGAACCAGATGTCGAACAGGTTATACATGCCGCTCTGCAGGTAGGAGCGCAGACGGGGCGCGTTATCTGCCCGCTCCAGTGCTGCCAGAAACCCTCTCGTCAGGGATCCGGCAGGCTCTTCGCCGGACAACCTATCACGCTCTGAGCGCTGCTTGCCTGCCTCCGAGTATTGATCCGGAATTTTTGAGAGCGGTGGAATTCGAGGCATCACGATCGCCGTGATCAAACCTGAACAGCAAACCGTGAGATAGAACGGCACAAACACATGACCAAGCTGAACGAACTCAGCAATGACAACGCAGAACGGCAGAGACACCACAGAAAAATTGGTCGCAATAGTCGCCGCCTCTCGCTGACTGTAAAAGCCCTTTTCGTACTGCTGGGAAGTGATCAGGACACCCACTGTGGCTGCCGTCATCCAGGAGGCGATCGCATCGACGCAAGATCTGCCCGGCAAGCGGAACAGCCGGCGGAACAAAGGAGAAAGCGCGATTCCAACCAACTCCATCAAGCCGAAATCAGTTAGCAGCGGCAGCAAAAAGGCCGCAAACAAAAAAATCGTCACGATCGCGGTCAGCAAGTCGTAAACCACGATACGCCCTGTCGTCTCCGACCAGACTAATTCAGGGCCCACCTGCCAGATGATCATGCCGCCGAACATCGCACCGACAACTCTTAGGGCCAGCCACAGCGGAGTTACGGTAAACAATTGTTCGAGCCGCGAGTGACGGGAATTCTCTCGCCTGACCAGCGAGTAATAAACCGAGAGCAACGCGGAGACAAGCACCAGCGAAAAGCCGATGTAAGGGAGACTGTCGCCAAGCCTGTTCTCCAGCACGTCGGAAAGCACCGACATCGGAATCGTCCAGCTTCCCTGATAGCGAACCGGAAACAGAAAAAAGAAAACCCCCAGAATCGAAGGCAGGGCAAAGCGCAGTAGTCTGAGTGCTCCCATCAGACACTGTTGGCTGGGGTTGGCCCCTTACGCTGACTGAAAGATTCGGCAAGCAGACACAGTATCTCGAACATCATGGAAGCCCCCACCAGCGCGGTATTACCGGTTTGATCAAACGGCGGCGCCACTTCAACCACATCACCACCTATAAGATTTAAGCCGCGTAGTCTGCGCAGCAAACGCAGAGCCTCGACGGTGGTGAGGCCTCCAATTTCCGGTGTCCCGGTGCCTGGCGTGAACACTGGATCAATACCGTCCACATCGAAGGTAATGTAAGTCGGAGCATCACCAACGACCTTGCGAGCCTCGGCAGCCACAGCTTCAACGCCGAGGTCGGTAAATTCATCCATCTCTACAACCCGCATGCCCGAGTCATAGGAGTAATTCAGCCCGTCGAGGTTGTTCTGGCCGCCGCGAATACCAATCTGAATGGTTTTGGTCGGATCTATAATCCCTTCATCGGTTGCGAGCCGAAAAGGTGCGCCATGGTGAAATTTCGATCCATAGAATTCTGCCCAGGTATCGGTATGCGCATCGACATGGATTAAAGCGAAGGGCTCATCTTTTTTCAGCCCCTTCAGAATCGGGTAGGTAATGGAATGATCGCCACCGGCAGAAAGCGGAATCACGCCCTGAGCACCCACCGACGTGTAAAAAGCTTCAATTTCCTTGATCGCTTCATCCAGATTAAACAGGTTATCAATAGGCACATCGCCAACGTCGGCAATCTTCGCCAGATCATAGGGGTTGACTCGCGTCGACATGTTAAAGGAACGCATCAGAGAGGATTGATTACGTATCTCGCGCGGACCGTGCCGCGCGCCTGCGCGGTTCGTCACACCGAGATCACAGGGAACACCAATAAGCGCGATATCAGTCTCTGCCAGGCTCGCAATTGGGGCCCGCATAAAAGTCGGGATTTCGGTAAAGCGTGGTCTCAGTCTCGGGGCATCAGGGTCTGCCTCGGACTCGGGGGCATAGTTATTTGATTTGGACATAGGACAGCCGTCTTCGCTTAAGGTTTCCGTCGGAACCCGGGTCAGGGACCTCGGCTCTGACGGAAGAAGCTACACTATTTTGCCGCCAATCCCAAAATTGAATTCTGCCGCTAGGAGCCCTGGCATCCGGGGCACCAGTAAAGCCTTCTACCTGACAGCAAGTCCTTTCTGATGATGTCGCCACACTCGTAGCAGCTCAGGCGCTGTCGGCCGAATACCGCGTGACGAAACGCGCCACGCTTCAGTCCCTGTTTTTTCAGGCGAGCCACCCGGCGGGGAGGATTCGTGATGCCCGCTGTCTGATAGGCCCTCTGACTGATCTTCAGGGTACTGCGACCCAGATCATTGAGCTGTTTCACACTCAGATCAAGGGGCCTGGCATCCGGGAGAGCCTTCGCATCGAACAGAATTTCACTACGCAGGTAGTTGCCAATGCCCGCGAGGAAATCCTGAGCCAGGTAGAGAGAGGCCAGAGTCCGTCGATGAAAACGTTCACTGCGCAATCGCTGAGAGATTTCTTTCCAGGTCAGCTCGGGACTCAGAATGTCCGGGCCTATCTTTGCCAGAAAGGGATGGAGTTCAAGCTCAAACTGGTCCCAGATACTGATGTCACTGGCGCTATATAGCAGCGCACTGTGCGTGTGGGTGTGGAGCGCAAGGCGCAAACTCCGATTTGTTGTAGGGAAAGCATCCCGCTTGACCACATACCAGCGTCCGTAGAGCTGATTATGCGAATAGATCGTAAGTTCGTTATCGAAGTGGGTCAGCAGGGCTTTGCCGCGGGTTTCGATTTCACGTACCTCGGCGCCCTGAAAATCGAACTCCCTGCCCCTCAGGCGGTCCAGACCGAAATGTATATCGACAATTTGCTGGCCTTCAAGAACTCGGGCAATTTTGTCGGCGGCGCGCCTAATTTCAGGTCCTTCAGGCATGGGTGGGTTGCCACATGGGCGGGCTAATTACATGGGTCATGTAGGAGATACGCAATAGCGCTTAAATAGATCAATCCAATCAGGCACATTCTCCAGCTTCGGCGGCAACCACATCCGCCAGTTCCCGCGCTAACTGCGCAACCAGATCAGCATCTTCGCCTTCGACCATCACCCGCAGCACCGGCTCGGTGCCTGAGGGGCGCAACAGAACACGACCTCTGCCTTGCAGTTTGTCTTCAACGCCAGACACGGCGTCACGAACGCTCTGGCTGGCAGAAACATCGGGATCTTGGCCCACTCTGACGTTGATCATAGTTTGTGGAAACTTCTGCATTGCGCTGCGTAATTCCATAAGGGGCTTACCGTTCAGCACAACAGCGGTGAGCGCCTGCAGAGCTGAGACGATACCATCCCCAGTCGTCGTAATATCGTGACAAATGATATGTCCGGATGATTCACCGCCAAGCTGCCATCCGCGCTGCTGCATTTCCCGCAGAACAAACCGATCGCCAACCGCCGTGCGCGCGAAAGGAACTTTTAACTCTGCAAGGGCCAGTTCCATACCGAGGTTGCTCATCTTGGTTCCCACAACACCACCAAATTCAATATTCCGGCGCCGGCGCTCGCAGGCAATCACGAACAGCATCTCATCGCCATCAACGATATTGCCCAGGTGATCCACCATGATGCTCCGGTCACCGTCGCCGTCCAGTGCAACACCGAGGTCAGCGCCCACCTCCAAGACTTTTTCTTTGAGCGCCGCTGGCGAGGTGGAGCCAATTTTATCGTTGATGTTCAATCCGTTCGGATCAGCTCCGATACTGACGACATCGGCCCCCAGCTCAGAGAACACGGCCGGTGCGATATCGTAAGTCGCCCCGTTGGCGCAATCCACAACGACCTTCAGACCCGAAAGTTTCAACCTTGAGCCAACGGTGCTTTTACAGAACTCGATATAGCGGCCTCTGGCATCGTCTATCCTGCTCGCCTTGCCCAGAGATTTCGGTGCAACTGTCGTAAGCGCCTTGCTGAGTTCCGCTTCAATCGCCAATTCGACTTGATCGGGCAGCTTAGTTCCACTGTCGGAAAAAAACTTAATCCCGTTGTCCTCGAAGGAATTGTGCGACGCGCTGATCACAATACCCGCCTGAGCACGGAGGGTGCGCGTCAGGTAAGCAATGGCAGGTGTCGGCATTGGGCCAGTGAGATTGATGTCCACCCCTGCTGCCGTCAGGCCTGCTTCTAGCGCAGCCTCAAACATGTAACCAGAGATACGAGTATCTTTGCCAATCAATATCTTGCTGCGGTGACCGCCTTGAGTGAATACCTTACCGGCTGCCCACCCCAGTTTAAGCATAAAATCAGGGGTAATCGGCGCCTGGCCAACCTTGCCGCGGATACCGTCTGTGCCAAAATAAAGCTTCTGTGCTGCCATAATTGCTGTTGTCGTTTTTTGATGCAGGAGCGAATAGTAAGGAATCTGGACTCAGAGTGCGAGTACTAGCCTGTAGCCGCCTCTGCGTTGATTGTGGGCGCGCGGAATCTGGGAGATAATTTGATTCCTCACTTACTGCGAGCAGGTCAGGCCCGTGTGTGGAATTGTCGGCGCAATTGCTGAACGGAATGTCACCGAGATCCTTCTGGAAGGACTGAAAAGACTGGAATATCGCGGCTACGATTCAGCAGGCATCGCGCTGCTTGCCCCCGATCGAAAAACCCTCAAAGTCCACAAGACCGCCGGCAAGGTGAATAAACTGGCAGAGCGGGTCCAGGGGAAAGCGCTAAGGGGTCACGTCGGCATTGCCCACACACGCTGGGCAACTCACGGCAAACCCACGAATGCCAATGCACACCCGCACAGCTCAGGCGAACAAATTGCCATTGTTCACAACGGCATCATCGAGAATTTCGAAAAGCTTCGGGAGAAGTTGAGCAAATCCGGCTATCAGTTCGCCACGCAGACTGACAGCGAGGTCATCGCGCATCTGATCCATCTTGAACGAAAGGGAAATAAGGTCTCTCTGTTCGCTGCGACCCAAAAAGCCATCAGGCGCCTCGAAGGCGCTTACGGCATTTGTATTGCCGATGCGGCCACACCGGATGAATTAATCGTCGCGAGATCAGGCAGTCCGCTGGTGATCGGTGTCGGAATCGGGGAAAACTTTGTTGCATCCGACCCACACGCGCTGGGCCAGGTGACCGATCAGTTTGTCTACCTGGAAGAAGGGGACATTGCCCGAATTACCCGTGAAAGTTACGAAATCTGGCACGACGATAAGCAGATCAAGCGCAAAATCAGCACAGTGGCGGGCCGCAGCAGTGATGGCGATAAGGGCAACTATAAACACTTCATGCTGAAAGAAATTTATGAGCAGCCGGCTGTCATCCGGGACACGCTGGACGGCAGGATCTCGAAAAACAAAGTCCTCGAGAATGCATTCGGCGTCAAGGCCCCGGCGATTTTCGACAAGGTCAAGCACGTCCAGTTCGTCGCCTGCGGCACTTCCTATCATGCCTGCCATGTCGCCAAATACTGGCTTGAGTCCATTGCCCGCATGGAGTGCTCAGTAGATATTGCTAGCGACTATCGCTATCGGGACATCATCGTGCCGGACGGCTCCTTGCTGATCACCGTTTCTCAATCCGGAGAAACCGCAGACTCTCTGGCCGCACTTCGCTACGCAAAAACACTCCCCTACACTGCTTATCTGGCTATTTGCAACGTTGCCACAAGCTCACTGGTGCGTGAATCAGACTTTTCTCTACTGACGATGGCCGGACAAGAAGTCGGCGTCGCCTCAACTAAAGCGTTTACGGCGCAGCTCGCCGTATTGCTGATCCTGACTATTGCTCTGGGACGCCGGAATGGCCTGACACCGCGCAAAGAGGCAGCTCTAGTCAGAGAGCTCAACCGTTTACCGGATCTGATTGAAAGCACGCTGAGCCTCAACAAAGACATTCGCAAGATGTCTCGACAATTCGCCGACAAGCATCACAGCCTGTTTCTCGGCAGGGGAATCCAGTACCCCATTGCAAAAGAGGGCGCTCTGAAACTGAAGGAAATCTCCTACATACACGCTGAGGCCTATCCTTCAGGCGAGCTTAAACATGGGCCGCTGGCGCTGGTCGACGAAAACATGCCGGTCATCGCAGTAGCGCCCAATGATGACCTGCTTGAAAAACTGCGCGCCAACCTCGCAGAAGTCAGCGCCCGAGGCGGAAAGCTGTACGTCTTTTCTGACGAGAGCGTAAACTACCAGGGTGACAAGAATTGTAAGGTCATCCACGTCCCGGCCTCGCCTGATGTTCTTGATCCGATCGTATTCACCATTCCGCTGCAGCTCCTTTCTTATCACGTTGCCATCGTTAAAGGCACTGATGTTGACCAGCCTCGCAATTTAGCCAAATCGGTTACAGTGGAGTGAAATTCATAACTCTGACATATGCAACATCTCACTCAGGTGTATTGTCAGTGTCACTTCTCGTAAATTCACAGTTTGTGGGTTGAGTGATGATTGGGAAGAACTACTCAAACTGATACACGATTTACACATCAACGGAGTGTCGAATAGAGACATTTCCGATTATCTAAATTCAAATAACCACAAACCAAGACGAACAGATAAGTTCTCAACAAAACTGGTTTGGAGTCTCATCGAAAAATACAAAATTCGACTTCAAAAGCAAAATGAAGTGAAAATCAAAGTCGAAGAAATCGGATACTGGATCAGGAATTGAACATGAGTAACGAAAAAGATATGCACAAAACTGGGTGGAAGAATAAAGATTTGCCACCTAATGTTAAGAAAGCACTAGAAGAGCAAGAGCGACTCAATCAAGAGAAGAAAGGTAAAGATGCTGCTGAGTTGGAATAGAATAATGATTCTGGAGCAAGCTTGATGGAGTTTTCTGTTGAACACGCTTTGCAGCGAGCTGTCACTGCACACAAAGAAGGCAAGCTTCAGGATGCAGAACGTCTCTATCGGGGCATTCTGCAATACCAGCCTACACACCCTGACGCGAATCATAACTTAGGGCTAATAGCTATTTCGGCAAATCAGGTAGAGGAAGCACTGTCGTTATTCAAAATCGCCCTGGACGTAAATCCGCAATTCGAGCAATTTTGGATGAGCTATGTTGATGCCCTAGTCCAGAATCAGCAGCTCAATGATGCTAAACGCGCCATCAAAAAAGCAAAAAAGAATGGGATCGATACGAAGAATCTTCAAGCATTATTCTCTCAATCAACAGGAATGGCCGATACCAAATCACCATCTCAGGGACAACTTGATAGCCTTTTGGATTTGTATCAGAACGGACAACTTGCTGACGCCGAAAAGCTCGCGAAATCGATTACTGAAAATTTTCCCACGCATCAATTCTCATGGAATTTGCTAGGAGTAATTTTTGGTCAAACAGGTAGGTATTCTGAAGCGCTAGTTGCAAACCACAAAGCACTTGCTTTGGCCCCAAAAGACGCTCGGGCACATTACAATCTGGGCATCACCTTGAAATCACTTGGCAGGTTAGTTGCATGCGAATCGAGCTTTACGCAGGCGATAACATTGGATCCAAATTTCATCGAAGCTCATAACAATCTAAGTGTAATACTCCAAGAGCTCGGAAAACTTAAAGAAGCTGAAGCGGTCTGCAAGCGAGTAACCGAAATGAACCCCGAATTTGTAGAGGCTCATTACAACCTCGGCGTCACGTTAAAAAAAATGGGCAGATTGGGAGAGGCCGAGGCGAGCTACAGGCGAGCGATAGCACTGAAACCTGAGTATGCCGATGCATACAGTAACTTAGGAGCCACACTACTAGCGTTAGGAAAATTACAAGAGGCTGAGGAAAGCTGCAAACAGGCAATAGCATTGAACCCAGATCTAGCCGAAGCATACAATAACTTAGGCAACGCTTTACAAAAGCTAGGAAAATTGGAAGAAGCTGTAGCAATCTACACGCAAGCGATAGCGTTAAACGCTGACCACGCTGACGCATACAGCAATTTAGGAGTCACACTACAAGATCTAGGAAACCTAAATGAAGCTGAGAAAAGCTGCAAGCAGGCAATAGCAATAAACCCAGATTTAGCTGAAGCATACAGTAACTTGGGCAACACCCTACAAGAGCGAGGAAAATTGAAAGAAGCTGAAGCAAACTACACACAAGCGATAGCGTTGGAGCCTGACCACGCCGACGCTCACTACAATTTAAGTTTTGCACTTCTCAAGAGAGGTAGATTGAAAGAAGGCCTGGATGAGTATGAATGGCGTTGGAGATTAGCTCAGAATCTGTCGGGCAATCGCCCTTTCCCGCAGCCTTTATGGGATGGTCAAGAAAGTCTGCAAGGCAAAAGAATTTTACTTTGGTCTGAGCAAGGCATTGGCGATACGATAAATTGGGCTTCCTGCCTGCCGCTGATAGCTTCGCTGGCTGCGCACACTATGTTAGAGTGCCAAGAAAAGATAGTTTCTCTGCTGGCGCGCTCTTTTCCGAATATTGAGATCAAGCCTGAAGACCGGAGTATGGATTCAAAACGCGACGATTTTGATTTTCACCTTCCGATGGGAAGTCTGTATCGTCACTTTATTCCACACATCGGTCAGAACTCGAATGTCGAGTCTTATCTTGTTCCAGATCCAGTCCGAGTCAAATTCTGGCGAGACCGTCTGGGCTCCTTGGGGAAAGGGCCTTTTATAGGCCTTGCGTGGAAGAGTTCTGAAGTCTCTGCCCTTCGTCTCAAGCATTATCCACCAATTTCTGACTGGTCTAGTGTGCTTACGATACCTGATGTTACTTTCATAAATCTGCAGTACTCTGACTTTGCGGAGGATTTAAACGATATAAAGAATAATCTTGGAGTGACAGTCCACAACTTCGATGATTTGGATCAATATAACGACGTCGATGATGTAGCTGCACTTTGTGCTGCGCTTGATAGGGTCGTATCCACGAAGGTAACGCCCCTGATATTTTCCTCAGGAGTTGGGACACCAACTATGGTCGCCAATTGGCGGCAGAGCACATGGAATAGCGTTTTGACCAACCCAGTATGTTCATCTGTTGAGATGTTTCATCGAGATACAGGGGAATCTTGGGACAATGTATTTAACACAATTTCAAGAGACATTTTGAGGCTCAGCCGAAAAACTATCAAAAGATCTGAAGGTGTCTTGAAAGATTAATTGAAGAAGGCCGCGACGATCCTGTGAGAGATGAATTTCGCGCGACCTACCGCTTCACTGCCATACGAAAGAGATACCCTTTTCGGAGGGGGCTCAAGAACTACGTATTGATCAAAATGGATGCACGCGTCTAAGCAAATTTAGAAACGGTCTCGCTGTCTATGAATGATGTTCAGGGTATTTACGTATTGGTTCCAAAGAAAGTCTAAGGTTTGGCTGATATGTAATTTGCGAATATAGTAAGATTTTCCGCTAGGCAGAGGATGACCTAATAGACTCAGTGAATCAGCATTTCCGTGACTTTACGGCCTCAAACGCTTGAGATCCTGATTAAGTCACGAAAGCATTCCTCGCGTTTATCGAGGAATAGATAAAAATCAAAAATAAGGTCTCTTTCAAAGCGTCCAAAAATACTCAATTCAAGACAGCAAGTTACTAATCAGAAATTGTAAGCGTGTTTGCTTCTCGATCTCGGTTCCATTAGCAAACGTAAAAAACGATAAATTCATAGGAGTTATGAAATCTAGTCAGCTACTGTGGAGTAGTTTACGACAGTAAATTAGAAAAACACTTTAAAAAACCAGTCACGTTATCCCTAAAAGAAGTAGAACGCTTAAAGCAATAAGCGATATGCCAAGATACTCTCTGCAAGAAATTTTTTCACCAAAGTACAGATAAGTAATCAATAGACTGACTATAAATTCTACTTGTCCCAATGTTTTAACTAACGCGGCGTTTTGCAGGCTCATCGCTGTAAACCAACCAATAGAACCCGATACTCCAGAAAATCCTATAAATAAACAAGTGCCTAAATTATCTCTTATTTTTGCAAATTGTTCCGGTTCTTTTACTGAAATCCATGTTAAGCAAATCAATGATTGCAGAACTACCATATAAAAAAGTACCGCCGCCGCACTAACTATCAGCGGAATTTCGAGAGAAAGAGATGCGTCCCGAATCCACAATGATGCAAGGGCAAAACCAAGCCCTGCGCCTATGCCATATCGGATACTTTGGTTATCTGAAAAATCTCTTAATGTCACTTTCCAATTACTCGCAACTAATAAGCCAAAAACCCCAAAAAAAACGGAAAAATATCCCCAAATATTCAAATGTGCCGAGAAAAGCATCGCACCCAAAATTGCAGTGAGGAGCGCCTCTGTTTTTGCCAGAGCAGTGCCTACAGAAAAATTTCTTAGAGTAAGCGTTTTAATCAAAAATACCGTTGCTAAAATTTGAGAAACACTAGCTAGGGCTCCTGAAATAATAAATTTACTGGTTAATTCAATATGAATAGGTTGATAAAGCCGCATGACGAGGAAGAAATAGAGTGCAGCAAATTTAATACCAAATAGAAACCTAACTAGAGTAGCTGCTTGGATGGATATTCTTTTACTTATCTGTTTTTGACTAGCCGTTCGAAGCGACTGCATAAAAACTGCTACTAATGTGAATGTTATCCAAGCTTCCATTGGTACGATATAAACCCAGAGTGATAAAAAACAAGGTAATGTTATTTACTGTTGTAAAACACTCGATCACAGTGGAGTAAATAGAGCTGCCCGCATAATATGAGTAAAAAAATGAGAACTCTGGTAATGTTGGAAACTGGATTCGTGTTGGTACGGCAATAGGCGCAGCAGTTTTTTGCCGCAACCAATGAACCAGTATGGATAACGGTAGGTGTTGCAATCGGAGCGGCAATGGGCAGGCGAAAACCAAAAAAAGAAAAATGATAAAGCAACATTTTGATTTCTTGATTAAATCTTATAAATCAAAAAGTACACAGTTAAAACTACAAAGTGACGGTGGAGTAGTTTCGTTTGCAGAATTAGCTCTTGGGCAGTTCAAATAGATCTTCAACTTTACATTTAAAAATCTTTGATATTTTTAATGCCAGAACAGTTGATGGCACATAAATCCCATTTTCAATAGCATTAATACTTTTCCTTGAAACATCTGCTTTGTTTGAAAGCTCTTGCTGAGTCAGACCTGCATTTTTTCTGTATTGCTCAAGATTGTTTATGAGTTTGTAATGATTCTTACCCATGCTGGGATTCTCGATAATCACCTATTGCAAACCATATTAAAAGTACTCCAAAAACTAACCAAGCATAAGCAGCAATTTGTAAAAT
>Ga0163109_10001090_pt1 | contig 21452 bp, 18 predicted proteins | sample CRUFie1St13metaG_FD_108704 | JGI IMG/M metagenome (GOLD analysis project Ga0163109, IMG submission 108704) | Marine microbial communities from the Costa Rica Dome - CRUD Field 142mm St13 metaG | ecosystem: Environmental > Aquatic > Marine > Oceanic > Photic zone | place: Costa Rica: the Eastern... | reverse complement strand
ATCGGCATCGTTTGTCGGCGGCGAAAGTCCGTCATAGGATAGAGGAATATTGGTGGCCTTATCACCGATGTCTCTCTACGACTATCGACTTGCTGCACAAACAGTTCGGTCAATCGTGGCATATTAATTGTCACTCTATGCCAAGCGGAAGTGCTCCAAGTATTGTGACTCGCAAAGGAAGAGTGCCTGCGGACTTTGTGTTGGGAGATCGGGATGGAACAACCTGTGACATAAGATTACGTCATGTGGTTGCAAAAACATTGGAAGAGATGGGCTACGCGGTTGCTATCAATGATCCATATAAGGGGGTTGAACTTGTTCGGGCATATTCAGACCCAGCAGGTGCTCGGCACTCAATACAGATAGAAATAAATCGTGCTATATATATGAATGAACGCAGCCTAGAACGCCTCACAAGTTTTGAAACACTCAAAACTGATATAAATCATCTTTTGTATGAACTAGCCAGGTTTTCAAATCAGCGAAATTCAGTCGCTGCAGAATAAAAAAGTTATAAAGTGAACTGTTCCTTAAGGATGCGTGACTCAAGATTATGATCAGGATCGAACAACAAAGTCATCGACTCGGTCCGGGCTTGCTCAATGCTTACACTTACGACTTGCCGCACCTCAAAGTCATCAGCACTTGCACAAACTGGTCTCTTCGCTGATTCAAGAATTTCAAAGCGAATTTTTGCCTGACAGGGAACTATAGCTCCCCGCCAGCGCCTAGGGCGAAAAGCGCTAATAGGTGTCAGGCATAGAACATTTGCATTTAATGGAAGGATGGGGCCATGGGCTGATAGGTTGTATGCGGTGCTGCCGGCAGGTGTAGCCACTAAGACACCGTCACAGACCAACTCTGGAATACGTTCGACTTCATCAACTACCACTCTAATCTTTGCAGCCTGTTGCGTTTGCCTCAGAACAGCGACCTCGTTTATAGCGTGTGATGTTTTAATAGACCCGTCGGCGAGCACTGTCTCCATTACCAATGGGTGAACTTTGACTGATTCAGCCTGAGAGATACGATGGTGTAGGTTTTTGACGCTTCTTGTATTCATCAAAAACCCAACCGACCCGCAATTCATCCCATAAATTGGAATATTTTGTGCTTTATACTGATGCAGCATTCTAAGCATAAAACCATCGCCACCAAGAGCAACGATAACATCAGCATTTTCGGGCACAACATTCCCGTGACGCTTTTCAAGTTTTTTGAGAACCTCCTGCGCCTCCGCAATATCGGCAGCTACAAATGATATTTTCTTTTTCTTCATATAAACCCAAAACTTAAAAACCGATCAATACAAACAAAATAAAGTCAGGCGATAGTCATAAGCAAGGAGCTTGTAACAGTGCTGACAGAGACTCGTTAAATTCAGCAGAGTCATAGCATTTAACTGGTTTTGATAAAGTTAAAGTTAAAGTGGATTTTACATATAGTGAGGAGATTAGCAGAACACTAATTTCACGCCACTCAAGTAAAATCCTTAAATAACGAACAATCAGCTCCAGCCAGTAACAGGCCATTTAAGAAAATGAAGTTAGCCGATCTCTCCAATCATAAAGTATGTCAACCGCCAGTAACACTCATATGACGCTCAATTGGAATTACCTCTCTCCTCCTATCGATTGAGAAATCGTGCCCCTCCGGTTTCCGATTAATAGCCTCACGTATTGCTGCCTCCAGTTGGCACGGATAGGCCTTTTCCCTAAGAGCGTTACGCAGTTCAGCATGGTCATGTTGTCCAAGACACATATAGAGTGTGCCCGTGCAAGTGAGGCGTACTCTATTGCAAGATTCACAGAAATTATGAGTAAGAGGTGTAATAAAACCTATACGGCCATCCGTTTCCTCAATCCGCCAGTAGCGCGCGGGCCCCCCGGTGTGGAAATCTGTTTCTGTGAGTGTCCAACGTTTCCGTAAATCCGCTCGCACCATAGAAAGAGGCAGGTATTGATCGAGTCGAGTTTCATTGCCTATATCACCCATTGGCATCACTTCTATAAAAGTAAGATCAAATCTCCTTTCACCGCACCAAGTAACCATATCGTGAATCTCATCATCATTAAAATCTTTAAGAGCAACACAATTAATCTTGATACTAAGGCCGGCGTTTACTGCCGCATCAATTCCCCTCATAACCTTATCGAAGTCACCCCAGCGAGTGATGTAAGAAAATTTATCTTTTTGAAGTGTATCCAAGGATACATTAATCCGTTTCACGCCAGCTTCTGCGAGACTGACAGCATGTTTTTCTAGTTGGCTGCCATTTGTTGTAACTGTCAATTCATCAAGCTCTCCACTATTTAGGTGCCGCCCCAGCCTACGTACTAACCACATTATATTGCGTCGCACTAAAGGCTCACCACCCGTGAGGCGCAGTTTCCTGACGCCGAGCCTAACAAATGTACTGCATATCTGGTCAAGCTCTTCTAGAGTGAGAACTTCGGTTTTTGGGAGAAAAGACATGTCCTCCGCCATACAGTAAACGCATCTAAAATCACATCGATCAGTAACCGAAACGCGCAGGTATGAAATAGCTCGTTCAAATGGGTCAACTAATGGGAGCACCGGAGCCTTGCTGAGTTGTTGCATTTAATTGTTATAACAAGTTTGTTTCATTTAATAAGCATTTCAATCACATTTATTGTAATACAGTCAAAAAATCGGTGTTCCGCATGTAATGGAATTTAACCTAAGATTATAGCGTTAACATAAATTAAAAAAGTGGCCTGATCGACCATAGAAAACTTTGTATTGGATATCAAAAGTGGAGAAAAAGAAAATAATTGTTGGCCGGGAGCAAGGCCGATTTATACAAGCGTGATGCAAATTATGGTTACTTTACACGACACGCATTTTAAGTGCTGGTGCTGTAGCAACTTTGTGAAGGCACGGACGCGGTTTATGATTGATTATCTTGTTAAAGCAACAAAAAAATTTTTCCTCCCAGTAAGCGTCATTCATTTTGATGCGCAGATCATGGACGCGTAGCCATGTCGTCATTGGTAAATGGCGTTATACTTGCGGGCGGCAGAGGACGACGGATGGGTGGAAAGCAAAAACCACTAGCACTGTTGCGTGGACAAACGCTAATAGAACATGTTGTCGACATTGTACAGCCTCAAGTGGAGAGACTTCTTATAAGTGCAAATGATGATCCGCCGCCTTATTCAGGTGCGGGCTTGCCGACACTGCCTGATTCGTGCTCGGGGCATCTAGGCCCGCTAGCAGGTATACTTACTGCCATGGAATGGACCGCCAGTGAATATCCCAACGTTAATTATATCTTTAGTGCTCCCGTAGATTGTCCATTTCTTCCTAGAGACTTGGTTGGGAAGTTGCAGGCAGCGAGAGAGGCAAAACAGGCCGATTTAGCGCTCGCCAGTTCTGCGGCCCAGATCCATTACACGATCGGCCTGTGGCCAGTCAGCCAAAAAGAAAGGTTGCGGTCGGCTTTACTGTTTGGCGGTGTTAGGCGTGTAGAGGCTTGGGTAAAGCGTCATAGTATCGTTTTGGTTAATTATGAGGTTGAAAGAATTGATCCATTCGCAAATATGAATTCACCTGACGACCTTGCATTAGCAGAAATGATTTTGCGAAGTCAGGCGTAATGTATGCAAATATTGCGGCCACACTTTCGTAATTGATTTATTGAGCCACCCTGCACAATCACATCGATGGCTAGGCTGGGATCCGTGACAATAAAGCCGGCTAAAATAGAAATTCCATTTTCAAATAATTCTGAGGTCATTGGAGTGCTGGGACCAATAATCATCACCTTAGCGTTGGAAGCTGCATTTAGGTAATCAACAATTTCTTTAGAAAGCAATGCTGAAGCCGAAATAATAACCTGGTTGGCGGTTGTTAATAATTGAGCGGCTTTACTTGTTGGATAATCATTATGGCCAGGGTTTTTTTCTATCACTTTGACATTTGGGAAACGGATATCAATGTTAGGAAATCTCCCTATGGCCACAGTATTAAGGTTTTCATCATTATTTAATAGATCCAGTCCATTACCGATTGTACCGTCGATATCTGGTAGATTAAAATGCGCATTCATAGAAGCTAGGGCCAGTGCTCGGTCAAAAGGATTTTCTGATTGAATGCCCGATGCCAGTTCGGCAAGTGATTTTCCGCGTTGTTGTCCTGCACCCTTTAGGTCATAGCAGCCAGATGTTCCCTTTTCTGGGCTATGTGCTAGCCCCACCGCATCCGGCCCCTCGACCAAGGTCCAGTTAAGGCCAACCGCAACCATAGATGCTTTTCCAGAAATCGCCTCTGCTAAACGCTCAAGCATGAAAAAAAGCCCCCATAACAAACCTTACCTACTATTTGTGCGTAATGGTGTCTGTCAAATAAAATATTTGTTACGTAAAAGACCTCTTATAAGCCGTTCAAGTAATCAGAAGTTAAGCGCCCATCGGGCATGCCAAATTGATTTTGTGTCAAGTTTTTCTCTTTTGTGGCACCGCACATGTCTTCAAAAGAATATTGTGAAAAGCATCTTACAAACATTTTCCCCAAACAGTGTTGTATTCAAGAAGATTTAAGGTGACACTTACCGAATTTAATGCCACCAAATTTCAATAATTAAACTATAAGTATAGAAGATACATGCATCTTATTTTGCTTAACGTGCCATAAACGATAAAATATTGAAATGGATGATAATCTCAAAACTGTTATCGATGAGATATCTCGACTGGATAAGCTAAAGCTTTATGGCCGCGTAAAAGCAATACAAGGCTTGTTAGTTGAGATTGAGGGCCTCGGGGACAGATTAGCAATAGGTGAACGATGTCACCTTGAAATACGAGGCCGATCTTCTGTTACCTGTGAAATTGTTGGATTCCGCGACAACCGTGCTCTAGCGATGCCATTCGGACCACTTGATGGGGTGGGACTAGGAAGCCGCGCTTTGGTGGGCGAGAGCCAGCCTGCTGCCTACCCGAATGACAAATGGTTGGGGCGTGTGATAAATGCGCTTGGTGAACCTCTTGATGGCGGACCACCAATTTTGAAGGGTGCGGAGGCCTATCCTCTATGTGCCCCACCGCCCCCAGCACATCAACGTAAGCGTGTAGCCGGAAAGATAGACTTAGGTATTCGTTCAATAAATACTTTCATTACCTGTTGCCGGGGTCAACGAATGGGAATCTTTTCAGGTTCGGGGGTTGGTAAATCAATTTTGATGTCAATGCTTACTCGGCATTCTACGGCAGACGTTATAGTCCTTGGTCTAATCGGTGAACGCGGGCGTGAGGTAAAAGAATTTATAGAGGAAGATTTGGGCCCTGAGGGCTTAGCGCGGAGTGTTCTAGTTGTGGCAACGTCAAATGAATCTGCACTCATGCGACGGCAAGCGGCATTCATGACCATGGCGGTAGCTGAATATTTCCGTGACCAAGGCCATGATGTACTCTGCCTGATGGATAGTATTACACGTTTCGCTATGGCGCTGCGTGAGATTGGATTATCTGCTGGGGAGCCTCCAGCGAGTAAAGGGTACACACCAACCGTATTCTCCGAAATGCCGAAGCTGCTTGAAAGAGCTGGTCCAGGGGTAGGCGAAGGAAGTATTACAGGTTTATTTACGGTTTTGGTCGAAGGCGACGATCACAACGAGCCCATTTCAGATTCGGTCCGTGGCATAGTGGACGGACATATTGTACTTGATCGTACAATTGCTGAACGTAACAGGTATCCCGCGATCAATATCCTCAGGAGTGTTTCAAGAACTCTTCCCGCCTGCAACTCAGTTGATGAAAATAGAATAATTGACCGAGCGCGGAGCCTTATGGCGGTGTACGAGGATATGGCCGAATTAATTCGGCTGGGCGCATATCGTCATGGAAGTGATCCAGCGGTGGACGAAGCTATTCGTTACCATCAAGGTATGGAGAAATTTTTAAGTCAAAATAAAGAAGACAAGGCATGCTTAGAGGAAGGATACCGAGAATTAGCTGGCATTTTAGAGATGCCAGTAGAAGAAATAATCGAAGATGGTGTTACCCATGTGAATAATGAAAATAGGGACAAGAATTCTGGCGATAACGTTGAGATTGCGTCACCTGCGGTTCAATCTGTTGTCGCACCTCCTCAACCGACAAGTGACTTAGAACAAAAAGAAGCTGATGTTGTGCCCAATTCGGAGAAAACCAACATTTCACTTGCGGCGTCAGAAGCGGAACTTGATCATTTGGCATCAGCACCGAAACCTACATCTAGCGAGGATCCGCAATCATGAGTGCAATTAAAAAATTAATTCGCTTCCATCGGTTTCAACTTGATGAGCGGCGTCGCGGGTTAAAAAGGTTAGAAGAAAAATTGATGAAGGTTGACTCAGAAATATCTGAAATCAAGACTCAAATTGAGGAAGAAAAAAATTTTGCAGCGCAAAATTACGAGGGAATTGCCGACCTAAACAATTTCCTCTCAGCTTCATTCGCACGAATAAAACAAAAACGGAAGGATCGTGAGTTAGCGTTGGGGCAGGTAGAGGCAGCGCGGGAGGAGGTAAGAGAAGCATTTGCTGATGTAAAAAAATATGAAATTACGGACAGTATTGGAGTGCAGAAAGCGCTAAGAGAAAATGAACGCCGGGAGCGTATTGCATTGGATGAAATTGCGCTAAATAGTCATAGGAGAAGAAATTAACCCGTTGTGGTAACGTGGTTATGCTTTAATTTGAAATGATGTACGGACTGTGAGTGATCTTTTCGGACGGTATTCGGGGTTTTAAAATTTGTCATACGGAAATACCTCTCCGGGCAGTGCTTGCGGTACCTTGTGGCATCTCATCTAAACTCTCAACTTGGCGGTAGGAAAGAGTGCCTGCAAAGCCAAGGGCGGAAAGGGTGTTAGTATAAATTGTATTTACGCCAAGGCGTAGTTCATCCGGCACCGTATTTTGTGAGTATAAAATTAACTCGATTACCTTGTTTTGTACTCGACCTTCTAGTTGAATTTGGCCGAGTTTCTCAAGTATTGCCTCAACGATAAATCGGAATATAGGGTCTTTTCCAGAATTCGTACCATCGGGTTCGTCATCGGGTCGTACACTAAGCCTAAACTGTTGCAAGCCAGCAGGGGTCGAAAACGGGATCATGAATGTTCGCCAATCTGAGTTGGCACGATCTGGGGCTTGACGTGATGCAGGGCCAACATCCTCCTGCAAAAATTTCCATATATTTTCATCCGCTTTCAGAATTCGGCTTGCACCCTCGCCAAGGAATCGAGACAGGCCACCATTTTTCATAGTGTATAAAAAAAGAAGCATGGATGCGGTTAATTGTGCCCCAGGAGTTGGAATTTTTCGAATTAGTGATGAATGTGTTATTGGATCGGCTTGCCTAATTATCTGCATGGCGTCCTGCAGTAATTGCCAATTACCTAGCGTGCTAATAGTCGCCAATGTTGGGCGCTTATTGGGTTCGGATAAAACAGATGCGACCATGGTCAATCGAGTTCCAATTGGTATAGAGCTTTTTATTTCTAATGTAATCGTGGCTACAGGAGTGTTTATAATTGGCCTACCATCTGGAGTAACATTTGTAACAGTACCGATCAGCTTTGTGCCGGCAGACCCAAAAGGAGTTTCCCTACTTGTAAGCGGGCTTTGAATTCCGCCTTCAGATTTACTAAATGATATCAACTGAATTGTCAGAGAAGTTCCTATCAGAAACGGAGGCTGAGTTGTTCCCATTGGTACTTTGGGCACATTATTGTGGGTACTCGTGAATTGAGGCTTTGGAGAATGTTTTGTATGCAGAGGCTCTGTTTGTGGAGGGCCTGAAACCTGACCAGAAAACAACTTTCCGTTAGCTAGCAGGCCAGAGAGATTTACAGGAGGCGAATTGGTTGGATGAAAGGCCGAGGAAGCTATATCTCCCGACCCGAGACGGGCATTAGTATGATAAAGCTCTTCGCTGTCCATATGGGCTGTAGACTTCGGTAAGGAACCATTGCGCGTTTGGCTTGGGTATTTCTGCAATAACACCTGCGGTTGGTCTTCGCCGGATATGACTCGAATAAGTACCTTTGTGCCAATTTTTAACGACACCTCTGATTCGAAGAATATTTCGCCAGTGTTTAACTGTATACGAGTCTCACCTGCGACTAATGATTTGAGTACGATGCCAGTGAGATTTTGTCCGACTTGAAGCGGGGGATGTCCCGTTGGGAGACGAAGGAGTGTTAACTTAGTTATTATCGACATTTGCTGCGACGATATTTGTTTTGGGTTTCCTTTCGGGGGTTTTATGGTTTCTGTCATCTCAAAATACTGCTTTTAAGCTGAGGTTGGGAATTATAATGTTTCGGCAATGGCATGTGAGTATTTGAGCGTGGGAGCGTCCTCAATAATTCAATTAAATTTGTTCGAGTGTTTTGATACGTGCTTTTGGATGAACTTCATTTTGAGACATTACGATTGTAACCGGACGAAAACGCTCAATAACGGAGCGAACAAATGGGCGAATTGCAGGGCTCACAAGGAGTACAGCTGATTCCCCCTGCATTGCATGGCGTTCAAAAGCAGTCCGTACCGCACTTATAAATTGCTGCAACTTGCTTGGTGCCATCGAAAGTTGTTGCTCATCTCCTTGGCTAACTATTGACTCAGCAAATGCTTGTTCCCAGTCTGGCGAAAGGGTTATCAGAGGAATAAAACCCTGCTCATTGGTTGCCGCATCAGAAATTTGACGTGCTAAGCGTGCTCTGACATGCTCTGTTATTTGTCCTATGTTTCTGGTGTAGCCAGTAGCCTCTGAAATGCCCTCGAGAATGGTTGACAAATCGCGCACAGAAATACGTTCGCCTAATAAGTTTTGAAGAACCCGCTGCACGCCTCCCACTGAAATTTGTGCGGGTATCAAATCGGTAATGAGCTTCTGCTGTGGCTGATCTAATTCGTCTAAGAGTTTTTGTGTTTCGGCGTAGGAAAGCAATTCAGACATATTATCGCGAATAATTTCGGTCAAGTGCGTGGTGATAACTGTGGGAGCATCTACCACAGTGTATCCTCTAAACATTGCTTCCTCCCGATGCTGCTCGTTTATCCAAACTGCTGGTAGGCCAAATGTTGGTTCTGTAGTGGCTTCACCAGGGAGTGTGATAGGTTCTCCGCCTGGGTCCATAATGAGGAGCATATTAGGACGTAATTCGCCGCTGCCAGCTTCTATCTCCTTTATTCGAATGATGTAGTTATTGGTGGGTAGTTGTAAATTATCTTGTATCCTAACAGCTGGCATAATGAAGCCAAGTTCTCCAGCTAGTTGCCTTCTGAGAGCCTTGATCTGGTCTGTAAGTCTAGGTTCCCGCGCATTATTTATCATTGCCAATAGGCCATATCCTAACTCGAGCCTTATATTATCTATTTGCAGGGCTGCTGTAATTGGTTCCTCTGTGGGTACGCTAGGCTCATCAGCAGCGGCAATTTCTGCTGCCTCTTCAGCCTTTATCGTCGCCTCGCGTTGATAGATTAAGAATGCAAGCCCACCCGTAAGTAAGGCCAGTCCGAAAAATGGGAGCAGCGGTATGCCTGGTAGAAGTGACATTAGAACCAATAACGTTGCACTCATGGTTAGAGCAGTCGGATAATGCCCCAGCTGACCAAATACCATTTTGTCTGTTGAGCCTGCTGTGCCAGCTTTTGTCACTAACATGCCGGCGCCGGTAGATACAATAAGCGCCGGAATTTGGCTTACTAATCCGTCACCAATTGTAAGCAATGTATATGTTGAGGCCGCATTGGCGAGCGTCATGTCCTGCATCGCAACACCTATCACGATCCCACCAACAATATTGATAAACGTAATGAGCAGCCCCGCAATTGCGTCGCCGCGCACAAACTTTGAGGCACCGTCCATCGCTCCGTAGAATGAACTTTCATCCTCTAACTTTGTTCGCCTTGCGCGCGCTTGGTCCTCGTTGATTAGGCCAGCCGAGAGGTCTGCATCTATTGCCATCTGTTTCCCTGGCATCGCATCAAGGCTAAAGCGTGCCGCAACTTCTGCAATTCTTCCCGCACCTTTTGTAATTACAACAAAGTTTATTATTACCAAGATTGAAAATACAATAATCCCAATCACATAATTTCCAGAAACAACAAAATTCCCGAAAGCCTCTATAACTTGGCCAGCGGCATCAGTTCCAGTGTGCCCATCGGTTAGTATTAATTTGGTTGACGCAACATTGAGCCCCAATCGAAGCATTGTTGCGATTAAAAGAATGGATGGAAACGAATTGAGTTCGAGTGGATCTTTGAGGAATAAAACTGTCATCAAAATCACAATGGCGAATGTGATCGAAACAGCAAGGCTTGTATCTAAGAACCAGGTTGGCACTGGCAGTAACAAAAGCCCGAGCATAAAAACAATAGCAACAGCAAGCATTATGTCGCTGCGGCTACTGATGGCTGCAAGCAAACCGTTTTCAGAACTGCGTGGCGCCTGATCCGGGCTAGTGTCCGTCATAACCTAGGTGCATTTTCCATTTTCAAATAAATTTACCAGTTATCCCTCGCCGGGCAATGGGACAGCAACGCCTTCTTCACTGTAGATTTTTAACTTATTCCTCAACGTTCGTATTGAAATACCGAGTATATTAGCTGCATGAGTTCTATTGCCCAGACAGTGTTCCAAGGTTCCAATTATCAAATCCCTCTCAACCTCAGCAACGGTCTTACCAACCATAGTTTCAGCTTTGCTTGCCGCTGCCGCAGCGACAGAGGTTGCGTCGTCAGTTGGTAGGCTTTCACTTAAATTCAACATTATCGCGTCAGTATCAATCTCATCACCTTGTGCTAAAAGTACCGAACGATGGATTGTGTTTTCAAGTTCACGTACGTTTCCACGCCAAGTATGACATTTCAGTGCTTCTTCAGCTGATTTAGTGAATGGGCGGTAGTCGACACCATTTGATTCTGCATATTTTTTTGCAAAATATTTAGCAAGGGTTAGAACGTCTTTTGGCCGTTCGCGCAGCGGTGGCATAGCGATGTTTACGACATTAAGGCGAAAAAAAAGGTCTTCTCTAAAATCATTTTTATTTACTGCTTGCTCTAAATTACGATTTGATGTTGCCAGAATGCGCACATCAACTGGAATGGTTTGTGTACCACCCACCCTGTCAATTTCACGCTCTTGTATAACTCTCAGTAGTTTAGCTTGAAGTCGTGGGTGCATCTCACTGATTTCATCCAATAAAAGCGAACCACCGTTTGCTTCTTCGAACTTTCCAATACGTCTGGCTACTGCGCCTGTGAACGCTCCTTTCTCGTGCCCGAACAATTCCGACTCAAGCAGGTTCTCCGGAATCGCAGCACAATTTACGGCTACGAATTGAGCAGTTGATCGTTTACTCTTTTTGTGGATGTGGTTGGCCATAAGCTCTTTGCCCGTTCCAGATTCACCTGTAATCAGCACTGATGCCTCAGATGGCGCTATTTTATTAGCTAATGCGATTACAGCGTCCATGACTGGGTCCTGGAAAACAATTTTACTACTTTCTTCGGAAACAGCCTCAAGCACTGCTGCAATTAATTCTGCGTCTGGGGGTAGGGGTATGTATTCTTTAGCCCCTTGTTCAATTGCTTTTACGGCAGCATCCGCATCAGTTCCGATACCACATGCGACAACAGGCACGGCGATGCGTTCAGTATCTAGACGCGTTATCATGCTTCCGATATCAAGCTTGACATCGATCATTACCAAATCTGCCCCTTGCCCTGTTCGAAGTGCATTCATCGCTTCATCAATGCTGCCTGCTTGAGCGACTTTGGCACCTCGTGACAATGCAATTTTACCCGCAGTAGTGATGTGTCCCTCAAGGGTTCCAACAATTAATAATCTCATTTCTTTTCCTGTTCTGACGCTTTGAGGCGTAAATCCAAATTTTTCAAAATCTCCAATGACATCAGTCGAAATATTTGATGCGGTGGCTTGGAGGAAGCACCGTATTTAATGACATTTCTAAGCGCCTTGGACTTTCTTGTCGTCCAATTGAGGCAGTCGACATCACATAGAGGGACGCGATTAACATATCTTCTGAGGAATTTCGTTCGAGTTTTGAGGCTAACGGAATAAAAACCATGTTGGCAAGAATAACCCCATAAAAGGTGGTGAGCAATGCGATTGCCATACTTGGTCCCATTGTGCTGGGATTTTCTAGATTTCCCAACATCTGCACCAGACCAACCAGTGTGCCTATAAGTCCCATCGCCGGTGAAATGTCAGCGGCTTTTCGTAAAATCCTTATTGTACAATCATTACGATGGGCCAGGGTTTGGAATTCTTGCTTCATCATAGCCTCAACATCATCACCAGATGAACCGTCGACAACCATTTCAATGCCTTTGTGCAGCATATTGGAGCTTTTGAGGTGAGGAAGATGTTTTTGAAGAGCTAGGACACCTTCTTTCTTTGCTATTTCTGCTATTTGCATCAGGTGAATTGCCGTCGCTTTGGTGTCGCGAGAGGCATGAAAGAAAGCTTGTAACACAACCTTAAAGGAGCCCCTAATTTCACTTAGTGAGAAGCACGCCGTTACAACCCCTAATGTGCCGCCGATAACAATAAATATTGATTTTAAATCGAGGAAGGCGTCTGGTGAACCCCCTGCAATTATGGCAATCATGACTAAAAGAAATGCCCCTGGTATACCGGCTATGGTAGCATAGTCGATTGATGTCTTTGCGCGGGGTGCCCTGGGTAGACTGGCTCTTACTGTGTTTTCACCGGGGCTAATATTTGAAACCATATTCTAGTTGCAACTCCTCACGTGTTTTGATCAGTTTTGATTATTTCTGTCATGGTTATGCCTAGCTTATCATCAACAACGACCACCTCACCTCGAGCGACAAGCCTATTATTAACATATATATCAATGGCCTCGCCGACTTTGCGATCAAGCTCAACGACCGCACCCCTGCCGAGCTTCAAGAGCTGATTAACTTGCATGGTTGCGGTGCCTAAAACTGCAGAAACACGAACTGGGATTTCATAAACCGCTTCCAAATCCTGTGCGCCTGTTGGTCCCTCTAAAGTCTCATCGTCGACCTGTTCTTGGTCGCCGCTTTGCTGCGCTTGATCTGGTGCGCTATCTTTATCATCGTCAATTTCATTCAATTCCAGATCAGTTTCATCAGCCATTATGGCCTCCTAATGCCGTTAAATGCCGGCAGGTTCTGTTTCAGTTGTTTTGTTATCGATCGCGTCATGCTCAAATTCAGCTCCCAAAGGACTCCCCTTGTGATTCATCTCAGCTTTATGTTGATTCTCTTTGATATTCTTTTCAGATTTGGACAACATGGTGTCAATCGTAGCCCAAAGACCATCGAAATCGCGCTCAGCGCCTCCATCACCCCACGTAATTGCGCAATCTGCGGAACCCATTTTGTCATCGCTAATAACGGTGATGTCCGCCGCACATTTTAGGGTTTCCAGCATATTTTTAAAGCGTTTCTCTATGTCCGCCGCGCAATCAGTATGAACTCGAATTGTAATTTTCGCATTCTCATTTATTAAGTCTAAGCATTGCTCAAGCGCATGCTCAATTTCCTTGAGTCCGTGAACGGCTGCCATCTGAGGTAATAAACGCTCGACAATGCGGCGAACTAACTCAATTGCTAATGCCTGCGTATTACTGTGCATACGTCGTTGCTCGTCCCCGAGAACACCTATTTCCTTAGCAATTTTTTCAAGGGCTTCTGTGATTTTAGATTCCAAGCAATTATTAGCAATCTCGTTCGCGGCTGCTTGCCCTTCAGCAAAGGCTTTTTTTGTGGCTGCTTCGATTTCTTCCATCGAAAATGTTGGTTCTACCTCAATTTCACCGACATCCTCTTGTTCGGTGACCTGTGGCTTATCAAATGACACGCCAAAATCAAAAGGCTTCGCTTCCTCAGCGCTGTCTCGAGTTTGATGTGGTTTGGCAACTGCGTTCATTTTTTACCTTGCAACTAAAAGGGATTTTCAAAAAAACCTTCAAATAAACCTACTGGCCCCTCAATCGTGCCTCTAATAAATTAACTCGTCATCTTTGTCGTCGCCTTCGGCAATGAGGATATCTCCACGCTCAGCGAGATCTTTCGCAGCCGTTACCAATTCTGATTGTGCCTCGTCGACTTCAGACAACCTTACAGGTCCCATTGCTTCCATATCCTCACGGAGAATTTTAGCTGCACGTTCAGACATATTACTGAAAAAGAGATCGCGTAAACTATCTGTTGCCCCTTTTAGAGCAATTCCAAGCGTCTCTGTGTTGACTTCGCGCAAGAATGTTTGGACGCCCTGTGGGTCGAGTTTGGCTAAATCGTTGAACGTGAACATTAGAGATCTAATTTTTTCAGATGCTTCAAGGTTTCGTTCTTCAAGCATTGTCATAAATTTCTCTTCGGTATTACGGTCTAGACCATTAAAAATTTCTGCCATCATCTCGTGGCTGTCAGGACCCTGCGCACGTGCAAGATTAGTCATAAACTCTTTTCGCAAGGTCATTTCGACATCGTCCACTACTTCTTGTTGCACCGTTTCCATGCGGAGCATACGCATAATAGCTTCCATCGCGAAGTTCTCTGGCAAAGAAGCAAGTACACGAGAAGCATGATCAGGTCGAATTTTTGAAAGCACTACGGCAACCGTTTGGGGGTATTCATTTTTTAAATAGTTTGCAAGAACAACTTCATTAACGTTAGCAAGCTTGTCCCACATGGTGCGTCCGGCAGGCCCACGGATTTCCTCAAGCATATCGCCAACTTTTTCTGAACCGAGTACTTTTTCAAGAAGACGTTCGGTGCTTTCGAAAGTACCCACAAGAGAACCGCTAGCCCCTAGTTGCTCTGCAAATTCGACGAATAATCGCTCTACCAAATTGGCGCTAACATTCCCAAGGCTAGACATTGTCGTAGATAATTCTCGGATTTCTTCCTCATCTAACCGCGCAAATAGAGCGGATGAGTGTTCCTCATGAAGCGCGAGCAGCAAAATTGCAGCTTTCTCTAGACCTGTTAGGCCTCTGATATCCTCGCGTACGCGCATTTACCTCTACCTACTCTCCGTTCAACCTAGTAGCCTTTATCTTGGGTTAGCCAATTTCGAATAACCGCAATGGCTGCTTCCGGGTGCTTGTCAACAATTTCACCAATTTTCATGAGCGAGGTTTCTTCCAAGTTACCTTCAAGGGCATCGAGATTAATATCAATACGGCTGGCTTTCTTTGGCGTAATTGGCATAACAGTCTCTTCCCCAGAATCTAAAGTCGATGTTGTTGGTTCTGTTGCGGATGCTTGAACAGGCATTCCGTTTTCATCAACTTGCCCCTCAGCGGGGCCTGATATCTGGGCCATACCAGCACCTGCAAGTAATTGCGCTTCTCCGTCCGCTCCTATCCGTGCCCTGGATGCTGCTTGAGTGCTTTCAAAAATCTTTAGCACCATGGGTCGGACAAATAACAGCATCACCAGAATTCCAACAAAAGCGAGGGCGAGCACTTCGATAATACGACGTATGTCAGCCGTGGTGAAGCCAAAGAACGTGCTGCGCTCATCATCTATTGTTTGTGGTAATGGTGCGAAACGCATATTTACTACTTCAATCTTATCGTTTCGACTTGCGTCAAACCCGATAGCGGACTTTACCAGCTTTTCTATGTTGTCCAGCTCTTCTTTAGAGCGTGGCTTGTACGTCTCTTTACCGTCTGGCTCAGTAGTGATAGTGCCATTAATAAGAACCGCAACCGAGAGCCTCCTAACGCTTCCTATTTCTTTTACATGGTTTGTTACTGTCTTCGAAATTTCAAAATTCGTAGATTCCTCTGTCCGCTGGCTGCCCGTTTGGGATCCGGCTTGACCGGCCTCTTGGTTGGGCGCATCCGGCAAGTTTTGGGCTACAGATACGGCGTCATTTGTTGCCTCGGTTGAGCTTGATGACTCGGTTATGTTTTGAGATGACCGAATGACCTGACCTTGGGGGTCATACTTCTCCTCCTGCGTCACGATGCGATCAAAATCCATGTCAGCTCGCACTTCTGCACGCACATTACCCATACCAACGCTGGGCTCTAGTAGCTGTTCCAAGGTTCTAGTCATCCGTCCCTCAAAAGCAACTTTAAGCTCATTTGCAGTTTCACCTGCCCCTTGTCCATCACCTTTGTCGCCGCCACGGGCAAGAAGGGCACCTCGGTCATCAACGATTGAAATTCTGCTGGCTTTTAAGGACGGTACGGCATTCGCCACAAGGTGTTGAACAGCTTGAATTTGGGCGCGATCAAGTCTGACCGCTCCCCTCATGCGCAATATTACAGATGCACTAGGCTCGACCTGTTGGCGGGAAAATAATTCACGCCTTGGTAGAACAAGATGAACTCGTGCACTGCGTACCGACTGAAAACCAGCTATAGTCCGAGAAAGCTCGCCCTCTAATGCACGAATACGGTTTATATTTTGCACAAAACTTGAAGTGCCGATTGACTGATCGCGATCGAACAATTCATAGCCGATTGATCCTGATGCTGGTATTCCCTGTTGCGCTAAAGAAAGTCGCAGCTGATTAACTTGTTCTGAAGGCACCATTATTCGGCTGCCGTCTTTTGAAACTTTATGGTGCACATTGGCACTCTGCAAATTTGCAACAATCTGATTACTATCGCGGCTATCAAGATCAGTGAAAAGCACGGCAAGTTGACCGGTGCTCAGCCTGTTCCACATGAACAGGAAAAAACCTATTATCGCGAGGGTGACCCCAGCCATAGCGACGATGCGTCCGACCCCTAGGTTTCTAATTGTTTCAAAAAACGAATTCATGACGCTCTGCCCGAAATGCTCTCTGCACTATTCAATATGCTACCGTCACTTCTTTCAAACACTTGAAGCATCCCAAGGTATTTCTTATAGCCCTCAAAGTCTTCGTACTTAACCATGCAAAAGAATCACCATTTTTTTTGATTTCCAAAGTCAGAACCAATGCCTCATAAAACATTATAAAATATTTCAAATAAAATAAAGCAATATGAAATAAAAATGAAGTTAAAACTGGGTAAAAATTGCCTACTTAAGAGAATAAATCAAACAAAGGCAAGCGATAATTTCAGATTCAATGTAAATTGCGTTGAAACCTCTTCATAAATCCTTCTTAATACAAGGTTAAAGGCAGGCAGTATTTGATAATAGGCTGCCAATGGTAGCCTCACAAAAACTCCAGTATTCTGCTATTCGAGTGTCTTATAGATCCACTTACTTCTTGTTATGAGGAGTTGATGACTCGCAGGACACGGTATAGTTAAGGCGTTTAAATTTGGGATGTTTCTATTTGAAGGATAATAAAAAATTTTATCAAGGCGCAGTTGTTTTTTGGACATTTCCGGCGTTATGAAGAAAAGCGGCCTGCTTTTGCAGGCCACTCAACACCAATTTGTATAGTTACAACCGTACGTTAACGCACAGATCTTACGAGTTCTTCCAGCATTTCATCGCCAGTGGTAATCATTCTAGTATTCGCTGAGAAGGCTCGCTGTGTCATGATCATCCGAGTGAACTCATCTGCTAGATCGACCGTTGAAGATTCTAGTGCATTAGCTTGTATGAGGCCTGCTCCGCCGGAATTTGCAGTCTTTATGAGGCCAGCCCCAGACTCTGCATTTTGTTTGTAAACGTTGCCAGTTTCCTCGGTAAGCTCATTGGGGTTGGCAAATGTCACTATGGGCACTTGGCTAATAACGCGTAACTCGCCATTATCAAATTGCGCGGTTACAACGCCATCTTCCGCAACGGATACCCCAGTTATAGCACCGAACTGTCTACCGTCTTGATTAATGTAGTTGGGCGTATAAACGCCTTCAAACTGATGTAAGCCTAGCGCAGTATCTACAGTACCTAGGTCAAGTGTAATTGATGTTCTATCTTCAGATGTACCAGTTGCAAAATCGTTGTCGAAGTCGAGGCTGAATGTAAATCCATCAGTATCGGACGTAAGTGCGGTGTCGATGGTTTGACTTGTTAGATTTGTCGAATCGAGCGTTCCGTCAGCGTTAAATACCACCTGACCCAGGGTTTGAGTGCCCGTTAGAAGGGCAGTCGAGGCAGTATTAACGAAACTTGCATTTGTTATCGCAGCTGTTATGTCCCACGTATTAACTGTGGCATTTTTGGTAAACGTTAATGTAAGAGTTTCAGGCGTACCTTGTTTATCGATGACCTGTATACCAAGGTCAAAAGTGTCACCAGTTGCAGCGGATGCCTTTAAGTTTGCTCCAAGGTCAATCTGTGTTGTTTCAGCGGGTACGCCGACATTATCAGAAATATTTACTACCTCGAGTTCAGTCAGGATATTTGTTTCTTGAGGCACCTGATTTGTAACCGGAAATCCTAAAAGATAATAACCTCCGGCATTAACAAGGTTACCATCAAGGTCTGCACGAAATGAACCGGCTCGGGTAAAAAGATATTCGCCGGTACTATCAGCTTCAGCATTTACTGCGAACATTCCATTGCCAGAGATTGCTAGATCAGTTGACGAGGAAGCTGCCTCAAGCAGACCCTGCTGGTCAACTCCTCTCAATACGTTAGACTGCACTCCTCCCGGGGAATGAGTTGTTTGATTAGAGGCGGTCGTTACAAGGGATGAGAACCTATTTCGGACTGCTTTGTAACCATGTGTATTTACATTGGCAATATTGTCTCCAATCATTCCAAGTGATTGACTTTGCGCAAATAGGCCAGATACTGCTGCCCGCATGCCGCCGAATAAACTAAATGCACTCATACTATGTCCCTCTTGATCTCAAGCCTTATGATGGTTTGGTTAAATGGTGTTCCCTGTGACTGGGATTGGTTGCTTTTGGTTTGATAAAGCCTCGCTGATGCTAAAAACTCTTACTTTATTCCGTGTCGTGTATCTGTGTGACGTTTGTCAAAGGCACCTTAACGGATCCTATACTTAGAACGGCAGTTCCTCCGTCAAACTCGACCCCAGTCACAGAACCGGTAATTCCGTAGGACGGCGTAATAGGCTGTCCGTCCGGATTTGTTGCGTTGATTGTTAGTTGATATTTACCATCAGGTTGCGCCACACCTGTTGTAGAACTTCCGTCCCATACAAAGGAATGTTTGCCCAAAGTCGTTTCTGCTGCGCCGTAGTAAACCGTGCTGCCAGCCTCATTAGTGATTGTTGCAGATGCCGCTGCTGCATTCTGAGGAAGGGTATAACTAAATGTTGATTGCCCCTCCTCTAACATATTTTCCTGACCTGTAGCCGAGACTTGCTTGCCCATATATGAAACGGCCGAAATCGCCATAGCATTTTGTTGTAACTCTATTATGCTTTCGAGATTCTTATTTTGAGCAATTAATTGTTCTACTGAACTAAACTGAACCAATTGTTGGGTAAACTCATGAGTGTCTAGTGGCTCCAGTGGATCTTGATGCTGTAGCTGTGTCGTAAGGATAGTTAAGAAATTATCCAAGTCCTCAGTCAGTTGTGATAGTGCGGACTCTGACTGAGAATTGTTTGCTCCGGCTAATGCCGTTGCAGTTGAGGTGAGTGCTGCGATGTCTGACATCTATAAAACTCCAGCATTTTTTGCAAATTTGTTAAACTTGGACGTCTATCTTGTCGTCGCTGACAATTTGGCGGTCTGTTGGCGCTGAGTTTGCTTCGACTTCATTGCCTAACGCATCTGTCTCTTCAGTGTCATCTCTGTCTTCTTTGCCCAGTGCTTGCTGGAAGCTGTTATCTTGATTTTTGAGTGTGAAGCTCAAGCTAGAAGAGTCAGCATTCAGTCCGGCACCTTGCAAAGATTGTTGTAAATGGCGCGCGTCTTGACGCAGCAAATCTAAAGTGTCGGAGCGTTCAGCAGCGATCACAGCATTTATTTTGCCGTCATGCGCGACTTCAAGCTTCACTTCGATTCTGCCAAGCTCTGCTGGTTTTAACTGTATATTAATGCGGTCGGTGCCTTGACCGAGAGCACGTTGAACCTGCACCGAGATTTGTTCGCTTACAAATCGAGGAGGTAGCTGGGGTCGCGTTCTTTGTGGCTGGGGTAGTTCCGTTGCTCTCGTGGGCTGTTGTTGTCCATTAGTCGCATTGCCTATTCCAAGATCCCCACCAACCGGTTGTATGCTAGGTTGAGTTTGGGTGACACCAGAGCGGGCAAGCGTTGCTGCGAAGAGATTATTTCGTTGAGTAGCCGCTGCCAATGCTTGTTCAGCTGAATGTTGGGCGCCTGATGCAGTTCCCTGAGAGTCGCCTTTAGCTTGTGTTCCTGGCTGATTAAGCGAACTATTGTTTTGTTGGTTGGCCGTGCCTTGCTTACTTCCTTGTCTAGTTACAGCTCCATTTAATGCGATGTCACCATCATTGGCGAGATCACCTGCCGGCAGGCGCACTGTTTCTCCTCCAACTCGACTCTGCTGATTTGCCTGAGCAGAAACGGTGGCACTAGCTGCGAGGTTAGCGGATGGTTGGGATACTAATTCCTCGGGTGCCTCCGTAACCTTAGCTCGTAAATCATTACCTTTCGCAGTTCCCGCATTGCGCAACACTGCATTAGAATTTACTTCTTCCGCCTTAGTAACTTGCAAAGCGACAGGGTCCCGATTTTGAGCCTGATTGATATTGGCAGCGTTGTTCGCGCGGGCAACTTCTTGTGGTCCTTGGATTACGGACTCTGGCCGCGATGTTGTCGTTGCTGCAAACTGCATTTCCGGAGTTTGTGTCGAGATGGACGTGCTATCGTGTGCCAATTCCGCTGGGTTTATTGGTCTATTCTCTTTAACTTCCGATACTGGGCCTTGATCAATGTCAGGTTCGGAAAAGAAATTATTCTCAATCTTAGGACCTGTATTTTCAGCGACACCTTCTTCAGCTGGCTGTTCATCATCTAAAGTGGCCGGTGTATCTTCCACCTTGGTGACTGTGTCTCTCTTGTCTGTGATCGGCGCTAACGTTTCGTTGTGAATAGTATCTTGTTCCACTGCACGTAAATCACCGTTAAAATTGTTGTCTTGCAGGGATAAAGTTAAATTGAATTCTTGACTGAGTCCTGCGTAAGCGATTTGGCTTAATGAGGCACCATTGACTAAGCTCGAAAATAACTCCCGTCGGTCTATACCATCTTCCTTAATAACGTTCCGACGTTTTTCTGCGCCGCTAGTTGCGTATAAAGTTTCGATTGGAGAGACATTTGTTGGTGTATTCATGGTGGCACCCAAATATTATTAATCGCTCCTGTCTCCCGCAAGAGCCGGGCCACCTGACTAAGTATATGAAATATAACAAAAAAAGTTTCTACGCAGCCGAAAATGAAGGCAAGTTTGTGCGCGTGCGGCAAATAATACACGCACGTTTAGGCAGATTTTGCCTGCATTGGGCAGAGTACCGTGGTCTTCTGCTGCCCCTCCCTATATTAATTGTGCTCAGCAAATTCTTTGTAAGCACACCAGT
>Ga0163109_10001089_pt1 | contig 21452 bp, 16 predicted proteins | sample CRUFie1St13metaG_FD_108704 | JGI IMG/M metagenome (GOLD analysis project Ga0163109, IMG submission 108704) | Marine microbial communities from the Costa Rica Dome - CRUD Field 142mm St13 metaG | ecosystem: Environmental > Aquatic > Marine > Oceanic > Photic zone | place: Costa Rica: the Eastern... | reverse complement strand
ATGTACATGCCGTCGTTTCCGAAGGCTGCGCCAGCTTCTCTGCGGGTGGATTCCCAGCCCTCAGCAAGCTCGTCGTCGTCGTGACACACGCGCATGCCCTTTCCTCCTCCTCCGGCCGTGGCCTTGAGCATGATGGGGTAGCCAATGTCGTGGGCGCATGCTTTGGCTTCGTCGAAATCGGCCAAAATGCCCTCGCTGCCAGGAATGGTCGGGACACCGGCGTCCTTCATCGTGGCCTTGGCCGACGCCTTGTCGCCCATGGCGTCGATCATTTCAGGGCTCGCACCGATGAACTTGATGTCGTTCTCCCCACAGATGCGCGAGAAATTTGCGTTCTCCGACAAGAACCCGTAGCCCGGGTGAATGGCGTCGGCGTTCGTGATTTCCGCGGCGGCAATGATGTTGGGAATGTTGAGGTAGCTCTGCGCACTTGGTGCAGGACCGATGCACACCGCTTCATCTGCGAATCGAACGTGCAAGCTGTCGCGGTCTGCGGTGGAGTACACCGCAACGGTGGAGATGCCCATCTCGCGGCACGTGCGGATCACGCGAAGTGCAATCTCGCCGCGGTTGGCGATGAGGATTTTCTTGAACATGAGATCAGGTTCTGTTCGGGGTTCAAGAAGGGTCAACCAAGAACAAAGGCTGGTCGTACTCGACGGGTGAATTGTCGTCCACCAAGACCTTCACAATCTTTCCTTGGACTTCAGATTCAATTTCATTGAAGAGCTTCATCGCTTCGATGACGCAGACCGTGTCGCCTGGCTTGATGACGTCGCCCACTTCCGCAAAGACGTCCTTGTCCGGACTGGGTCGGCGGTAGAAGGTTCCAATCATGGGAGACTTGATCTCCACAAGGTTGCTGGTGTCTTCGGCTGGTGCTGCAGCCGGAGCCGCTGCTGGAGCCGCTGCTGGTGCGGGGGCTGGTGCTGCAGCCGGAGCTGCGACAGGCGCCGCTTGAACCATTTGAGGAATGGCTGCAGGGACCTGGATGGTCTGAACCACTTGTTCTTCTTTTTTGCCGCGGCCTTTGGGCATCTCTGACTTGATGGTCAGTTTGAAATCTTTTTGTTCGATTTCGACTTCGGTGACGCCTGCGCGGGCCACAAACTTGATGAGATCTTGAATTTCCGTCAGTTTCATGTCGGAGGGTATTTTGCGTGTGAAAGGTATGTCAATGGCAACGATTCAAGGTCATTTGCTGCCATCGTACGCCCATTTGACGTACACTGAGCCCCATGTGAAACCGCCTCCAAAGGCGGCAAGGATGAGGTTGTCTCCCCGCTTCAATTGCGACTCCCAGTCGTAGAGACAAAGCGGAATGGTCGCGGCGGTGGTGTTGCCGTATTTCTGGATGTTGATCATGACCTTCTCGTGGGGAAGGCCTGTGCGACGCTGTGTGGCGTCAATGATGCGGAGGTTTGCTTGGTGGGGCACCAACCAAGCGACGTCGTCCGCGGTCAAGTTGTTCCGCTGCATCACTTCGTAACTCACGTCGGCCATGTTGGTCACGGCCGACTTGAAGACGGGCTGGCCGTCCTGATAGATGAAGTGCTGCTTGGCGTCCACTGTCTCATGGCTGGCGGGACGCAAGGACCCCCCTGCAGGCATGCAAAGGAATTCACCACCGGCGCCATCAGAATAGAGTTGGCTGTCGATGATGCCACAGTCTCCGTCGTCTTTTTGGAGAAGAACGGCAGCGGCGCCATCGCCAAACAGCACACAGGTGGTCCGATCCGTGTAGTCCATGATGGAGCTCATCTTGTCGGCACCCACAACGACCACGTTTTTGGCCGTGCCGTTTTCCACGAATTGCGCACCCGTGTGCAAGGCGAACAAAAAACCACTGCAGGCGGCACTCAAGTCAAACCCCCATGCTTTGTTGGCACCCACCTTGTGGCCAATGAGGTTGGCCGTGGAAGGAAACAACATGTCAGGGGTCACCGTGGCGCACACAATGAGGTCAATGTCCATGGGGTCGAGGCCCGACTTGGCACAGAGGGACTTGACAGCCTCTGCGCCCATGTCGGACGTGGCCTTGTTGGGGTCTTTCAGGATGCGTCGCTCCTCGATGCCGGTCCGCGTGCGGATCCATTCATCGGAGGTGTCGACCATCTTTTCGAGGTCCGCATTGGTGAGTTTGTCTTCGGGCAAATACCCGGCGACACATGTGATTGCAGCTGCCATGGATACAGGAGTAAGGGGCAAAGGTAGATTCCACAATCAGGGGGTTGCAGGCGGAAACGCGGGAGTCTTCAACGGGGCCCGTGGAAAAGTTGAGGCAAGAAAAAAGGACCTCCAGGGGTCCTTTTTCAATCGACCGACAGGTCGAGTTCAAATGTCTCAGGGTTACGCTTCTTCGCGCTCCATCACAACCTTGCCCTTGTAGTAGAGCTTTCCTTCGTGCCAGTGGGCGCGGTGGAACATGTGAGGCTGGCCGGTTGTGGGGCATGTGCTCACGTTGGCTGCTGTCAGCGAGTCGTGGGTGCGGCGCTTGCGTGTGCGCGTTTTGCTTTGCCGTCTTTTGGGATGTGCCATAGTGCGTTAGTTGTCGAGTCCTTTCAATGCTGCCCAGCGTGGGTCGATGTCATCTGCATTGTCTCCTTCATCCAAGGAAGGGTCCTGCCATTCGGTCATGTCCAAATCGCAATCGTCTTCGTTTTCGTGGATGGTGCGGTTGGGTTTGGCCAAATGGACCATTTGGAAGATGGCGTTGGCCAAATCCAATTGGTATTCATTCGATCCAAGAATCCACAGCTCGTCGTCGTAGGAGGTCTCGTCGCCGAAGCGAATCGACACCCTGTCGTCTCCATTGAGGGAAACGCTGACTTCTTCGAGACAACGGTCGCAGGGCGCCGTCATCTTGGCTTCCAAGGTCATGCGAAGGGTCATTGTGGTGTCGAGTTTGTCCAACTCCACAAGGACTTCTCCGTGGACCTGGTCCACGTCTGAATGGGGGAAACATGCAAAGAACTCCGGGTCCACACGCATTTGGAATTCATGCTTTCCAGGCTTCAAACCCACAAAAGGGATGCGGTAATCTGCCAACGAATCCATGTCCTCCAAATTTTTGGGGAGTGCAAAGGTAGCGAATCAGGGTGGAATTGCCAACCTGCCAAAAACAGGTTTTGTCAGTCCCTCGGAATTTCAGCGTCTCGAGCGGTACTCGGGCTTCGGTGGGGCGATTTCGAGCGGGTTGGACGCGAAGCTTCGATGCTCAATGCGGTGGCGTCGCACATCGCATGCGAGCCGCAGGGCTTCTCGAAAGGAATCGCCTTGCGCCACGCCTTGTCCCGCAATGTCGAATCCTGTGCCATGGTCGGGACTGGTGCGCACCACGGGCAGGCCCGCAGTGAAGTTCACACCCCGCCCAAAGCTCAGGGCTTTGAACGGCGCCAAACCTTGGTCGTGGTACATGGCGAGCACGCCATCGAAGTTTCGAAACGCGCCCGATCCGAAGAAACCATCGGCGGCATACGGACCATGGGCATTCACCCCGGACTCCTGTGCCTTCTGAATGGCGGGGGCGATGACGCGTTTCTCTTCGTCGCCCATCATCCCGTTGTCCCCTGCGTGAGGGTTGAGGCCAAGCACCGCGATTCTCGGGGTGGGCAACCCAAAGTCCTTCACCAGGCTGTCGTTCATCAGTTGCAGCTTCGCGCCAATGCGCTCGCCGGAGAGGGTGTCGGCCACATCCTTGAGCGCCACGTGTCCAGTAACCATGCCGATGCGCAGTCCATCGCAGCAGAGGAGCATCAGAACGTCCTCCACACCGGCCTCATTGGCGAGGTATTCCGTGTGTCCTGGGAATGAAAACCCAGCTTGGCGAATGGTGTCTTTGTTGATGGGCGCTGTGACGAGCACGTCGACTGCGGTTTTGGCAAGGTGATCCACCGCCATTTGCAAACTTTGCATGGCCACGGCACCAGCTTCTTTCGAAGCCTCCCCCGGAGCGCGCTCAAAATCTTCTGCCTCGAACGTGACCAAGTTGATTTGGCCGTGCTTCGCCGAGTCGGCGTCTTCCACCTCACCCCATTCGACGTTGTCAAAGGCCTCCTCCGCCAGTGCACGTGGGGCAAAAACAACTGGGACCATGCCCGTGAAGCAACGCTCGTCGGCCAAGGCGTCGGCGAGGGCTTCAAGTCCGATTCCGTTGGGGTCTCCACAGGAGATGCCGACTTTGATTTTGGAATTCTTGTGGCTCATGAGGTAGGGTCAAAGGTAGCGACGAGTAACTTGGTCTTCCCATGCTCGAGGTCATCTTTCCTTTCAGCTTCAAACGGACCATTTTGGGTTTGACATGGTTGTTGCTGTTCAGTGGGGGATGCGTCCATGACATGATGGCCACGCACAACCGCGCCGGGGAAATCACGTACACCCACGTTCAGGGTTTGACGTACGAGGTTGTCATCACGACCTACACCAAATCCAGTGCTCTTGCGGATCGCCCGTGGTTGTTCATTTCTTGGGGCGATGAGATTGGGGATGGGCTGGACAGTTTGGCCCGAGAGCTTCCGGTGACCATGATGCCCGGAGACATCCAGAAAAACATCTACCGGGGAACCCACACGTACGGTGGGCCTGGCATCTACCCTTTGACCGTGGAGGACCCCAACCGGAACGAAGGGGTCTTGAACATGACGGGGTCGGTGGACACCCCTTTTGCCATCCAATCGCTGCTCATCATCGATCCGCAAGCCGGCAACAACAACAGCGTCCAACTGTTGAACCCCGCCACAGAAAACGCGTGTTTGAACCAGCCTTGGATCCACAACCCAGCGGCCCACGACCCCGATGGCGACCTGCTGACCTACAGCTTGGTGCCAAGCAGGGGATTTGGGGGGGAGTTCATCCCATCGTACATCTATCCCGACGAGGTCAGTGCGGCCGAGGACGTCTTTTCCATCGATGGGGTCACAGGTGACCTCACTTGGAACACACCCCAAATCGCGGGAGAGTACAACGTGGCGGTGCGGATTGAAGAGTGGCGAGAAGTGGGCGGTGCGCTTCGAAAGGTGGGTGAGGTCATCCGGGACCTCCAAATCGACGTGAAGCTCTGCGCGAACCAACCGCCCAACATTTCAAGCATGTCGGACACCTGCGTGCTGGCAGGCACCACGTTGGAATTTGGCGTCATGGCCACAGACCCCGACGGCGATGGCATCTCCATGACAGCGGCTGGGGGCGCACTCAGTGAGGTTGTGCACGAAGCCCAATTCAGCGCCAGTGGGTCGAACGGAGTCTTCTCTTGGTCTCCGGAATGCGCAGAGGTGAGGGCCCAGCCCTACCAAGTGGTGTTCCGTGCCGAAGACCTCGGCAATGCGGTGCCTTTGGTGGACCTTGAAACCCGCAACATCTCGGTGATCTCGCCCCCCGTAGAGAACGTGGCTGCCGACGCCGTGGGGTACACCATGAATGTCACTTGGACGCCAAACGCATGTGTGGATGACTTGACCAATCCACTCCAAATGATGGGAGGCTACGATGTGTTTCGCCGTTTGCCCGACGCGTCATCGGAGTGGGAGCCTGCGTTGTGTGAAACCGGGGTGCCCGACGGGGCAGGATACGTCTTGGTGGCCAGCGTGGACGACTTGGATGCGGTGGGATGGATGGATGAAACGGGCCTCAGCTTCGGTGTGGATTATTGTTATCGGGTGGTGACGAGGTATGGGGACGGAGCCTTGTCGCTTGCGAGTGATGAGGCTTGCGGCCGGATTCGAAAGGACGTGCCCGTGATGACGCGCGCTTCGGTGGAGAGCACAGGGAGCGCCGATTCCATCCTGGTGGGGTGGTCCCCACCTTCAGAATTGGACACGGTTGCTGCTTCTGGTCCTTACCAATACGCTTTGCAGGGCCGTTCGGTCGCGGGTTTGGAAGGCGAGTTCGTGGACTTGTGGACCTCTGAAACGCAGGACGAATTGGACCTGCTCGACACGGTGTTTTGGCACACAGATGTGAACACATCTGAGGTGGCTTGGGAATATTCCGTTGCGCTGTTCAGCAACGGGTCGAATGTGGGAGCATCCCCTGCGGCATCGACCCCCTTTCTGACCTTATCGCCCGACGACAACCGACTGCGCTTGGACATCAATCAAGTCGTGCCCTGGGGCGTGGAGGCCTACGTTGTCGAGCGGGCGTTGCCCTCGAGCGCAGGCTTTGAGGTCTTGGACACGGTGTTGACGCCATTTTACGTCGATTCCAATTTGATCAATGGGGCAACCTACTGTTACCGGGTCAACACGTTGGGGTCGTACGACGATCCCACCACGGAGTCGCCGCTTCGAAACTGGAGCCAAGAAGCGTGCGGCATCCCATTTGACTACACGCCACCTTGCAACCTTGTACTGGACGTAACGGCGTCGTGCGACGTTGAGCGCGACACGTTGAGGTGGCGCAGGGAATTGGGGTGTTCCTCGGACGACATCTTGGGGTACCGCATTTATTGGGCGCCGTTTCAAGGCGATTCGCTGACGCTTTGGCGCGAGTTGGATTCGACCACGGACTCCGTGGCCGTGTTCAACGAAGGTGGTGCGCTTGGAACCATCGCGGGGTGCTTCAGGGTGACCGCGCTGGACAGCTTGGCTCCTGGGCCGGATGGTGAACTTCGTCGCAACGAAAGTGTGGGTGGAGACACGGTTTGTGTCGACAATTGTCCGTATTACTTTCTTCCCAACGTGTTCACCCCCAACGACGACACCTACAACGATGAGTTTGCAGCGTTTCCTTGGAAATTTGTGGACAGCGTGGATGTGGTCATCCACAACCGCTGGGGAGAACCTGTCTTCACAACCAAGGACCCTGCCATTGAATGGGATGGCACCTACCTCGACACAGGTGAGATGTTGCCAGATGGCGTGTATTTCTATGCCGCGACGGTTTACACGAGAAGGCTTGAAGGGATTGTTCCGGAGCGTTTCAGTGGCCAATTGTTGATGGCAAAGGGAAAGGTCGAGGCCGCGGATTGAGGCGTGAATGGTTCCTCGAAAGGGCCTTCGAACGTCAGGTCAAGCGTAACTTCGGGTCATGTTCACGGGAATCATCGAAGCGCAAGGAGAGCTCGTTGCATTGCGCAAGGAAGGCACCAATGTTCATTTGGACATTCGCGCGCCCTTCACCTCTGAGTTGCAAGTCGACCAAAGCGTCGCCCACGATGGGGTTTGCCTGACCGTGGTCGCCATCGATGGGGACGTGTATACCGTGACAGCCATTGAGGAAACGTTGGCCAAAACGCACCTCGGAACGTGCCATGTCGGCCATGTTTTCAATTTGGAGCGGTGTGCCGTGGTGGGGGACCGCATCGATGGCCATGTTGTCCAAGGGCACGTGGACACCACGGGAATCCTGGCCTCGGTGGAAGAACGCAACGGAAGTTGGATTCTCTCGATGGAGCATCCGGTGGCCCCGGAATGGGTCACCGTGCCGAAGGGCAGCATTGCCCTGAACGGCATCAGTCTGACGGTGGTGGACAGCGCTCCGGGTCGGTTCACGGTCGCGATCATCCCCTACACATGGGAGCACACCAACCTGCACCAGAGGACCCCTGGAGACGCATTGAATTTGGAATTCGACGTGATGGGCAAGTACGTCGCCCGGCTGTTGGATGCCCAACTCAGCGCGCGGGGCGTGGGCGGAGCGTGAAGTTTTGGCCCAAGTACACGCGCCTCACGGTGTCGTCTGCGGCGAGTTCCTCAGCCGTGCCTTCTTTCAATATTTTTCCTTCAAAGAGCAAGTAAGCCCTGTCCGTGATGTGCAAGGTTTCCTGGACGTTGTGGTCGGTGATGAGCACGCCAATGCCTTTGTGCCGAAGTTGATCCACAATGCGCTGAATGTCCTCCACGGCAATGGGGTCCACACCGGCAAAAGGCTCATCAAGCAAGATGAATGACGGGTTGGACGCCAAGGCGCGGGCAATTTCAGTGCGTCGCCTTTCACCTCCGGAAAGCACATCGCCTGGGCTTTTTCTCACCGCCTGCAAGCTGAATTCGTCGAGCAGTTGCTCGAGTCGTTGGGCCGCAACTTCCTTTGACATTCCCTGCATTTCAAGGATGGCCGCCACGTTGTCTTCCACGCTCAACTTTCGAAACACGCTGGGTTCTTGGGGAAGGTATCCAATGCCTTTTTGGGCCCGAACGTACATGGGGTCCCGGGTCACCTCTTTGCCGCCGAGATGGACTTGTCCTGCATCGGGCCGAACCAAGCCCACCACTGCGTAAAAACTCGTGGTCTTTCCCGCGCCATTGGGTCCCAACAAGCCCACCACTTCTCCCGGCGCCACCCTGAAGGAGACGCGGTCGACCACGGTGCGTTTGCCGTAGGTTTTGACGAGGTCGGTGGCGACGAGATCCATGGGCCAAAGGTCGGTCAAAGTTCGATGCCAAGTCCCACCCGAACGCCCCAAGGCTCTCGCATTCCCTCGGCGGAAGGGGTCAGGCGTCGGTGCACGTCCACCCGCAACACACTGAAGATGTTCTCGATGCCCATGACGGCCTCGGCATACCAGCCATCAAGTCCTGTGGTGGTGGACGGCATCTCTGTCACCGTTTCATGGCGTGGATCCCATGCGCTGAAGACGCCCTTGATGCCGGCCAATTCCCGAAGCCGAAGTCGTTTGATGCCCGGCAAGCGGCCCAAAACAAGACCTTCGCCGTGCCATTCTGCGCAACCCCGAACCCATTGATCGCTGGCAAATTCCATGAAGCGCAGAAGGTTGAAAGCCTCATTGATGCTGAGTGACGTTTCATTGGCGGGTTGGAGTTCCGTGAGGACCACCGGAGCACGTCCGGTGTACATGCCGGCTTGCGACCACCATTCGATGCGTCCCAGCGGACCAAGACGGGCCGTTCCCTCCGCATCGAGGGTCCATCTTTGGTAATCGAATTCGCTTCCAATGACACGGGGAAGACCCAACGTGGCTGTTCCGGTCAAGATGGGCCAGTTGGAGCCAAGGCTCACCCGTTCAAACGCCCCGGACACAAATTTTTCATTGCGGGCGTACCTCGTTTGGAACGTCAACTCGGCTGTGACGAGGGGAGACAGGCCGGAGGGATCGCTTTCCCGCACAAACAGGACTTCGCCCCTTGGAGCGACGCTCCGGTGGCGGAATTCCAAAAACTGACCCCACCCGGATCCAAATTCGTGGTAGAAGCTCACTTCGGAACGGGTCACTTCACTCAACCGCGTTTGCGCATTGAGCTGGAGTGCGCTGTTCAGTCCATTGCCTTGGTCAAAGAAGCCCATCATGCCCAGTTGGTCGATGTCTCTGGTGTGTTCGAAAAAGAACTCCGTGCGAGGCGATTTGCGGAGGATCCACTCCGCAGACGCTCCGTATTTCCAGCGCTGGTCGCGCACCCCAAATGCCGCGAAAGACCGGAGCCACACCGTGCGCGAAAAGTCGTTGCTCGTTTGCACGCCAAGGCTGAATCGGTTGCCCTCCACGGCGTTGCGGCTGAAGGCGTCGAAATAGGGCCCGATTTCGATGGGGCCCTTGATGACATATCCCGTGCCGGCGAGCATGGCAAAGCCTTCCATGAACTTGTATTGGGGCATGCGCTGGATGGTGTCCACCATCCAATACGTGTTGGCCGCACGTGGAGTCAGTGGCGTGGGGCGGATGTGCTGCCATTCTTCTTCCAGCACCTCGTTGGACCCTTTGGCAAAGCTCATGTCCCGGGAGCTCGTCCACGCGGAATTTGGCCAGCGCTCGGCCATCTCGAAACCGGTGTTCACAATGGTCTGGTGGCTGTAAATGCCCATGCCCCCTTCGCGCAGGCTGACGTCGGCGAGGTTTTCTTCCCGGGCCAAAACCCACCGCCCATCGTGCTTCGTGTACGTCTGACTCCACGCATAGTTGCGCACAAAATTGACGTCGGCCCCTTCACTGATTTTGGCCTCCACATGCTTCAACCCCAGAGAGACCGTGTCGATCCACATTTCCCCTTCGAAGGTCAGCTCCCCCCTTCTTCTCGGCACAAAAGCGAGGTGAAAGCACGGGTCTGTGTCGAGTATCGTTGTGTCCAAAATGTAGTAGCGGTAGTGGACGTTGCCCCGGTCGTGCAGCGGACTGGTGAACGCCTTGTCCAGCAGGAGCATTTGGTTCTCGTAGAGGTTGATGTCCAAAAACTCGGACTGCACGCTCGAGGTGTTTTCGCCGTTTTGCATCCACGTGGCCCGGGCGGCTTCAATGCGTTTTTCGCGGCGGCGCCCTTGGGTTCGTTCCGTCCCGGCCACCTCGGTGACGAAGAGGGGCAGGGCGATTCGGTTCTGGGTGGAGTCAAGTTGGTCCCAGACCCAGGCAAAGGGTCCCCAAAATCCACGCTGCGGGAGTTTTTCGGGGTAGTCGTTCAAGGCCACCTCTTGGATTTCATAGAACCTGTGGTGCAGGGCAGGAATTCGGGCGGGATCGTTGCCTTTCTTGGCTTCGGCCACCCGTTGCATCAGGGGTTTGGCAGGGTTGACCGCCTTTTTGTCTGGCCGAACGATGGCCGCCTCAAGGTCCACGCTGCGCGCCTCCAGGGCGACGTTGATGACCTGCGGCACCCCGCGTTGGAGCGAGATGGTTTGGCTTTGGTACCCCAAGGTGGAATAGGTGGCCCTTGTCACCCGAACATCACCCGCGTCCAAGGCATAGGTTCCGTCCACATTGGTCATGGTTCCAATGGCCGTGCCGTTGAAGCTGACGTTCACAAAAGGCAGTGCCTGGCCTGTGGCTCCGTCAAAGACACGACCCGTGACGGACGTTTGGGCGTGACCCAGCCAGGGCATGCAGGCAAGCATCAAGATGGCGAGTCGACGCATCAGCTGGCGCGGCGTTTGTCCTGTCGGCGGGCAATCCAAATGCCCATTTCATACAGCACCAACACAGGCAAAGAAACCAGGATTTGGCTTGTGACGTCTGGCGGAGTGATGACGGCGGAGAGGGCCAAAATCCCGACCAGCGCGTGCCGGCGGTAGGACTTCAGCATGGGCGCGGTCACGAGTCCTGCTTTGCTCAAAAAGTACACGAACACAGGAAGCTGGAACACGATGCCCGCGGCGAGGGTGATGCTTGCCACGGTTTTCACGTAGCTCATCACCGCGATTCGCGAAGCCACATCGCCCAATTCGTAGTTGCCCAAGAATTGAAGACTCAGCGGGGCGATGAGGAAGTAGCCAAACGCCACGCCCAACAGAAACAGCACGCTGGACGACAACCCTGCACCTCGAGCCGCACGGCGCTCGCCGGAACGCAACGCGGGGCGAACGAAGGCCCACAGTTGGTGGATGAGAATGGGGAACGCGAGCACCACCCCCCCCACCAAGCTCACCACAATGTGGGCGGAGAAATTGCCGAGCATGGTCGTGTTGATCAGTTCGTAGGCAATGTTGTCCACACAGAGCGCATCTCCTGATCCCACGGCGTGGGAGAGGGCGCACCAGGCTCGGTAACTGATGAAGTCGGGGTTGCGTGGCGCAAAGAGAACGGCGTCGAAGACCCAGTCTTTTTTCACGAAAAGGACGGCAGCTGCCGCGAAGACCGCGGCCACCGAGATGAACAACCGACGTCGCAGCTCTTCGAGGTGGTCGAGAAACCCCATTTGGGCTTCGTCGTGGGCCTGGTCCATCGCCATGATGCGAAGTTAAACCAACCCTTCGCGGAGACAATCGTGAATGTGCACCATGCCGAGGTACGCATGGTCTTGCATCACGATGACCTGACTGATGCCTTGGGCCTGCATCCATTGGGCCGCGGTGGACGCCAGGGTGTCTGCCTCAAGCACCTTGGGAGAACGCGACGCCAGTCCGCCTGCTTGAAGTCCCTCCAGCGATCCATTGGCCATGCACCTTCGCAGGTCGCCGTCGGTCACAATGCCGCCCACCTTGGAAGGTTCATCGGCATCCCAAACCACGGTCGCGCCGTAGCCCCCCTCGGACATGGACCTCAACACCTCGTCCAGGGAGGCTTCCCAATGCACGGCGGGCTTGCGCCGGCCATCGGTCAATTGGGCCAGCGTCCAAGTCAGCTTCTTGCCCAGCGTCCCGGCCGGATGGTTCATGGCGAAGTCGTCCGGCTGAAACCCGGAACGCTCCATCAGCGCAAGGGCCAGGGCATCTCCCAGGGCCAATTGAAGCGACGTGCTGGTGGTCGGGGCCAGGTCAAAGCGGCACGCTTCTTCCGGTACGTCGATGTCGAGCATCACGCTCGCCGCCTGGCCAAGAGGCGAGTCTGGCTGGGCCGTGAGTGCAACAATGGGGCATTTTCGTTGCCCCAATGCGGGGAGCAACCCTACGATTTCTTCGCTGCTTCCACTTTTGGACAGACACATCACCACGTCTTCAGGTCCCACTGCACCAAGGTCCCCGTGTAGGGCTTCTCCCGCGTGCAGAAACATCGCCTTCGATCCTGTGGAGTTGAGCGTGGCCGAAATTTTGGCTGCGATGTGTGCGCTTTTCCCCACGCCGGTGACGACAATGTTGCCACGGCATTGAGCAAGCAAGTCGACGGCTTGTTCAAACGAATCGCCAAGGGTTGTGGCGGCCTTTTCAATCGCTTGGGCGGCCATGGTCAGCGCACGTTGTCCAACCTCCAAATCGACGTTTCGTCTCGGCTTGTCTTTTATATACGTCATGGGGTTGGTGAAGTGTGCGTTTTACGTATATTTAAAGGAGCAAAGCTAACGCCTACCAATGAGCCTGGTTGAGATGGCGCCGCAAGAGGCGCTGAAAGAGTTTTTTGGATTCGACGAATTCAAGGGTGAGCAGGAAAAAGCCATCCACAGCATCCTCGATGGACGTGACACGTTTGTGATCATGCCCACCGGTGGAGGCAAATCCATGTGCTATCAACTTCCGGCGTTGATGATGGATGGCGTTGCTTTGGTGATCAGCCCTCTGATTGCCTTGATGAAGAATCAAGTGGACGCCATCCGCGGATACCACGAGGACAAGCGCGTGGCGCATTTCCTCAACTCTTCCTTGGCTCGATCTGAAGCGGAGCGGGTGAAAAGGGATGTGGCTGAAGGGTGGACCAAAATGCTTTACGTCGCACCTGAAAGTTTGACCAAAGCGGAGAACATTCAGTTCCTGAAGTCGGTCCGCATCAGTTTTGTGGCGGTGGACGAGGCCCACTGCATCTCAGAGTGGGGCCACGACTTCAGACCGGAATACCGCCGAATCAAACCCATCATCAAGGGGATTGCGGATGTGCCCATCGTGGCGTTGACGGCGACAGCCACGCCCAAGGTGCAGCAGGACATTCAAAAGAACTTGAGCATGGTCGATGCCGTGGTGCTCAAGTCGTCGTTCAACCGAGACAACCTGTTTTACGAGGTGCGCCCCAAAAAGGACGCCTTGAAGCAAATCGTGCGCCACTGCCTTCAAAATGTGGGCAAGAGTGGCATTGTGTATTGCTTGAGCAGAAAGAAGGTGGAGCAGATTGCCGAAACACTGAGCGTCAATGGCGTGAAGGCGTTGGCTTACCACGCAGGCATGGACAGCGGGCAGCGAAGCAAGATCCAGGACCAGTTCCTCATGCAGGATGTGGATGTGATTGTGGCGACCATCGCCTTTGGCATGGGCATTGACAAGCCGGATGTTCGGTTTGTCATTCACTACGACATGCCCAAGTCCCTTGAAAGCTACTACCAAGAGACAGGCCGTGCGGGGAGAGACGGGGGAGAAGGCCGTTGCATTGCATTTTACAGCCACAAGGACATCGACAAGCTCGAGAAGTTCTTGCAGGGCAAACCCATTGCAGAACAAGAAGTGGGCATGCAGTTGCTGCAGGAGGTCATGGCCTATGCAGAGACTGCCACAAGCCGCCGCAAATTCCTGTTGCATTATTTCGGCGAGGAATTCGACGAGGTGAATGGGCCTGGCGCCATGAATTGCGACAACAGCATGTCGCCTCCTACACTCGTGGACCGGCAAGAAGAAGTGCATCTGTTGCTGAGTGCAGTGTTCGAGCACAAGAGCAAGCACAGGATGGGATTCTACACGTCCTTGCTGACGGCGACGGAAAACCGTCAAATGGAAGATTACGGTGCCGTGGGCAGCGTGTTTTGGGGCCGGGGCAAGGAGCACAATGTCGAGTTTTGGCAAGGCATTGTGCGTCAAACCGTGGTGCTGAACTTCCTCGCCAAAGAGGTGGAGAAGTACGGCGTCCTCCACTTGACGGAGAAGGGCCAAGACTTTGTGTCTTCACCGCAGCCCATCATGCTTGCCGACCAACGCGATTTCAGCGATGTGGACAGCGGTGACTCCTTGGCCCAAACCAGGGGCGACAGCGGAGGGGCGTTGGACCCCAAGCTTCGCGGCATGCTCACCGACCTTCGGAAGAGCGTCAGTGCGGAACGTGGCTTGCCGCCGTATGTCATCTTCCAAGACGTCAGTTTGGATGAAATGGCCACCCATTATCCCGTCAATCCGGACGAGCTTCTTCGCATCACTGGGGTGGGCTCCGGCAAGGCTGCGAAATTTGGCAAGCCATTCACAGAACTCATCGCCCAGTATGTGGAGGACGAAGGCATCGAACGCGACGACGCCCTTCTTGTGCGGAGCAGCGGCTCGAAGTCAAGCAACAAGGTCACCATCATCCAATTGATGGACCGGAAGATGGGGCTGGACGACATTGCGGCAGGCATTCATGGTCAACGCGATCAGGTGCTCGATGAAATTGAGGCCATCGTAGGAGCGGGCACCAAAGTCAATTTGGACCACATCCTGGACGAATCGCTGGATGAAGAATGCCTCGAAGAGTTGTTTGAGTTCTTCAAAGAATCGGAAGACGAGGGGCTGACTGCGGCCAAAGAGGAGTTCGACGACGTCTATTCTGAAGAGGAACTTCGACTGGCGCGCATCAAGTTCTTGTGCGAAGTGGCGCATTGACCGCACCATCTCGCGTCAAAGTTCAATTCAATCTCGGTTCACCGTGGCGGCAGCGTAGGCCATCAGCCCTGCACCAATTTTCAGCGCGTCCTCGTCGATGTCAAAGCGTGGGGTGTGCAGCCCATGCGTCCCAAGGGCATTGTCTGGATCTGGCGAGGCGGTGCCGAGCCGATAAAAGCACCCCGGCACGGCATTGGCGAAGTGGCTGAAGTCTTCCCCGGTCATGCGGATGTCCAAGTCGTGGACACGGTCCTTTCCGAGATAATCCACGGCCGCTTCCTTGAAGCGGGTCGCGAGGTTGACGTCGTTGTGCACATGAGGGTATCCGTGGCGAATGTCCAACTCCGCTTTGCATCCGTGCGCCTCGGCGGTGCTGTGAATCAAGTCCGAAATGACGTCGTGTGCGGTGGACCGCCATTGCTCGCCCAATGAGCGGAAGGTGCCCTGGACAGATACGCTGTTTGGCAAGACATTGGTGGCGCCCAGGGCTTCCACCCTACCAAAAGACAGCACGGAAGGCATGCCCGGCGGACAATGCCTCGACACCGCTTGTTGGGCGGCCACAATGATGGCTGCAGTCGCAAGCACGGCATCCTTGCAGAGGTGCGGAAGTGCAGCGTGCCCCCCCTTTCCATGCACCACCAAGTGAATTTCATCGGCGGCGGCCATGTAGTCCCCGGCACGCACCCCAACGTGTCCGGCGGGCAGCTGCGGATAGACGTGTTGACCAAGGATGTGGGCGGGTGAAGGTTGGGTCAACACTCCTGCCTCCACCATGCCTTTGGCCCCACCTGGAATGCGCTCTTCACCCGGTTGAAAGATGCATTTCACTGTCCCTTTCCAGTGCTCGCGGGTGTTGTGCAAGAGTTGAATGGCCCCCATCAATGAGGTGGTGTGCACGTCGTGTCCACAGGCGTGCATGACGCCCGGATTCTTGGACGCGTAAGAAACGTCATTGGCCTCGAGGATGGGCAACGCGTCCATGTCTGCGCGCAACGCCACAATCCGACTTTCAGGGTCGAGACCATGCACGTGCGCGACGATGCCGGTTCCTGTGATGTGGGTTTGGTGTTCGATGCCCCAAGCAGTGAGTTGCTGAGACACAAAGGCCATCGTCTCGTGTTCCTCGAAGGACAACTCTGGGTGGGCATGAAGGTGGCGGCGAAGCTCCACCCACTCACCAAAATGCGTTTCCGCAAGGCCTTGGATGCGTTCTTGCAAGGTCATGGGAACAGGGTGGGTTTGAGTTGGGTCCATGCCGTGGCGAGCATGCGCACAGAGGCGTACAGCATCACGATCCCAAAGGCAAGTTTCACCCACGCTTCGGAGAGTTTGAGGCTCCATTTGGACCCAGTCCAGGCCCCTGCGACGAAGGTGAGGCAAAGCACTGCGGCATACGACCAGTGGACTTCTCCAGCCCGGTGGTATTGCATGACTGCGAGGATGCCCACAGGAGGAAGCATCATTGCCAGGCTTGTGCCTTGCGCGGCGTGCTGGCCAAGTCCGAGGAAGGCCATCATCGCAGGCACGAGGATGAGTCCCCCTCCGACACCGACGAATCCCGAGGCCACACCGGCCAGGAAGCCGATGGCAAGAAGGGTGAGCAACGTCGAAGGGTCGATGGCCATAGGGGAATCGTCAGAAGTCAAAATTCAGAGACAAGGTAAAGCGACGCGGCAAAGTGATGTCGTCGTCCACGCCGTAGGCCCAATCCGCCGCCACCCAATAGCCCAAAAACCGCGACCGCAATCCGTACCCCAAATTGTACAGCACGGGCTCACGGTTGTTGCTCACGGTCACCGTGATGGGGTTGGCTGACACCGAGACAAAGTTGAAGGTGTTGTCGTCGGTGTAGGGATGAAGCCCCGTCCAAGCGGCTCCGACATCCGCAAACGCCACGGCCTGCAGGTGCTTGAAGAAATCGGTTCTTCCGGCACCATTGAAAAAGACGGGAAGCCGAATTTCGGCATTGGCCACCGCCACATTGGCCCCGTTTCGGACGTTGTTCTGAAAGCCGCGCAACGGGGTGATGCGCGCCTGGTAGGTGAAAGGAATGTCCGGGTCCACCGGGGTGTTCGCATTGCCCGCGAGCGAAAGGCTGTTGTCCGTGCCGCCCAGCATGTGCAGGAGTTTCTTTTGGCCAATGGACCAATCGCCTGCCATGCGCAAGGCCAAAATGCTTGGCCCCACCAGAGGGAAGTAGCGACGTGCATCGAAGCCCATGGTGCCGAAGGACCAACCTTGGTCTGGCGAAGCGATCCCAGGAGAGGGGTCCTCCGCTGTGGCTGACCCCACGCCGTCGATGAAATACTCGGCCCATATCCGCGCGCGGAAACCGTGTCGGATGTTGAGTCGGGGGCTTCTGGTGTCGTCATGAACCCAGGCGACCTGAAGTCCGATTTGTTCGCCGGTTTGGTTTTCAGCGAGCAGGGAAAAGAGATCTGTGCCTTGGATCACGTCTTGGTTGAACCGAAACGCAAGGCCCCAGCGCAAGCTCCGCACTTCGTCGTAGGCCCATCGCCATTCACGACGCAGCAGGTGCGTTGCGGTTTCCACCAGGCGTCCCGTCAGCGGATCGAAGCGCGCACTTGCCTGCCGCTGAAAAGAGATCTCTTTGTCGAGCTGTCCCGACAAATTCAAGTAGGCCAATCCGAAGAACGTGTTCGACAAATTCACGGGGATGGTGTAGCCTCCGACCACATGGTGGTCGTCCATCACATCGCTGAGACGGATTTCACTGGCATTTCCCAAGCCCGGTTGTGCATTGACTTGTCCGTTGTAGGGCTGATAGAACGACGTCCCGAAGGTGTTGTTCAGCTGGGTTTGAAGCTTGTCAAGGGCGTAATTGAGACGGTAATTTTTGGGGATGAGCCGGGCGTGATCGCGCGGTTGCGCTTGGGCTGTGTCTTCGGACGCCGTGTCTCTGGCAGCCGCTTGGTTGCGTTCTACATTGAACGTGTACTGTCTGAAGTCAATTTGGTTGGGGGCCCACTTCCTCGACCAATCCGGAAGGACGGTGGGGTAGGGCAAGTCCACGCTTGGTTCTGAAAGGGGCGTCAAAGGATGTCCACGCAACGCGGAAAAATTGGGAACCGGCAGTTCAATGAGATTCCCTTGTCCAGCCCTGGGCACAGACACAAGCACGCCGCGGTCACGGACATCCACTCGGGTCGCGGGAACGGGCAGCTCCAAAGCTTCGCGAAGCTGGGTGAACCTCCGGTACCGAACGACCGTGTCGATGGCGACGATGCTGCTGTCACGCCAGCCATACCCCAACTCGGTGTCGAGGCCGTTGGTCACGTAGGTGAATGCGCCGCGCCCAAGGGGTTGGGGATGCCGCTCGTCCACCTTAGGTGTGGCTGTCCACCGTTGCAGTTCGATGGGGTTGTCGTTCAAGTTGCCGACATACAAGTCCAAATTCGCGGGAAAGGGGTGGTCCAAACGGTCGTTTCTCAAGGTGTCGTCTGGACGGTTTGACGCAAAAATGAAGGTGTTGGTTCCCTCCCAAAATGCTGGATGCAAGTCGTCAAAACGGTCCCGCCAGAGAGGCCGTTGGTTGTTGGCCACCACGTCGTACTTGTAGAGGTCTGACGCACCATCTTCCAACGCAGACATCAAGAGGAATCGGCCATCTGGCGAGAAGGACATGTCGAGGACTTGGTCCATTTTGAACAGCTCCCTGAATTCCACCTCGTCTGTGATCATGTTGACCAATCCCAACTGCGGGGCACCACGGAGCTCAGTGGAGAAGGCGAGAAGCTTGCCCTTGGGGTGCCAAGCCAGGCGGGGGTGCAAATCGTTGTCAATCCGGTCGAGCCGGTGACCGAGTTTGGTGTGCCACGTGCGTTCCCCCGTTTCGACATCGACGGTTCCCACGCGAAGCTGCCCCCGTTCGTTGGTGGTGAAGGCCAGGGTAGCGCCGTCGGGCGAGAGTAGAAATTGGGTGTATTCGTACCGCCGTTGAAGCTTCATCTCCATCCCATCGACCATTAAGGAGCGTCGCGCCCTCCTCAGCGATTTGCGCGTCGGAAAATCGGGCAACCACTGGTCTCGGTCGTTGTGGGCGTGACGTGCATGGTAGGCGCGCACTTCGGCAGCCAAATCGTCGAGGTGGTATCCCGTCGCCAAGCGGAACCCATTTTCCACATCCCTTGTGATGCGGGTCATGTACAGGACGTTGGCCATGGCTGGGGTGCCGTAGATGTCGGCCACGTAGGACCAAACCGCCTGTCCCAACACCGCCGCTTCGCGTCCCGTGCTTTGGTCAAGTCGCTCGAAGCCTCCCGTTTGGCAGGCGTCCAACACCTCGGCCATGCTTTCAGGATCCAGTCCCCGTGCCGCGTACCTCGCCGCGCCTTCGGACATCCATTTAGGAACCTGAACCAGCGTGCTGCTGCGCAACGCTTCGCTCCACTGGCTGTCGTACATGGCTTGGTTGAACAGGATGGTGGCCAATCCCTGACGGACGTCACGCTCGAGAATCAGGCGATCGCCTGTGGCATACAGAAACATCTTGCTTCCTACGAGCCGTGCCGTTCCACCAATGTTGGTTTCCTCGTCTTGGGACGTCATGATGCCCACGTTGCTCTGGCGGAATTCTTCTTGTGACTTGAAGACAAGGACTTGGATGGGCCCTTTGAGGTTGCGGCCAAACAAGGGGGCAAGCGCCTTGGCTTCTTCTTCCAAAATGCGTGCGACTTGCCCTGCAATTTGGTCTCCTTCCCGGTAGTGGTAGACTTCAAACATCCCCTGCTCGAAGTATTGCCATTCGAAGGTTCGGTATTGCACGCGGTTTTTGCCAAAAGCCACATTCAACCCGTCCGTGAATTGCGCAGAGGCTCGCGGCACCCCCATGAACAACCCCACGCCGAGGACCATCGCCATCCAGGCCATGGCACCTCTTCGTGATGAGAAGATTGGGCACTCTTGCATGGTGAGGAAACGTGACATTCTTCCCGAAATTACGCCCCATGGTGCATACACTCACATGCAATGTGTTCGGAGAACAAACCTATGTGGTCGACCACGGAGACGGCCAGTTGACGGTTGTCGACCCTGGCATGTCCAACCGAGAGGAACAAAGGGCATTCCAGCAACTCTGTTCCGATTTGGGGGCCCAGCCTTCCCAGGTGATCCTGACGCACGGCCATTTGGACCACGTCATGGGTTGTTTGTGGCTCAAAGACACGTACGGTCTGTTGCCACGCATGCACCCTTTGGACAAGGACACCTACGCCCGGGGACCCATTGCAGCACAGATGTACGGGGTGTCCATGGATCCGCTTCCGGAGGTTGTTCTCGATTTGGAGGCCGGCCAGACGGTCCATTGTGGTCATGCCGAGCTCGAAGTGCGCTGGGTTCCTGGACATGCGCCGGGTCACGTGGCCTTCGTTTGCCATGACCACGGTTGGGTGATAGGCGGAGACGTGCTTTTTCAAGGGAGTGTGGGACGAACCGACCTCCCTGGGAGCCATGCGCCTGATTTGGTGCGAAGCATCGAAAAAGAGATGTACACCCTCGACGAACAAATGGTGGTGTGGCCGGGCCATGGCGGACCGACCACCATTGGTGCGGAACGACAAAGCAACCCCTTCGTGAATGGAAAGGGCTCAGGCCTTCTCCAGCGTGAAGCTGAACGTTGACCCTTCCCCATACGTGCTGCGCACGTTGATGGATTGGCCGTGGGCTTCCATGATGTGCTTGACAATGGCCAGCCCCAGCCCCGACCCTCCAGCATGCCTTGACCGCGATTTGTCGACCCGATAGAACCGCTCGAAGACACGCGGAAGGTCTTCTTCTCGGATGCCGATCCCCGTGTCTGCAACCTCCACCAAAATGGAGTCTTCAGCATCGTAGTACCGGATTTCTGTGCTGCCCCCTTCCGAGCCGTAGTTGATGCTGTTGACCACCAGGTTGGTCAAAACTTGAACGAGTTTGGCGGCGTCTCCCATCACCATGACGGTGGAGGCGTCCATCCCTTTTTTGATGTTCAAGGCGATGTTGTTGCGTTTGGCCTTGGCTTCCAAACTCTCGATGGTCTCCCGGACAATGTCGAGCAAATCGAAGGGCACCAGATCGATGTCGAGGTTGCCGGCCTCCATTTTGGTGATGACGTCCAAATCTTCCAGCAAACCCGACATGCGCTCCACATTTTTGGCCGCTTTCAATAGGAACTTGCGGTTGATTTCAGGGTCTTCAATGCCGCCTTCCAGGAGCGTCAAGATGAAGCCTTGGATGTTGAAAATGGGGGTTTTCAACTCGTGTGCAAGGTTGCCAATGAACTCTTTGCGAAACGTGTCTGTCTCCCGCAAATGCGTGATTTCATCGATTTGAGATTCGGCCCACGACATCACGTCTTGGTTGACTTGCTCCACGATGTCCGAGCCCATGTCCAAATTGGTGTTGCTCGAGGATCCTTTGAACCTTCGGATGGTCTTGTAGATGACCCGGATTCGCTCTTGGATGTAGAGCCCGAGTTGCCGGAACACCATGATGTAACTGATTTGGCCGACCACCAATCCTGTCATCACGGGGAGCCACCATTGCCCCTGGATGCCGATGGTCCGTTGTGCCAACCCCACAGCCAGCAT
>Ga0163109_10001088_pt1 | contig 21465 bp, 25 predicted proteins | sample CRUFie1St13metaG_FD_108704 | JGI IMG/M metagenome (GOLD analysis project Ga0163109, IMG submission 108704) | Marine microbial communities from the Costa Rica Dome - CRUD Field 142mm St13 metaG | ecosystem: Environmental > Aquatic > Marine > Oceanic > Photic zone | place: Costa Rica: the Eastern... | reverse complement strand
CATGGTAATCTTGGTTCCGAATATATTAAGGAAGGGGATGCTGAGGTGGCTCCGATGGAGAATCCTAAAGATTATCAATACGATATTGACTGCGCTGAGGTTGCTGAGTTATGGCGTCGTGGTAGCGTGGTTGGCAGTTGGTTACTTGACCTTACTGCGGATGTATTCAGAAGCGATCATGACCTTAGCAAATTCGATGGGGGAGTATCAGACTCTGGTGAAGGTCGTTGGACACTTCACGCTGCTGTGGACCTTGGTGTACCCACACCTGTTATCTCTGCCGCACTATTTGAAAGATTCAACTCAAGACACCTCGGAGAATTTGGAAACCGTATCTTAAATGGTATGCGTTACATGTTTGGGGGACATAATGTTAGGTGAATTTTTATTATGGATTGCAGCGCCCTTTGTATGTGCCACCCTCGCATTTGGTAGATATAGAGGAGAAAATAACTATTACGAATCTGATGACTACAATGGAAATGGAACAGCTCACTAGAGGTATCGTTATCTTTGGTGCTACTGGTGACTTGTGTAGACGGAAACTAATACCGTCTTTATATAAACTATGGGATAAGGGTCTGTTACCAGACAACTATCTGATTACTGGTGCTGCTCGTAGAGAGAGGACTGCAGATCAGTGGCGTCATGAAATTGGTGCAGAGAATTATCCACAAGAATTTTTGGATCAACTAGATTATGTTTCTTGTGATCTGAGTAATATTGATTCTCTTAAAACACTCCCACTTCTAGAAGATGCAACTTACTTCTTATCTGTGCCACCAAGCACATATGATATTGCAGTAAAGAATCTAAAAGAGTTTGGGTTGATGGATGATCCAGATAAATCTAGGGTTATCATCGAAAAACCTTTCGGTACAGATCTAAAGTCTGCTGAAAATTTACAGAGAAATATCTCTACTCATATCAGAGAAAAACAAACTTATCGTATCGATCACTATCTTGGTAAAGATACCGTTAGTAATGTTCTTGCTACACGCTTCTCCAATATAATCCTAGAACCTCTTTGGAATAGAGACTATATCGAAGAAGTGCAGATCTATGCAACTGAAACTATCGGATGTGAGGGAAGGTCTCAGTATTATGATGGATCAGGTGTTGTTCGTGACATGCTACAGAACCATATGCTTCAGGTTCTTGCACTTGTTACTATGGAAGCACCATGTCGTCTAACTGCTACCGAAGTTCGTAGAGAAAAAACAAAAGTATTAGCAGCAACTAGACTTGGAGAGAAATTTATTGCAGGTCAATATATTGGATATAGAGAAGAAGAAGGAGTAGATCCTAATAGTAACACTCCTACCTTTGTTGCAGGTGATCTGTATGTAGATAACTGGAGATGGAAAGGTGTACCTTTCTATTATATGATTGGTAAAAAACTACCATATCAATGTGTTGAAGTTGTTATTAAACTAAAAGCACCTCCAATTGGTTTGTTTGAAGGTCACGAGTTCAATGATCGTATTGTAATTAGATTGCAACCAGATCCTCACCTTGATATTCGTATGGATATGAAGACACCAGGATTAAAGAATAAGGTTGAAACTGCCACCTTGACGCATAAATATCCTCATGGGGCAGTTGATGGATATGAGAAACTTCTTTACGATGCAATCCATCAAGACCAATCTAATTTTGTACATTCTGAGGAGGTATTAGAATCTTGGAGAATTGTTGATGATCTACTTTGTACTGGTGACAAGTGTACGATCAGAACTGCTCCATATCTGTATCACGAAAATACTTGGGGACCGTATCACAAAACGGAGTTTATCACGAAATGGGATTATCCAGCGTAATATCATTTGGCATCATTACAACTTTCTTTCTCTTATTTGGTTTAACTCTATTCACAATTTCTGTCTTTGAATAATGCATACTCTAGGACACATTGCCGCAGCAACACTTAATAATCCATACGGACTTGGTTTTCTAAGTCTTATATTAATTGTCGTACCAATTATAGGTATGGATTTAGTACATAAGTATGGGTGGGAGCATTGGCAACCTTTTTCACATGAACCTCATACTTAGACCATTAGAAAATACTAACGATCCTGTCTGGAGTGTGATCATCTCGATCGCCTTACTCTTGGCAGGAGTTTTTTATGTAATCGTCTATATACTAGGCATAGATAAAAGAGAATCTAATGGCAGCAATGATACCACCGAACAGGAAGAGTTGTTACAACTTCCGAGTAATCGAGATCAACAGGGTACTTGATGGCGACACTATTGACGTTACTATTGATCTCGGGTTTGATCTATACAAGAAAGAAAGAGTTAGAGTTGCAGGCGTTGATACGCCAGAGAAAAGAACGAGAGACTTGGAAGAAAAGGAGTTAGGAATTGACGCGACAAACTGGCTCAAAGCAAAACTGGAAGGTGCCATTGCTGGGGATGATGATCTTGTTATACGCACTGAGCTTGTTGGTGGTATGGGCAAATATGGTCGTCTCTTAGGATGGTTATATATTGGTGATGCAGCATTGTCTCTTAACGAACAAATGATTTCTGAAGGTTATGCTTGGGAGTACGACGGAGGAACCAAGCAGAAAAACTTTGAAGAACTCCGTGAAATCAGAAAACAACACGGTACACTAGTATGAGATCAGAATTACTTCGTGCTTTAAAAGCACACGCCACTGGGCATATCGCTAAACACAAAGCAAACATCGAAATTTATCTAAAAAATCCTGTTGGTATCGGTGAACATTCAGATCTCATCGAAGCAATGGAAAAGGAATTAGATGAAATTGCACGCTATCATGATCAACTTGAAGTAATTAAAAACTATCTAAATGAGTAATAACGATCAGTATCTCGGTAATCCTAATTTAAAAAAGGCAAATACAGCAATTGACTTTACACCAGATGAGGTTGCTGAGGTATTGAAGTGCTCAGAAAATCCTGTATATTTTATCAAAAACTATATCAAGATTGTTTCTCTTGATAAGGGTCTGATTCCTTTTGACATGTATCATTTCCAAGAAGAGATGGTAGATAAGTTCCATGATCACAGATTTAATATTGCAAAACTACCACGACAGAGTGGTAAATCCACTATTGTTACTTCATACCTTCTTTGGTATGTACTATTCAATCCAAATGTTAACGTAGCAATCTTGGCAAACAAAGCAGCAACCGCAAGGGAAATGCTGCAACGATTACAATTATCATATGAAAACCTCCCCAAGTGGCTCCAGCAAGGAATCCTCCAATGGAACCGAGGCAGTCTGGAACTGGAGAACGGAAGCAAAATCATGGCTGCTTCTACTTCTGCTTCTGCTGTCAGGGGCATGTCGTTTAACGTTATATTTCTGGATGAATTCGCGTTCATTCCGAATCATATCGCTGATCAGTTCTTTAGTTCTGTATATCCTACTATCTCATCTGGTAAATCTACCAAAGTTATCATCATTTCTACCCCTCACGGGATGAACATGTTCTACAAACTCTGGCATGATGCAGAGCGTGGATCAAATGAATATGTTCCTACAGAAGTTCACTGGTCTGAAATACCAGGTCGAGATGAAGTATGGAAGGAACAGACGATCAAGAACACATCTGAACAGCAGTTCCGAGTTGAGTTTGAATGTGAATTCTTAGGATCTGTTGATACATTGATCTCTCCTAGTAAGTTGAGAATCATGCCATATCATGATCCCATGAAAGAACATAAAGGTCTTGCTGTATATGAATCTGCAGTTCCAGATCATAACTATGTCGTTACCGTTGACGTATCGCGTGGAGTTGGAAGCGATTACTCAGCATTTACAGTGATGGATACAACCACCATCCCATATAAAATGGTTGCTAGATATAAGAACAACGAAATAAAACCAATAGTCTTACCTAATATTATTACCGATGTAGCAAGAAACTATAATCAAGCATATATTTTATGTGAAGTAAATGACATTGGTGGTCAGGTAGCAGATATTATTCAGTATGATTTGGAGTATGAGAATCTATTGATGTGCTCCATGCGTGGTCGCGCAGGGCAACAATTAGGTCAAGGATTCTCTGGTAAGAAGACTCAACTTGGAATTAAGATGTCAACTGCAGCGAAGCAAGTTGGATGTTCTAACCTGAAAGCATTAATTGAGGATGACAAACTTCTTATAAATGATTACGACACTATTGCAGAATTAACAACTTTCATTGCTAAGGGACAAACTTTCCAAGCAGAAGAAGGATGTAATGATGACTTAGCAATGTGCTTAGTTATCTTTGCTTGGATGGCAATGCAACCTTACTTCAAAGAGATGCATGACAATGATGTGCGGCAACGTATCTATGATGATCAACGTGACGCGATTGAACAGGACATGGCACCTTTTGGATTTGTAAGCGACGGACTTGAAGATGAGTATTTCGCAGACGCACAGGGCGATGTGTGGAAGGTCGCGGAATACGGAGATAAATCATACATGTGGGAGTTTAGGTAACGTTTCAAAAATATAAATAATCCTAGACATCTGATGTTGGAATCACTCTAGGAGAATTTAAACATGGCAGCCAATCAATCATCGCCAGGTGTAGTTGTACAGGAAAGGGACCTGACAACTATCACTACACTATCCACCGCGAACGTAGGTGTGCTTGCTGCACCCTTTGAACTCGGTCCTGTTGAAGAAGTAATTGATATTTCTAATGAAAGGGATTTAGTTGAACGTTTCGGTAAACCCAATGACTCGAACTATGAGTTCTGGTATACCGCAGCACAGTTCTTATCTTATGGTGGTCTGTTAAAAACTATCCGTGTAACATCGACTAACCTTAAGAACTCGGTCAGCAACGGCACTGCTCCCTTAATCAAAAATCTCCAAGATTACGAAACCACTTATGAGAGTGCTGTTAATGCTTGGAACTGGGCATCTCGTACTGCTGGTACAAAAGGTAATTCCATAGGCGTATTCGTAACAGACGCTGGCGCAGATCAGATTGCTGTCATCCCTGCACCTGGCTCTGGTAACGAACCTGAATTCGTCGCTGATGAAGCACTCGCTGCTGCATCTTCTGGAGCAACTGGTAAAGTATTTAAGTATAGCATTGTATTGACTGTTGAGTCTATTGTCGGTGACTTTACACCTGGCACTTCTACTACAATTGCTATTGGTGGTTCTAACGAAGCTGTCACAGTTCTTGCTTGGGATCCCGCAAATAAGAAACTTGAAATCGGTCTTCCTTCTGGTGGTGTTACTGGTATCATTGCTGCTGGTCAAACTGTAACTCAAGGCACTAACACTTGTGATGTTGCTGCTAATGGTATTGAGCGTAAACTCTATATCGCTAAGACCAAAGGTAGCATCGACTTCAGTGCTGATGCTGCTGGTGCAGTTACAGACACTAACTCTAACTCTTCTACACCTTCTTCTGTAAGACCTGAGTATCCTGAGCGTGAGTATCTACCTGGTCAAAAGTGGATCAACGTTGCTCCTCGTCCTGGTACTTCACTCTATACAAACAACGCTGGTGGATTCAGAGATGAACTTCACGTCCTTATTCTTGACATTGATGGCAAGATTACAGGTACAACTGGCGCAGTTCTTGAGCGTTTCATTGGTCTTTCTAAGGCATCTGACGCTAAGACTTCTGTTGGTGAGGTAAACTACTACAAGGAAGTAATTAAGCAACGCTCCGAGTATATCTTCTGGGGTCTGCATGAAACAGGTTTATTCTCTGCTACAGCATCTGCTGCTGATGGTAACTGGGGATTAACCTCTGCTTCACGTCAGTTCAACTTGCTTCGTTCCGCTAATGGTTCTACTGGTTATCCTGATGGACGCACAACTGTAGGTTCTAAGAACAACGCAACATTCTACTACAGACTAACTGGTGGTGTTGACTACGCAGTATCTGGTGGTAACTATAGCGTTACTAACACTGATCTTGCTAGTGCATACGAATTAGTAGAAGATCCTGAGTCTCAAACTATTGACTACATCCTCACTGGTCCTTCTGGTGCTGATGATGCTTCTGCAATTGCTAAAGTAACTTCTTTAACCAACATTGCTGAAGAAAGAAGAGATTGTATCGTATTTGTTTCTCCTCGCAGAGGAAACGTAATCGGTATTTCTAATGCTACAACCATTACTGACAACATTGTTGGTTTCTTTGAGCAACTTCCTAGTTCTTCTTACTTGGTATTTGACTCTGGTTACAAGTATATCTACGATAAGTACAATGATGTATACCGTTATGTACCTTGCAACGGTGATGTCGCTGGTCTCTGTCTTCAAACAACCGAAGTGGCAGAACCTTGGTTCTCTCCCGCAGGTTTCGCTCGTGGTGTCTTGAGAAATGCAATCAAACTTGCATATACTCCTACTAAGACACAACGCGACAAACTCTATAATGCACGAGTCAATCCTATCGTTGCCTTCCCTGGTCAGGGCGTAGTCCTGTTCGGTGATAAGACTGCTCTTGGATTCGCTTCCGCATTCGACAGAATCAACGTTAGAAGACTGTTCCTTACAATCGAGAGAGTTATCAGCGGTGCTGCTAAGTCTCAACTGTTCGAGCAGAACGATGAGTCACAACGTTCACTCTTCCTCAACATCGTGGAACCTTATCTCCGTGATGTACAAGGTCGTCGTGGTGTAACTGACTTCCTCGTCAAGTGCGATAGCGACAACAACCCACCTGAGGCAGTTGATCGTGGTGAGTTCTATGCGGAGATCTTCGTGAAACCCACAAGAACAATTAACTTCATCACACTGACATTCGTAGCAACCAGAACTGGTGTTGCATTTACTGAAGTAGCAAGCTGATAAAGCACAACAAAACGCATTATGATTTCAGGGGTCCTCGCGGACCTCTGAAATTTTTCATATGAATAAATAAAACTGAAGACGGAGCAAATTAAAAACAATGGCAAAAAGAGGAACTCTTGACGATTTTAAAGCAAATGTCGCTTCAGACTTTGCACGTCCTAATCTATTCCAAGTGGATCTTGCATTCCCTTCTGGTATTATCAACAACGCAGGTCTTGTAGAACTCGGTAAGTTTACTGTTCGCGCAGCAAACCTTCCTGCTTCTCAGATTGGTGTTATTGAGGTTCCTTTTAGAGGTAGAGTATTAAAGATCGCAGGCGACAGAACGTTTGAACCTTGGACTATTACAGTTCAGAACGATAGTAAGTTCGTTCTTAGATCCGCATTTGAACTGTGGGCATCTTCTGTTCAAGCATACAACGAGAACTTTACATCCGCCGCTGGTCTTGGTGATGCAGATGATAGCACTGGTTACTTCGCTGATATGACTGTTCATCAGTTAGCACGCGACGTTAAAGATGGCGACAAGCCTAAGATCCTTAAGTCTTACAGATTCTATAACGTATTCCCAAGTGCAATTGCTGCTATCGATCTTGACTTCGGTAACAACGATGCAATTGAAGAATTCACAGTTGAACTCCAGACACAATACTGGACTCCAATTGACGCCACTGTGGATGCTTGATAAATAGTATCGGACCAATAAATTTTAAATATAATGTCTCAGCAGCTCTTTGGATTTTCACTAGAGAGAGCGAAGAAGGTCCCTAAGGGGCCTTCTTTTGTTCAAAAAGATAGCATGGATGGTTCGCAACCTATCGTAGGTGGCGGATACTATGGGTATTCTGTTGACTTTGATGGTACTGTCCGTAATGATTATGAATTGATCACCCGATATCGGGAGATGGTTTTACAACCAGAATGTGATAGTGCGGTTGATGATATCGTAAATGAAACAATTTGCGGTAATTTTGACGATGTTCCTGTAGAAGTAGAGTTATCTAACCTCAAACAATCGGATAAAATTAAAAAATTAATCAGAGAGGAGTTTCAACAAATTCTTCGCCTGCTTGATTTTGAAAATAGATCTTATGAAATCTTCCGTCGCTGGTACGTTGATGGTAGACTGTTTTATCATAAGATTATTGATCCTAAAAATCCTAAAGGCGGACTTACTGAGTTACGTTATATCGATCCTCGTAAGATTCGCAAGGTCACTGAGTATGAGAACAAGCGTCCAGAGCAACTGCGCGGTGTAGATCTCAATACTCAACTTACACAAAAAGCGGCAGAATACTTTCTTTATAACCCTAAAGGTCTGAAGAATTCTACGAATCAAGGTATGAAAATTACCGCTGATTCGGTTACTTATTGTCATTCTGGTATTCAGGATCTCAATAAGAATATGACTCTTTCACACCTTCATAAGGCAATCAAAGCAGTAAACCAACTGCGAATGATTGAAGATTCTCTGGTCATCTATCGTTTGAGTAGAGCACCAGAGCGTAGAATTTTCTACATTGATGTCGGTAATCTTCCTAAAAACAAAGCGGAACAATATCTCCGTGAAGTTATGGGTAGATATAGAAACAAGTTAGTGTATGATGCTAACACTGGAGAAATCAAAGATGACAAGAAATTCATGTCAATGCTTGAGGACTTCTGGTTACCAAGAAGGGAAGGCGGTAGAGGAACTGAGATCTCTACGTTGCCAGGTGGACAAAATCTTGGAGAACTTGAGGATGTCAAATACTTCCAAAAGAAGCTATATAAAGCATTGAATGTTCCGTCTTCTAGATTAGAAACGGAAACTACATTCAACATCGGTCGTGCTGCTGAAATTACTAGGGATGAAGTAAAGTTCCAGAAATTCATTGCACGTCTCCGCAAGAGATTCTCAGAATTGTTTATGGATCTCCTGAAAACTCAACTCATTTTGAAAGGCGTTATGTCTTTGGAAGAGTGGGAAGAGATGAAGGAACACATTCAATTCGACTTCATTGCTGACAACTACTTCACTGAACTGAAGGAAATTGAAATCCGCAATGAGCGTATGAATCAAGTTAACACTATGGATCCTTACGTCGGCAAGTATTTCTCTATTGATTACATGCGTCGTCAAGTCCTGAAACAAACCGAACAGGAAATCAAGGAAATTGACAAACAAATCAACTCTGAACGCGAAGCAGGTCTTATTGTTGATCCAAATGCAGAGATGGATCCCGCTATGGATCCTGGCGCTGGAGGATCTGAAGCAGAATTGCCTGCTGAAGAACCGCAAGTAGACGCGGGAGATCTCCGAAGAGGAGAATTCTAAATAATAAATAACAATGTGAGAGGATTATTATGCCTAGCGAAATTGCAAAACAAATTGTACAACAAATCTTCGGAGACGACAAAGCGAAAGCAGTTGACTCCGTAAATGATGCGTTAGCAGCTGCAGCATACGATGCAGTTCAACAACGTAAAGTAGAATTTGCTCAAAGTATGGGATTTGAATTGGATGACACCGCGCAAGATGCTGCAGATGAAATTGCAGACAATCTTCCCGATGAGTCCGAACAACCAGAAACTGTTGAAGTTGATGGTCGTAAACCAGAGGATCCTCCCGCAGAAGTAGAGCAACCTACCGCTGAACAACAACCTGAGGAACAAACAGATGAGACTGATAGCTGAAGAAATCGAAAGCGTTGACTTTCTCTGTGAAGAGAAGGAAGGCAAGAAAAATTACTTCATTGAAGGTATCTTTCTGCAGTCGGAAATTAAAAACCGCAACAACAGGATGTATCCTCAGAAAACTTTAGCACGGGAAGTTGCTAAATACGATGAGAACTATATTCAAAAAGGGCGTGCCCTTGGAGAATTAGGTCACCCTGATGGTCCTTCCATCAATCTTGACCGCGTTTCACATAAGATTCTTTCTCTTAAGGAAGACGGGAATAACTTTATCGGTAAGGCAAAGTTACTCGAAACTCCTATGGGTAAGATCGCAAAAGACCTCTTAAGTGAGGGAGTGCGTTTGGGTGTTTCATCCAGAGGCATGGGTTCTATCCGTAAGGAAGAGAACTGTAATGTGGTAATGGACGACTTCATGCTTGCAACTGCTGCTGATATCGTCGCTGACCCCTCAGCACCTGATGCTTTCGTTGATGGAATCATGGAAGGTAAAGAGTGGGTTTGGGATAATGGTATCCTAAAAGAGTCTGCAGTAGCAGAAATCAAACAAGAAATTGATCAAGCAACACTGATTAACCTTCAAGAACGGAAGATTTCCGCGTTTGAGGCGTTTTTAAAGAGTTTGTGATTTATAAATAAATAAAGACAACGCAAAGTATAACGGAGTTTTACAAATGTCTGAGACCCTCGACAAAGAGTTAGATAACATGGAGCAAGTGGACGAAGGCTCTAACCCTGTCACCAAAAATGCAAAACCTGGTGATCCTATTGACACCTCTAAAGGTGGCGCAACCAAAGTTATCGACGTTAACACCGATTCGGAAGAAGGTGCTAAAGGTACGAAGAACGCAGGAGCATCTGCTGCTAAACCAGTAGGCAAGGCACCCGTTCCTTCTACAAAACCGTCTGATGCTTCCGCTAAAATGGAGGACGTAGAAGAAGATGGCGAAGAAGCAATCTCCGAAACCAAGTACGACTTTACTCAAGATGTTGACGCTCTTGTATCTGGTGAGGAACTCTCAGAAGAATTCAGAGAACGTGCAGTAACGATCTTTGAAGCTGCTGTAACATCTCGCGTTAACGATGAAGTTAAAGCGTTGCAAGAGGCATTTGAATCTACCTTGACTGAAGAAGTCGAAAAGATTCAAACAGAATTGGCCGAGAAGGTAGACGACTATCTCTCTTATGCCGCCGATACATGGATGAAGGAAAATTCCCTTCAGATCGAGCACGGCATTAAGACTGAGATGGCAGAGTCGTTCTTCAACGGTCTAAAAGGTCTCTTCTTAGAGCACAACTTTAGTGTGCCTGAGGAGAAGTTTAACCTGCTAGATGGTATGGCAGGTGAGCTAGATGATATGGAAACAAAGCTCAACGAACAAATCGACGCTAATGTTGCATTGAATAAGCGCATTGGCGAATTTGTCAAAATGGAAATTGTGAACGAATGCGCTACTGGTCTCGCAGAGACACAGAAAGAGAAGCTTGCTTCTCTTGCAGAGGGTGTTGAGTTTGAAACTGAAGAAGACTATCGCAAGAAAGTCGAAACGATTAAGGAATCCTACTTCACTAGAAAGGCCGAACTTGCAGAATCTGTAAGTGACCCCAGTGTAGAAGCAGCGGAACCCCTTGTCGAAAGCACAGCAAGTGGATCAATGTCGAAGTACGTTGATGCTATCGCTCGCTGGTCCAAATAATTAATTAACTACTTAACTCGGAGAAAAATCTCAATGGCTAACATTAAGCAACTCCAGGAAAAGTGGGCACCCGTTCTGAATCACGATTCTCTGCCCGAGATTGAGGATTCTCACAAGAAAGGCGTAGTCGCACAACTTCTGGAAAACCAAGAAAAAGCATTAACTGAAGAAGCTGGTATCCTTAACGAGACTCTTCAAACAACAGGTTACACTGGTGGCGATACCGCGACTGGTCCTGTTGCTGGTTTCGATCCTGTACTGATCTCTTTGATCAGACGTTCGATGCCTCAATTGATCGCCTATGATATTGCTGGCGTTCAACCTATGACTGGTCCTACTGGACTGATCTTCGCAATGCGTACAAACTACGGTAGCGAAAGAGATCCTAACGCTGGTGGTTACGATGAAGCATTCTTCAACGAGCCTAACGCTGGATTCTCTGGTGGTGCTGGTAACGCATACGATCCTGGCGCTTCCTCTTCTGCCAACAACGATGCTGAAGGCAACAACCCTTCACTGTTGAACGACTCCCCTGCTGGTACATACGAGCAGACTGGTGACGCAACAGGCATGAGCACTGCTACTGCTGAAGCACTTGACGACAGCAACGCAACTAACACTGCCTTCCGTGAGATGGGTTTCTCCATCGAGAAGGTAACCGTTACTGCGAAGTCTAGAGCACTCAAAGCTGAGTACAGCATTGAACTTGCTCAAGACCTTAAGGCAATTCACGGTTTGGATGCCGAGCAAGAGCTCGCTAACATCCTCAGCACTGAAATCCTTGCTGAAATCAACCGTGAAGTTGTTCGTACCATCTACACAAACGCTGTTGCTGGTGCTCAGAACAACACTGCTAATGGCGGTATCTTTGACCTCGACGTTGACTCCAACGGTAGATGGTCTGTAGAGAAGTTCAAAGGTCTTCTGTTCCAAATCGAAAGAGATGCTAACGCTATCGGTCAGCAAACTCGTCGCGGGAAGGGCAACATCCTCATCTGCTCTGCTGATGTGGCATCTGCTCTTGGTATGGCAGGCGTACTTGACTACTCTCCTGCTCTTAACGGCAACAACGCTCTTACTGGCGTAGACGATACTTCTTCTACTCTCGTAGGTACACTTAACGGTAAGATCAAGGTTTACGTTGATCCTTACTCTGCTAACGTTGCTGATAAGCACTTCTACGTTGCTGGTTATAAGGGTACTTCTCCTTATGACGCAGGTCTGTTCTACTGCCCTTACGTTCCTCTTCAGCAGGTTCGTGCGATTAATCCTAACACCTTCCAGCCCAAGATTGGCTTCAAGACTCGTTACGGAATGGTTTCTAACCCCTTCGCTCAGGGTCTTACCCAAGGTAGTGGCGCTCTTACTGCTAATACTAACAAGTATTACAGAAGGGTTCAGGTTGCTAACCTTATGTGATCTAATCACAACTAATTTTAAGAGGGTGCTTGACACCCTCTTTTTTTATGCTATAATATATTTGTAAGGAAGGGACGCTGACCTTACTGGGAGTGACCGAATAAACTTACTGGCATATAGCTGGTTAAGGTGATAAGACAGGGGTGGTGCCCGCTGCTGGGAACAGTAGAACTACAAACCAAGTAGGTCTTATGCAGAGGAGTAATTCTAAACTGTAGAAATGCCCTCCTCTTGTTGGTATACAGGAATCCAACCTCCCCCACACACCACATAAATAGTGACGAATATCGTCGCCGCCGAGGGAAGTCTGGTCAGAATCAGACACTCCCTCTTTTTTTATGCGTATTGTATCTTCATGAACCAAACATAAGAGTTGTTTCTCTGAATAAAGTACCTATGGTTTTTGTCAGGGTATTCAGATAAATAGTGGTAGAATTAAGCGAGGTGGAAAAATGATCCCTACCCTTTCCTATATTATTGAATCCAATTATAGAGTGAGATCATGCACAACATCACGTCAAGCAATCAGTTAAACGAATGGCATCATATCGACGACTTCGATTCCGTCGAAAATCAAAAACTCAATGACTATTACGAGTGTCTGATTGAATGCGAGATCACACATGAAAATTCATGTAAGCGAATATGCAAAGAGGTGCTTATGACCTAAATAAACTACCGTGTGAAGGAAGTGTTGAGGGGCGTAAATGCCCCTCTTTTTTTATGCTAAATATTTTTATACCTGATATTTACATCATGGATTATAAACCATATTCCCCTGAGTGGCATCGTAAGAGATACCTGAAAGAAGCACTAGATAAGTATCTCGATGAGTACGTTCCGAACGAAGTCATTTGCGAGGACATCTTGAGTATTCTCTCTGAAAGATCTGAGTCAGCATATGCTGAATGGAATAAAACAGAGGAACTCTCTGAGATGATTCATTCTAAATAACACTGTATCTGGTGTAATTATATGCTGTCAACTCAGTATCGACTCCGAATGGAGTCTATTTGCAAAGCAATTGCAAAAGGTGATGATGTCAAACTGGATGACATGATATGGGCAGAGAAACTTGCTAAGTCTCATACAACTGCAAGAGAGTGGTTGAAACAAGCAAGACGTGCCGCGCAAGGAATTGAAGAAGGAAGTACAGATGATTTTCTGAATAGGATGGGTTTAGGGGACCCCGATCCATCCAACCATAGAACGGGGTTCAAAGGTGCAGATGATATTGTAGATTGGTTCAACAGAGACAAACCCGACGACTGGAGGCAACGCGACTAATGGAAGCAGTAATCTATTCCAACGGCAATCAAGAATGCGAACGTGCTAAGACGTTACTAGAAAGACTTAATTTTCAAATTCATGTGTATAAATTAAATCACCACTTTTCACAAAAAGGTTTTGTTGCTGAGTTTGGTGAAGAAGCAGAGTATCCACAGGTCAATGTTGGTTTCAGACATATTGGTGGATTGAAGGATACACTACACTACTTTAAGGAACAAGGCATGTTTGTCTGACGACTAAATAACTCTACCAACTCTTAATTATGATTACTGACGTTCACTTTGAAGATTTTATTGGTATCTTTGATACTGAATTTGATCCAACTGATTTTATTGAATACTTTGAACACTGCAAAGAAACTGGTGTAGCATTTGATCGAAGAGGATTTACCTCTAAAGATAAAAAACTTGCTGATACTAGAAGGGATGCGTGTTTACCTATTGACTATTTCATGGATGAAGGCAATGCTCCACCAGAAGTATCGTCTTACATGATTGATAAAGACTTAAACTCGACATACTTGAAACGGTATAATAGAGTTTTGAATATGTGTATGAATGAATATGCTGGTAAGTATGAACGTCTTACGATGTACAACTTACAATCTGCATATCTCAATATCCAAAGAACTCGTAGGAGTGAAGGATATCATGCATGGCACTCTGAGAATAGTTCTGCTGGTTGCACCAAAAGAGTTCTTGCTCACATGATGTATCTCAATGATATTACCGAAGGTGGAGAAACAGAATTTCTATATCTCGGTAAAAGATTTACACCAATCAAAGGAAGACTATTAATTTGGCCTGCTGGATTTACACACACTCATAGGGGCAATCCTCCTCTCAGTGGCGATAAATATGTTGCAACTGGTTGGGTAGAAAACGCTAACCTCTAAACAAATGGCAAACTGGTATAACGATCAACTCACAAATAAAAACTTTCTTTCTCCTATCGGGTTTATCTTTCTCCTCGATAAGGCACAGAAAGCATCGTTCTTGTGCCAAAGAGCAGAGATCCCCACGATGACTTTGGGTGAGGTTAATATTCCAACTAGAGGATTAGTACCAATACCCGTTGAAGGTAACATGAGGTATGGTGATCTTACTATTACATTCATTGTAGATGAAGATCTCAAAAACTACATGGAACTGCACAACTGGATGCGTGCATTAGGTACTCCTCAAGAGTTGTCAGAAAGAGCAAGATGGAGATCAATACATAGAGACGATCCATCACAGGATCCTAGATTCTCTGATGCTACTCTTCAAGTATTAAACAATAACAATAGAGTAAACTTTGATGTTGTATTCAAAGATTTATTCCCCGTAGAATTATCAACACTTGCATTTGATGTGACAGGTGGTGATAATGAATACTTCACAGCAACATGTACTTTCAAGTATACTGTATTTGAAGTAAGGGACAAGAACACACAAAACCGCCGATGACAAACTACGCACTTGAAATTATTTTTTGGACTGTGCTTTCATTATACGTCCTTAAAAAATTCAATATTCTAAAATGACACCAGACTGGAAGAGGAGAGCACTTGCTGATCCTAGCTTGAAAGAGAAGCAAGTCCGTGTTATACTAGATGGACCGAAATGTCTAACCGACGCTTGGTTCCTTCAAGCAATGAAATTCAAGTATTCTCGTGATGAATCTAGAACAACTACAGGAGATGTGGAAGAAAGATAGTAAGATCGAAGGTGATCTATACTGTGAAGAATCCACTAAAATTCCACAACTTCATATGAGATATATGGAGTTTTTTAATACCTTCTCACTGATGAAGAAAGAACGTGAGTTGGAAATGCGTCGAATGACAAAAGAGAAATGGTTATACTACAAAGGTAAGGCACCTGCTCTGAAGTATAAAGAGATGCCTTTTGATCTCAAACTTACAACTAAAGAAGAGATCTCTATGTTCATTGATGCTGATGAAGAGGTAATTAAACTACAATACAAGATTGACTACATAGAGACAGTTCTAAATTTTCTTGAGGGTGTCTTGCGGATGATCAACAACCGCAACTTCCAAATTAAGAATGCAATTGAATGGGAAAAATTTAAGAATGGATTCTAATGAACTACGGTCTTTACTTCAAAGAAGTTGTCTTTAACAGAGCGGCAATGCAAATTGTCAATAGAGTAGTTTCTGAAAATCATAACTGGTCTAGAGGACAAGTCCACAACGGTATACAATCAAATAGAAGTTCAGAAATAGCATGGGTGGGAGATAAAGAACTCCTATCCATGCTTTTGCGTATGGTGAAAAGAATAAACAAAGACGCTAGATGGAATCTGAACATTACAGGTATGGAAGCAGTTCAGTTTGGTAAGTATGGCGTCGGAGATTTTTATGATTGGCATGTTGATCAGCATCCACATCCAGTCAAAGGTTTGGTAAGAAAAATAAGCATGACTCTTTTCCTAAATGACGACTACGAAGGAGGGGAGTTTGATTTGGAGATATATAGACCAGAGACAGATCCAAGATATAAGACTTTTAAGTTGAAATCTGGGTCTGCTATTTTTTTCCAAGGGGATCAATGGCATAGGGTTCGCCCTATCACCTCTGGACAACGTGAATCTTTTGTAGCATGGTTTTATGGACCTCCTTATTCGTAAGAAGAATGAAGTATATCTCAAAGTTGAGGCGGAGTCTCACTTACATTATGAACTAGCAGATTTCTTTACCTTTGAAATTGAATCTGCAAAGTACATGCAGAAGACAAGAAGATATAGAGGATGGGACGGTAAGATACGTTTATATTCGCCAGCTACAGGAGAGATCTATGTCGGGTTGATAGACTATCTCCTAGATTGGGCAGAGAAAAAAGGATATCGATATACAGTAGAAGATGACAAATATTTTGGGCATCCGTTAGCGGACAATCCCATGATTACTCCCAAGTCGGTTGTAGGGTTCGTAAAATCACTGAACCTACCCCCGAGTCTGAAGGTACGGGACTATCAATATAAAGCGATTTACGAAGCACTGAAACATAATAGAAGGTTGCTGCTGTCGCCCACAGCATCAGGCAAATCGTTAATGATCTATGCATTGGTGAGATTTCATACTAATGTTGGACGGAATGTATTAATCGTAGTACCCACTACTTCTCTCGTCGAGCAGATGTATAAGGATTTTGAGGAATATGGATGGATGGCGACCAAAGATTGCCACAAAATATATGCGGGGCAAGAAAAATACACGGAGCATAGCGTGGTAATTACCACTTGGCAATCTGTCTATAAAGAACCTCGTAAGTGGTTTGATAGGTTTGATGTTGTGATCGGTGACGAGGCGCACCAATTCAAAGCTAAATCTTTGACTTCCTTGATGAGTAAGTTGCATGAATGTAAATATCGAATTGGATTTACAGGCACCCTCGATGGTGCGAATGTTAATCAACTAGTCCTTGAAGGATTGTTCGGTAGATGCTCACAGGTTACTAGAACAAAGAAACTTATGGAAGCGGGACACATCGCTAAACTCAAAGTTAAGATTGTTCTCTTGAAACATGAGGAACAACTGTTTGAAGGATACCAAGACGAGATTGGTTACCTTGTAGAACACGAAGGAAGAAACAAGTTTATCCGCAATCTTGCGCGAGATCTAACGGGCAATACTCTTGTTCTCTTCAACTATGTAGAGCGGCACGGATTACCTCTTTACAACTTGATAAATAGTGGTACAGACAGACCAGTATTTTTTGTACATGGTGGTGTCGATGTTGATGATAGAGAAGAGGTGAGACGTTTAACTGAATCCTCTGATAATGCGATCATTGTCGCATCCTATGGTACATTCTCAACTGGTATTAACATTAAAAGATTACACAACGTTATTTTTGCCTCTCCTTCTAAGTCCAGAGTTCGTAACCTACAATCAATTGGTCGCGTTCTAAGGAAAGGACAAAATAAGTCACAAGCAACTTTATATGATATTGCGGATGACATTTCCACTGATAGGGGTAATAACTATACTCTCAATCATTTGATGGAAAGAGTCAAAGTATATAACGAAGAAAACTTTAATTATGAAATCATAGACGTAAAAGTAAAAGCTTATGATTAATTACGCCAAACACGACGAAGAATTTTACGGTATTTTCAAACTTGTCAGTGGAGAAGAAATTCTTGGCAAGGCAGTTATTACTGAAGATACTGGAGAGTCTCTTGTATTTCTTCAAGACCCTGTAGCAGTTCATGCGGTGACCAAAGAAGTCGGTGAACACAAAGTTGTTCGCGGCATGGGTTTCACCAGATGGATGCAGATGTCTGATGAAGATTTCTTTATTTTACGAGAGAAAGATATTTTGACCGTCGCGTCTATGAGTAGAGATGTTACCATGATGTATGAAGCATACATCTTAGGAGAAGATATCGCCAACAGAAAAATGACCAAGAACCAGGTAGACACAAAAAATGCTGCTGGTTATCTAGGTAAGATCAATGAAGCTCGTGCTCTCTTTGAGAAGCTATATCACTCTTGAACCCTTACATGGTTATTGTACATGCAATTGACATCCTTGTCAAGTATGTTATAATATAAACAAAGCAAATACGATATGAAATCGGCACCTAAGAAAAAGCAACATTATGTTGACAACCAAGAATTCCTTGCTGCTATTATAAAGTACAAGGAAAAAGTCGATATTGCGAAAGAAAAAGGACTTCCAAAACCTCGCGTCAATAATTACATTGGTGGTTGTTTCCTGAAAATTGCAACGCACTTATCATACAGACCAAACTTTATCAACTACATGTATAAAGATGATATGGTTTGTGATGGGATTGAAAACTGTATTCAATACATTGATAACTTTGATCCTGCCAAGAGTAGAAACCCCTTCGCATATTTTACTCAAATTGTATATTATGCATTCTTGAGACGGATCGCTAAAGAGAAACGACAGATGGATATCAAAGACAAGATCCTAGAGAAGTCTGGTTACGATCATGTCTTTACGGTTGACGGGGACACAAATACAGATTATAATCATATCAAGTCCCGTGTTGAAATGAATTCTAAGCGATGAAAGTTCTTCTGATTACAGACCAACATTTTGGTGTCAGGAACGATAACATACATTTTCTAGAACATTACAAGAAATTTTACAGCAAGATTGTAGTTCCCTTTATCAAAGCGTCTGGTATTGACACCGTGTTGTGTCTGGGCGATACCTTTGACAAACGTAGGTCTATTAATTTTATGTCGCTAGAAGCGGCAAAGGAAATGTGGTTTACTCCTCTTGAAGAGATGGGTGTCCAGATGCATATGATTGTGGGCAATCATGATATTTACTACAAAAATACTCTACGAGTTAACGCCCCAAGTGAGTTACTTGAAGGATATGGAAACATTAGTATTTACACCGATCCCACTACCGTTAGCATCGGTGGTCTTCCTATACTTTTTCTGCCTTGGATTTGTGATGACAACCGAGAGATGTCAATTTCTGCTGTATCAGAAAGTTCTGCTACTGTCTGCATGGGGCATCTTGAGCTTAATGGGTTTGAAGCACATCCAGGTCATATGATGTTCAATGGGATGGATCCGTCTATCTTCAATAAATTCAAGAAAGTGTTCAGTGGGCACTACCACATGAAGTCTAATAATGATAATATCCATTACTTAGGTAACCCTTATCAAATTTATTGGAATGATTATGGATGTAAGAGAGGATTCCATGTGTTCGATACAGAGACTCTTAAAACAACTTTCTACAGGAATCCCTTTGACACTTTTTATAAGTTGCATTATAATGGTGGAGTTTCTATACCAGATGCAAAAGAACTTCAAGGAACCTTTGTCAAACTAATTGTTGAAGATAAAGGTGACCATGCTAAGTTCGATTATGCAGTAAGGCAACTCCAAGATATAGGTCTCGCTGATCTCAAAATTATTGAAGATTTGAGTGTAGAACTAGAGAATGGTGATGCGGTACTGGAAACCGAAGACACACTTACATTATTGGATAACTACATAGATGAAATCGACGTAAAGGTTAATAAGTCTAATATTAAATCTGTTATGCGTTCACTCTATATGGAAGCATCCGAACTCTAATGTTTATCTTAACGGACACATCTAGTGGTGGTATCTATGCCACCGATCTTAATTCTGTCAAAGTAGTGCATATCTTTGAGCAGCGAGATGACGCTGAACGATATGTCAACCAGTTGCAAGCAATTGACTATGAAGATGAATTAGAAATTATGGAAGTTGAACGTGATGTTGTAGCAGTCAATTGCGACAAATACGGATACAAATATTCAGTAGTTTCAAAAGACGACCTTGTAATCCCACCAAACGAATGATCACATTTGAACAAATCCGCTGGAAGAATTTTTTATCTACAGGTGACCAGTGGACAGAAATTGAACTTAATGAATCTCAGTCTACGTTGATTGTTGGTGCCAATGGTGCGGGCAAATCAACTCTGCTTGATGCTTTGTGCTTTGGTTTGTTTAATAAACCCTTTCGCAAAATTACAAAGGGGCAGTTGGTTAATAGTATAAATGAGAAAGGAACCAAAGTAGAAGTCACTTTCTCTATTGGTAGTGATGACTATCGAGTATTCAGAGGAATTAAACCTAATGTATTTGAACTTTACAAAAACAATAAACTCATTGATCAGGACGCTGCTGTCAAAGACACGCAGAAATACCTTGAACAACAAGTTCTCAAACTCAACTTCAAGTCCTTTACACAAGTCGTCATCTTGGGTTCATCCACATTTGTCCCCTTCATGCAACTATCCGCACCTCACCGCAGAGAAGTTATCGAAGATTTACTCGACATCAATATCTTCTCGAACATGAATCAGTTGCTGAAGGATCGTGTAAGAACGACCATGGTCCAGAGCAAAGATTGTGAGCATCTGGTTAGTGTTGCAGAAGAAAGAGTTACGTCACAACGTAAACTAATTAGTTCTCTTAAAGATGTGAATGATACTCGTCAAAAAGAGAAACAGAAAAGAATTACTGATAACGAAAAACGAATCAAAGAAGAGAAAAAGAATAAAGTAAAGTTTGACAAGGAACTTACATCAGTTGAAAGTTCTCTCAAAGGTGTTGATGAGCATAAGAAACTCTTGAATGAACTTAGGCAATCTCAATCTGATGTTAACTCGGAGTTGAAATCTGCTGCAAAAGAATTGAAGTTTTTCAAGACACATGATGAGTGTCCTACTTGTTCTCAAGAGATTGAAAAGGCATTTAAAACTGCAGTGATTGGTGGTCTAGAGGGAAAGGGTAAGAAACTCACAAAAGAATTTAAAGGTTTGACAGAACAGATTGCTGATGCAGTTAGTGTTGTTGAGGAGATGGAAACTATCTCTAGAAAATGTTTTGAACTTCGCAGTAAGATAACTGCAAGTGATAAAGAAGTTGTTCGTCTAGAGTTTGATAATCTGGAAATTCAGAAACAACTTATCAATCTTCAAACAGATACTCCTGATATTGATGGTGAAGTTGAATCTCTTACTGCACTTGAAAAGAAATTAGATGAAACAGAAAAACAATGTAGTGAAGTTAGAAAAACTCTTTCTGAATATGGTGTTGTTAGTAAT
>Ga0163109_10001086_pt1 | contig 21505 bp, 21 predicted proteins | sample CRUFie1St13metaG_FD_108704 | JGI IMG/M metagenome (GOLD analysis project Ga0163109, IMG submission 108704) | Marine microbial communities from the Costa Rica Dome - CRUD Field 142mm St13 metaG | ecosystem: Environmental > Aquatic > Marine > Oceanic > Photic zone | place: Costa Rica: the Eastern... | reverse complement strand
ACTTCCATTTGCAACAATAACTACGGATTTATTTTTTAAATACATACTTTAAAATAATACTCAATAAAACAATAATACTAAATTATTATTAATTCTTTTTAACATCTAAAAATTTTAAATTTAACTGTTATGAAAAATATTTTTTTTAGTCTTTTAATAATTAACACAAGTTTTGTCTTTAGTATTGAAGCTAGTACTATTTTGTATAAAACTATTGAAAGGTTTAAAGGGATTGATAGATACCTTCTTGTAGAAATAAATGAAAAGAAGAATAACGGCAAGCATAAAAATAGAATATTTGAATCTTGGACACATTGGGATTCACTAGGTACTAAAAAAGAACGTGTTTTAATGTTTAAGCCAGATAATCTTAAGGGAGTTAACTTTTGGTCTCATACTAAAAATGGCGTTACAGATAAATGGATGACTTTGCCTAAAATTGGTAAATTAAAAAAAGTTAAGGGCAGATTTGGTAAGAAGGATGATTTTGATTTCTCTGAACTTGAACTGAAAGAAGATAATATTGAAGGGCACGTAAATTCTATAATAGGTGAAGAGATGGTTAATGATCGTTTTTGTTATGTCATAACTAATGTTAAAAAAAATAAAAATGGGGAAATTAAATCAACTCGAAAAATTTGGGTTGATAAAAATGACTATATCATTCATAAAGTTGTATATTTTAACAAAAAAAATAAAATTACTAAAGAAATATTTCTTACTAATTTAACAAGTGTCAATAATAATTATGTATTTAAGGAAATTAAAATTAATGACATTAAAAAGAAAAAGAATATATTAATAAAGTTTTCAAACATATCATTTGATAAAATTATAAACCTTGAAATGTTAGAACCTAAATCTCTTAATTAAATGTTTTTAAAAAGAAATAACGATGAGCTTAAAGCTGATAGACCTACTTTAGAAGAAAATAATAGTATACCTAAGTTACCTTTTTCATTTCTACTTGAGAACATAAGGTCGGTTCATAATGTTGGTTCAGTATTTCGAACAGGCGATGGAATAGGTTGTAAAAAAATTTATTTATCTGGCTATACTGCATTTCCACCAAGAAAAGATTTGTCTAAGGTTGCATTAGGATCAGAAAATTCTGTTACATGGAAACAATTTGATGATCCGATTGAAGCAGCTAAACATATTAAAAATAAAAATATTAAATTAATTGCACTTGAACAAACATATTCTTCAAAATCAATTTATGATTTTAAGTGGGAATTTCCAGTCTGTGTAGTCCTTGGTAATGAAGTTAAAGGTATTTCAGAAGAATTATTACATATGTCTGATTATAGTGTTGAGATTCCAATGCAGGGCATTAAACAAAGTCTTAATGTATCAGTTGCTGCTGGTGTTGTTGGTTATCAAATACTAAATTATTACAAAAATAAAATATAACTTTATTTAAATTCAAACTTATAGGGCATGTAATAAAGAATTTCATCTGAATCTATGATTTCGAGTAAATTTAATAATTCCTGATGTTCATTAAAAGTATATGAAATTTCCTTATTAGTATTTAAAGCAGTAACTGTTTTAAAAATATTAAATCCTTCATCTTTAGGAAATTCTACTATCTCAACTTCATCTTTAGATGAGAAGCCAACTATTTTTTTTGCTATACCTATAGCATCATATAATCCACCTAACTCATCAACTAAATTATGTAGAATTGCATCTTCACCAGTCCATACTCTTCCTCCAGCAACGGAATCTAGTTTTAATGAGTCAAGTTCATAATTATTCCTTCCTGAAACAACTTTATTTAAAAATTTCCCATAAAATTCAGTTATTAATTTCTCAAAACGACCACGTTCATTATCAGTCCACAATTTTGATCCAGATAACCAAGCTGCGTTTTCTCCAAAAACCATTCTATCATATGATATTCCAATCTTTTCCATAAATCCCGACAAATTAATCCTTCCTCCAATCACACCTATTGAACCAGTAATTGTTCCGGGATAAGCTACAATTGTATCAGCTTGACAAGCTATGTAATAACCTCCTGAGGCAGCTACATCAGACATTGAGGCAATTATTGGTTTAATATTTGTTGTATCTTCATCAGTAGTTTTGAAAATTTCTCTCCAAATCAAATCAGAGGCAGATCCAGAACCACCAGGGCTATCTATTCTTAATACAATAGCATCGATTGATTCATCTTCGCGCGCATCTTTTATAGCATTTCTTATTGTAACATCACCCATTGTAGTAGAACCTAATCTATTTCCATAACTTTCTCCTGGCATAATTGCACCCACGGCATATATAATTGCTATTTTGGGTTTGCGTTTTTCAATCCAACTATATTGGTAATTTTGATTTACATTAAAATCATCCCAATTTTTAAAAATGATTTTTTCATTATTTAATTTATTTACATAATCTTCAAATTCATCAGGATATAAATATCCTGTAATCAAACCCTGTTCAATCATTGCATCATTGAAATAGGGACCATTGTCAATGATTGACTTTGTTTTATTAATATCCCAATTTTTACTATTTGAGATTCCTTCAATAAATTGATTGTAAATAGATTCATAAAGTCTTCCCGTATTTTCTTTTACCTCAGGAGAAAAATCTTTACGCGTGTAACTATCTCCTGCTGATTTATAAGGTGTTATTGCTACAAACTCTGGTACTATCCCTAAAGTATCAAACAAACCTTTATAAAATGTTCTTTCTACATTAAATCCTTTGAGATCAATGGCAGCATCTTCGTGCATATATATTTGATTGGCTAGTGAGGCTAAGTAAAAATCTAAATTTGTTAAACCATAAGTTGAGTAAATTATTATTTTTTTTCCAGAGTTTTTAAAACGCTTTAAGGCATTATAAATCTCTTGTCTTTTAGAAAAACCAGCAATAACATAGTTCCAATCAATAATTATACCATCAATTTTATCATCATTAGTTAGAGCATCTAGTTTTTCTATCCATTTCCTAAGTTGTATTACAGGTCCATTAAAACCACTGTTAAAGAAAGGAATATTAATATTAAAACTGAAGCCTTGTTTTTTTACAGGCTCTTCAATGAACATACCTTCCATATTCATTCTTATCCAAGTTTGACTATTTTTATTAATTATATCATTAATTTTTGTATTTACTGATCGAAGTTTTGATTTAGTTCTGTAGAAACCAAAACCATTATTTTTCTTGTTATTATTTGATTTAGTAAAAAATCCAAATTGATCAAAATTAATACTCATATTAATGTAAAAATCTTCAAAATTTATTTTTCTAAAATCTGAAACTGAATTAATTGAAAAATTGAAACCTTGTAATAAATTAATATTTAAAAAAGGGAGTAATTGGTAATCTGGAGAGTTATTGTTTTCATTATACTCATTATACTCTGTATCTAAACCTATGGTAATAAAATTTTGACCTTTATATGGTCTTATTGCTATACCATGCCTTATAGATAATTTTTTCTCCTTATTATTGTACTTACCTATTTTTAAACCTGATGAAATGAAATTGTTTGGTCTATAAAGCAATCCAAAAGCATAAATTTTATTTTTATTCCAAGAAAAACCAGCATAAGTATTATTGAATACTTTTGATCCAAAAGCTAGATGAAAATCTGTTGGATTGAAAAATTTATCTTTTTCATTATAATGAGTACTAAAACCAAAATTTTTATATCGATTTGCAGTTTTAATTGAGAAAGAAGACTTTTCATTACTCATTGAAGGGAAAAATACGGTTGATATTTGTCTATCTATTCCTAAACCAGCAGGATTTAGATATATTGCATCAACGTTATCAGAAGTAGAAACAGAATATCCATCAAACATATTTTGAGTCCAAAGCAAATTGAAAGTTAATATTAGAGTTTGTAATTTGTATTTCATTAGCCTTCTTTCATTAAATAATTATTAAAAAAGTTGATAAAAATTATAACTAAAGTTAATAAAAAGAATTAATTTTAAATGAATTAATTAATACAAAAAATATAATATGAAAAAAATAAATTATGCTGTTTTAGGTTCTGGTAGGCAAGGGGTAGCAGCTGCCTATGATTTGGCTAAAAACGGTAATGCAAATAAAGTAATTCTCATTGATATTAATATTGAATTAGCAAAAAGTGGTTCAGTAAAAATAAATAAATTATTGAACACTAATATTGTAAAGTTTGATTCTGTAGATGTTTTAAATGAAAAAGCAATAATTAAAATTTTAGAAGATATTGATGTTTTTATTAGCGCTGTACCTTATCATTTAAATCTAAAATTAACACAGATAGCAATTAAAGCAAATTCAAGTATGGTTGATCTTGGAGGCCATACAGAAAATGTAAAAGAGCAGTTAAAGTTTAGTAAAGAAGCAAAACAAAAAAATATTACAATTGTTCCTGATTGTGGAATGGGTCCTGGTATGAATGTTTCTATGGCATTGTTGGGTATGGAACAGTTAGAAAAAACAAGTGAGGTAAGGATATGGGATGGTGGTTTGCCTCAAAACCCATTACCACCGTGGAATTATAATTTATTTTTCCATATTAACGGTTTAACAAATGAGTATGATGGTAGTGCTTATTTTTTAAAAAATAAAAAAATTAACAGGGTTAAATGTTTTGAAAATATTGAAATTATTAATTTAAAAGATTTCAAAATACCCTTTGAAGCAGCTGTTACTTCTGGAGGCTTATCAACCATGCCTTGGACTTTTGAAAATCAATTAGATATTCTTGAAAATAAAACTTTAAGATATCCAGGGCATTGGGAATGGATGAAAGCCTACAGGGAGTTGGGTTTGTTTGAAGAAAATAAAATTAACTTTAGAGGTTTTGAAATAGTACCAAGAGAATTTTATCATCATTTACTAAAACCTAAATTAGATAAGGGTATAATTGAGGATGTTTGTCTTATGAAGGTTGAATGTATAGGATACTTAAATGGTACAAAGACAAAAAATATAATTGAATGTGTAGAGTATTTTGATAAAGATACGGGATTTTCTGCAATGGAAAAATGGACAGGCTGGCACGCCTCTATTGTGGCAATTGAAATTGCAAAAAATAAAATTCCTAATGGTGCTATCCCAATTGAAAAAGCGTTGTCAGGATCTGTATTTTATGATAACTCTAAAATTAGAAATTATAATATTAATTTTCATTCGGAGGAGATTTTATGAAAATTACAAAGATAATTCAATGGGATATGGGTCATAGAATTCAAAATCATAGATCTATTTGTAGAGGCCTACATGGACACAGATACAAAGCAGAAATCTGTATTGAAGGAAGTATAATTACTGAAAAAGGATTATCAGAAGAGGGAATGGTTATGGATTTTGCAGATTTAAAAAAAATTTCAAATGATCTTATTTTAAATAAAATGGATCATGGGTTTATGGTTCATGATGAAGATGCAGAAATGATAAATTTTTTTAAAAATCATAGAGGACACAAACCAGTGATAGTTCCTTTTGTCCCAACAGCAGAAAATGTTTCAAAGTTCATTTATGAAGAATTAGAAAAAGAAATTGTAAAATTAGAAAATAAGAATATAAAAATTAGTTACATTAAGCTTTGGGAAACTCCAACAAGTTTTGCAAAATATAATGGAGAAAAAATATGAGTTATTGGCTTATTATTGGTAGTATTTTTGGTTTTTTAACAGTAGCACTTGGTGCATTTGGTGCTCACGGATTAAAAAATATTCTTTTAAAAAATGAAACACTCGAGGTATTTAATAAAGCTGTTATCTATCAAATCTTTCATACTGTAGCTTTATTATGTGTTGGGAATTTGGAAATGATAACTGGTAGATCATTTTTTATAACTGGTATTTGCTTTACGTTTGGTGTGATAATTTTTTCAGGCAGTTTATATCTTTTATCGATAACCAACATCAAATGGCTAGGTGCAATAACTCCGATTGGAGGATTGTTTTTTATCCTTGGTTGGATTACTTTTTTTGTTAATTTAATCAAGTAAGGAAGTGCGTTTGATGATGGTTGTTTTTAATATTTTTTTATTCCTTTTTATTTTAGATTTTCAATTATTAGCAAATAATATTTGGGAAAGAAGTAAAATATATAAAACAAAAAATAAAATCGTTTCATATCAAACTATTCTAACAGGTTTAGATGTTTTGGAACTGAATAACTTTGATCTATTAGAAAATAAAAAAGTAGCCATCGTTGCCAATCACACTTCTTCTAATCGATTTGATAGAAATATAGCTGATTTACTTAGAATTTATTCAAGTGTTCAAAATCCTATAATTTTTACACCAGAACATGGATTCAAAGGGAATAAAAGTGCTGGACAAATTATTAATAAAGAAGACAATTATTTTGATGCTAGAGTAGTTAGTTTATATGGATCAAACAAAAAGCCATTAATCAATGATTTAAAAGAAATTGATTGTATTGTTTTTGATCTGCAGGATGTAGGGGTTCGATACTACACATATGTAAGTACATTAACTTTAGTTATGGAAGCAGCATCAGAAAACAATATTCCATTGATTGTTCTAGATAGACCTAATCCTCTAAGGGGAGATGTAATTGAGGGTCCAATTCTTCAAAATAAATATAAGTCTTTCGTTGGTCTACATCCAATACCTATTAGACATGGTATGACTATGGGAGAATTGGCAATTATGATAAATGAAAATAAATGGTTTGCTAATGATAAAAAAGTTGATCTTACAGTTGTTCCAATGAATGGTTGGAAAAGATCAATGTGGTATGATGAAACAGGAAAATATTGGAAACCTCCTTCACCAAACTTAAATACATTTAACTCTGCAATTGCTTATTTGGGGACTTGTCTACTTGAAGGTACGAATGTATCAGAAGGTAGAGGAACATCTGATCCTTTTCTAAAAATAGGTTCTCCTTGGATAAATAAAAATGAGTTTAATGAAGAATTAAACAACCTTAAGTTGCCCGGTGTTCATTTTTTTCCAACTGATTTTGTTCCTATTTCAATTCCAGGGAAGGCAGTATCCCCAAAATATGTTGATGAAAAATGTTATGGTACTTATTTAAATATAACAGATAGAGAGCAATATGATCCGCTTTTAACTGGTGTAGGTGTATTGCTCACGTTAAAAAAAATGTATTCCGATCAATTCAGTTGGGATAATAATTTTTTTATTGATAAACTTTTTGGTTCGGACTATTTGAGAAAATATATAGCTCAAGAAAGAAATATTTTAAGTTTTAATCCAATTTGGGAAAAAGATCAAATTCAATTTTATTCTTTCAGATTTCCATACTTGATTTACGATGAATAGTCTAAACGATCTCATATTAGAAACTAATTTTACTACGTATGATTTCTTTATTGTTATTTTTTATTTAGCAGTAACACTGGTTGTTGGAATTTATGCAAAAAATAAAATTAAAATAATTGATGATTTTATTGTAGCTGGAAGAAAAATTGGCACTGGTTTAGGTATAGCATCTATGGCTGGTACTGAAATGGGGTTAATTACAATAATGTATAGTGCTCAAAAAGGTTTTGTCGGAGGTTTTGCTGCATTTCATATAGCTTTAATAGCTTTTTTTGTTACATTATTTGTTGGAATTTCTGGATTTATAATTTATCCATTGCGAAAAACTAATGTTATGACAATTCCTGAGTATTATGAAATTAGATATGGAAAAAATGTCAGAATATTAGGAGCAATTATATTATCAATAGGTGGAATACTCAACATGGGATTATTCCTAAAAGTAGGTTCTATGTTTATATTGGGTATTTTGGGATTTTCGCCATCAGGTTTAATGCTACCAATAATTATGACTACTCTTCTAGTTCTTGCTCTTATTTATACAATATTAGGTGGAATGTTTTCTGTAATAATAACTGATTATATTCAATTTGTTTTAATGTCATTTGTTATTTTGTTTACAACTTATTTTTCAATACAATATTTAGGTTGGCAGAATATTTGGGATACAGTTTATATAGAAATGGGAGAAGGTGGTTTTAATCCATTTTTAGATGGTGAGTTTGGTATTGAATATTTTTTTTGGATGATAATTACTGCTGGTTTAGTTAGTTGTGCAATATGGCCTACAGCAATAGCAAGAGCCCTAGCAATGGAAAAAGCTGAAGATGTTAAAACTCAATATAAGTGGTCTTCTATAACATTCCTTATAAGATTTTTAATTCCTTATTTTTGGGGTATTTGTGCATTTGTCTATTTTAATAATAATATTGAATTAGGTAATCTTTTTTTTAAAGAAGTTAATGGAGAAAAATTAAATAATTTATATGCGCTTCCAATTTATCTTTCTAAAGTTATCCCAGTTGGATTTATAGGTTTATTAACTGCTGGTATGATAGCTGCATTTATGAGTACCCATGATAGTTATTTGCTATGTTGGAGCTCAGTGATAACTCAAGATATTATTTCACCTTTAAGAAAAAAAGAATTATCAGATTTTAATAGAATTAAAATTGTAAGAATAATCATTGTTATTATTGGACTTTATGTACTCTATTGGGGCCTAATTTACAATGGTTCAGAGGATGTATGGGATTATATGGCAATCACCGGTGCAATTTATTTTAGTGGAGCAATTTCTGTTCTTATAGGTGGATTATATTGGAGTAAGGCTAGCCAAAAGGGAGCAATTTTATCTCTGTTGGGAGGAATGTTTGCAATTTTTGGATTGGGTCCTGTTCAAGATGCATTTAATATTTCTATTTCTGGAACCAGGATAGGTCTTTTAACTATTATCCTAAGTATGGTTTTATTGGTATTAGGATCATTATTATTTCCAGATGAAAATTCAAAGGGGACAAAAAATGAATTTTAATATAATAGAGTTAGAAATTTTGTTGAGAAAAATGACTGTTCTTTTTTGGATTTCTTTATGGAAATTTGTTTTCATAGTAAGTATTATTATTTTTGTTTTATTATTTATTTATATTTCTGTAAAAGGTTTTTTAGAACTCAAATCATTACTTAAAAATGAAATTGCTGTAAAATGAAAAATAATAGAAAAATCATTTATAGTTGGGCATTGTACGATTGGGCTAATTCGACTTTTGCTACAACTGTGATGGCTGGTTTTTTTCCTCTTTTTTTTAAAGCCTATTGGGCAAATCCTGAAAATCCAGTTGAAAGTACTTTTTACTTGGGACTAGGAAATTCATTGGGTTCAATAATAATTGCTTTTTTTGCGCCATTTCTTGGAGCAATTGCTGATAATGGAAGTTCAAAAAAGAAATTTTTAATTTTATTTGCTTTCCTTGGCATAATTATGACTGGGGGGTTAAGTTTAGTTGAACAAGGATTTTGGCAAATAGCAATTATTTTATATGTTTTTGCTTGTATAGGTTTTGCTAGTGCAAATACTTTCTATGATTCCTTTTTACCGCACATATCTTCAAAAAATAATTCTGATTGGGTATCCTCATTAGGTTACAGTTTAGGTTACATTGGAGGTGGTATTCTATTTTTGATAAACGTATTAATGTTTGAATATCCTCATTCGTTTGGTTTATTAGATAAGGCTCAAGCAATAAAAGTTTCATTTTTGACAGTATCTATCTGGTGGGCTTTTTTTTCAATACCAATTTGTATTTTTGTAAAAGAGCCAAAAAATAAAGAGAATATTAATTTTACAAAATCTATTAAATTAGGTTTGTATCAAGTTAAAAATACATTCATTGAAATTAAAAAATATAAATACGTAAGTTTATTTCTGATTGCATATTGGTTCTATATTGATGGTGTTGATACAATAGTAAGAATGTCTGTTGATTATGGATTATCAATTGGTTTTGAAAGTTCAAGTCTCATAAAAGCATTATTAATTGTTCAATTTGTAGCATTCCCAGCAACATTAATTTATTCCAAGATTGGTGATAAGATAGGAACAAAAAATTCTATTTATATGGGTATTATAGGTTATAGTATACTAACCTTTTTTGGAGCTTTTATGTATTTAGAATGGCATTTTTATACATTGGCAATTTTTATCGGTTTATTCCAAGGTGGTATACAAGCACTTTCTAGGAGTTTATACTCAAGGATAATTCCAAAAAACAAATCCGCTGAATTTTTTGGTTTTTATAATATGTTAGGTAAATTTGCAGCAGTCTTAGGTCCTGCCTTAATGGGAAGCATTACGTACTATACAGCTGAACCCAGAATAGGTATTTTATCTATATTAACATTATTTATTTTTGGTTTTTTTGTACTCCAAAAAGTTGATGTAGAAAAAGCTGAAAAAAATATAAATAGTTAATTTTCTGCACATGCTATTTTTCTGAATTTTTAACTTTACCACATCCATTTAATAAAATACTTTAAGTAATACTTGCTTTTAAACTATTGGCATGTTTAAAATACACATGTAAGATTACATGAAAGAACATGAAAGTTAATTTTATTACAATCATACTTTTTGCTTTTGGTTTTACTATGCTGTATTCACTTGGTGAATATGTCTCCAACGATAATATTGGTTTCACTGATATTACTCTGTCAGTTTCAAATTTAAATCAAGATAATTATAAATATATCAAAAAAGATTTTAATAAAGTCAAAGGTATTATATTTTGTGATATTTCTCTATCTTCAAATATGATTTGTTTAAGGATTAATGATAATAAAATATCAAATAGTACTATTGGTAATATTTTAAGAAAATGGGGATGCAGAATAAAAGAATCATCTATTAATAAAATTGTTACATTGAATTAATAAGGGGGGGGATCAAAAAAGCTTAAAAAAAACACACAAGGAGGTTCCACATGATAGAAATAATACTCGATATAGCAGAGGTATTGGTAAAGGTTATAGGAATATTTGGATGTTTCTATTTCATTGCTTGGATTGGCGCAAAATATGAGAGTCGACCTCAACCCTAGCTATTGTTATGTGTTATCAGGGTTCACGTATGTGAACCCTGATTTTTTTTGTTAAAAAATTGAGCTTCTATAATCTTCTATGGTTATAAGTTTCTTTAAATCTGTTAACCAATTATTATAGCCACTAGTTTTCTTGGATCTATTTAGTTGGTTTTTAAGTTCATCTCTTTCTTGAATGTAATCTTCTTCGCTAAAAGTATCTTTTTCAATCATTTTGACAATTACAGAACTATTAAATGTTTTTATTGGTCTTGATGTTTCTCCATTATTTAACGCCATTAATGTTCCTGTTAATGATGAACTTTTACCTATATCAGTGAATGATGAATTTATATTTTTTTCATCTTCTGATACATACTTTATTAGTTCATTGTTAGAAGTCAAAGATTTTAAATCATTTTGTGACAAGTCTAAATTTTCTAATATTGTTTCTGCATAATTCAATTTAAACTCTCTCATAAGTTGGTTTGATATATTATTTCTAACCTCCTCTAAAGATTTGTATGATTTCTCAACATCTTCAATAACATGAAATACTGCATATCCTTTGTTTGTTTCAATAGGATCAGATATTGATCCTGTTGGATTATCAAAACAAAATCTTACAACATTTCGTAATGTTCCTAAATCTCTTGGTATACCAGAGTTATTGGTGTATGATTCAGTGATATTGAGAGTATCATTAATTGAAAAATTGTTATCCAAAGCAGATTCTGAAAAGGAAGTAAATTTTGCACCTTCTGAAAATAATAAAGCTTTTTCGTATATAGCATTCTGCAATGAATCTTCTTCATTTTCTGAAACATTTTCAAATAGAACATATTCTATTTTTTTTGATTTCTCAATTAGATAACGTTCTTCTTTGTTTTCATTGTAGTTTTGAACTATATCTTGTTCTGATATTTGTATTAAACTATCAGGTACATTATTACTGTTAACATATATATATTCAATTTTACAATTAATGTTTCTTTTGATGTATTCATTTTTAACATCTTCATTACTAACTGATCCGACTAAATTATATATATTTTGAAGTTTTCTATTAGGCAAAAAAGTTTTTAGGTAATTTTCCCAAGCTAACCAAAAACTTGGATCTACTTCATATGTGCCTGTGCTCAAAGCATTTTGATAAAGTTCAATATCAAAATTATTATCTGCATCCATAAAAAAACCTGCATCAGTTAATTGGTTTTGCAATGACGTAGGAGGCGTAAAAAACATAAAGTTGTAAATTTCATCATCGTAGGACTCTAAACCCATAGACTTTACTTTCTCGCTAACAAGTGTTTCATCTACTATTGTATTCCAAGCATTGTTTTCAGCATTGACTATTGCGCTATTGGTAATTTCTGTATTTTGCTGTCTAAGTCTTGATAGTTGATTAGATCTTGCGTTAAGAAATTGTTGACGAGTGATTTTAGTTGATCCTACTTTTCCTACATATCTGCCACCATTATCTCCTTTGTCAAATATAATATCCATAATATTTGCACCTCCTACTAATCCACCTGCTGTCATGCTTAGTATAAAGAAAAACAGAAGTGTACCTAGTAAGATTTGAGATTTTTCTCTAATTTTAACAAGATTTAACATGATATTTGCTCCAATTTTAATATTAACTATTTTATTTTGTGGAGACAAGCGGGATCGAACCGCTGACCTCGTGAATGCCATTCACGCGCTCTCCCAACTGAGCTATATCCCCATAATAAGATATTTATTTGTAATAATACAATTTTAAATTTATTTCTATTAATGAAATTCTCAAAGAAAAAGCTATAAATTATGAAACAATTTTTTATAATATTCGTATAGTTGACTATGAATTATATTTATTTTAAACAAATTTTTATCATTATTGTCTTTGGATCCTTTTTGGGTTTATTGCGTAATTTTTTATTAGATTCTCCTCTTGATCTAATAAAGGTTAAAAAAGTAGTAAGCTCTTTTGATGGAACTGAATTGCCTGATGAATTTTTAGAGCCTTTATCTATAAGTTTAGAAATGTCATATGCTTTATACAACAGTAATGCAATTTTCATTGATGCAAGAGTAGAGGATGATTATAAAAATGAACATATTAAAAATGCAATAAATATACCTTTTGAAACCTACGAAGATTATGAAGATGAAATTTTTAGTTTTGATGAAGATACACCTTTGGTCCTTTATTGTGGTGGAGGTGAGTGCGAGCTAAGTACAAATCTTGCTTATGTTTTATTTGATGATTATGAATTTGAAAAAGTTTTAATATTTAAGGCAGGTTATCCTTCTTGGAAAGAAAGTGGATATCCAATAGAATGAAAAATATAATTTTTAATAATAAATTTATTTTAATACTTAGGATTATTCTTGGGTCTGTTTTTATCTACGCAAGTTTAGATAAAATACAAGATCCTGCTGCTTTTTCGTCATTAATTGATAACTACAGAGCTTCACCCATTTGGTTAAACAACTTAGTTGCATTGATTCTTCCTTGGATTGAATTAATTTGTGGATTACTTATCATTGCTGGTTATTTTGTTCCAGTAGCAAATTTATTAATATTTTCTATGCTAATATTATTTGTTATTTTATTATCGCAGGCGGTTATTCGAGGGATAGATACGCATTGTGGTTGTTTTAAAGTTCAAAAGGGTGTAGAAAACGTTGATTTTAAAAAACAATTAATTAAAAGAATAATTGAAGATTTAATTTTATTAGCAATGTCGTTTGTAGTATTGTTAAAAAGTTTTAATTTACTAGGTGAAAAAAAAGAAAATAATTAAATGACTGTTATATTTATATTTGTTTTAAGTTTTAGTTTAACGTTTGCAAATAATTCTGCTAATTATAATCTGCAGGTTATAGCCACTACTAATAATAACGGTGAAATAGAACCGTGTGGCTGAAAAAAGAAGCCTTTGGGCGGTCTTGCTCGAAAAGCTAGTATAATTGATGAGATCAAAATAAAACATGATAATGTTCTTGTTCTTGATGCAGGCAATCTATTTTTCAAAAATAATAAAGTTACTAACGCAGATTCAGAGTATTTTAAGATGACAGCTGAAATTATTAGAGATGCATACAATATAATAGGATGCAATGCATTTAATGTAGGAGAAAAGGATTTTGCTGCTGGTCTAGATTTTCTAATGAGCTTAGAAAAAGCATCAAACTTTCCTTTTATATCTTCAAATATTTACAAAAACAACGGAATGCAACTATTTAAATCCTATGAAATTATTGAACTAAATGGGAAAAAGACAGCTGTAATTGGTCTCACCTCTTCTTTTAATAGTTCTGAGGTTATTATTAAGGAACCAATATCTATTTTAGATCAAGTTATCAAAGAAATTGACTCAAAACATATGGTTGATTTTAAGATTTTATTATTTCATTCAAATGCAGCAGATATATCAAAATTTCATATGAGAAACTTTGATATTGATCTTGTGATTCAAAGTAAGGTTCATAAGCTAGCTTCAGATGGTGGTAAAAATAAGACACCTGTTTTTTCTTGTGGTTCAAGAGGTAAGTATATATATAATTTTGATTTAACTGTCAATCAATTTGAATCTGATATTGTTGATTTGTCTAGTCATGAAAAACAAATAAGCTTAGCCGAAAAAAAATTATCTAGAATGCAAAAAGGAAATTCTGATATTCCATTAGAAACCATGTATGCTGACGATAATAAAAAGCTAGAAGAAATAAGAAAATTAAATTATACTTTATCAAATTCTAAAGATATAATAAATAATGCTGTAAATTATTTGAAATTTGAAAAAATTGAGTTAAATAAAAAAATAGCTGACAGACCTGACATACTTAAGATTGTTGATAATGGAAAGGCAAAAATTGAGGAGGTTGTTGGACCACAACCAGTAATTCCACATCATAACCATTCCCATCCACATTCGCATTCTCATCCACATGTTTCACCTAGGTCTAATTAAATTTTGAATAAATTATAAATTAGTTATAAATTTTGTTGTAAGATTTATGCGAAAGTAGCTCAGCTGGTAGAGCATAACGTTGCCAACGTTAGGGTCGTCGGTTCGAATCCGATCTTTCGCTCAATAGCCTCTTGCGAGGCTATTATTATGTTTGGCGTCGTACCCAAGTGGCTAAGGGAGCAGTTTGCAAAACTGTCATTCACCAGTTCGAGTCTGGTCGACGCCTCAACAATGCCGAGGTGGTGAAACTGGTAGACACATGGGACTTAAAATCCCATGATCCTTAGGATCGTGCGGGTTCGACCCCCGCCCTCGGTACAAAATTATGCTAGATATTTTTATTTTATGAAAAGCAATTCATTACTACTATTATTTTTGTTTTTCACAAATTGCGCATATTATAATACATTCTATAACGCCGAAAAGTATTTCAAAGAAGCCGAAGTCATTATTGATGATACAAAAAAAGACAATAATGAAATCCCCCAGCAAGCAAAAAAACTTCTATCTCAATCAATTGAAAAAAGCCAAAAGGTATTGGACAAATTTCCAAATAGTAAATACATTGATGATTCTTACTTTTTAATTGGTAAATCAAGCTTCATTAAAGGGGATTATAGTTATTCAGAAAAGTATTTTAGAAAATTAGTTAATGAGTTCCCGAATAGTACTTTTTTAATTGAATCTAAATTATGGATTTCATATACACTTTTGAAAAATAGTTATTCTGATTCATCTTTAAATTATATAAATAGTATCAAAGATACAAATCTTAGTAATGCTCAAAAATATTTAAAAAACCTAGTTTTAGCTGAAATAAATTTATCAAGAGGTAAAAGAATGGAAGCTTACGGTTATTTTGAACGTGCGATTGAATTTTCTAAAAGTAATAGTAAAAAAAGTTCAATGTATAAAAAATTAGTAGCTATTTCTGAAAAAAATAAAGACTTTGATAAATTAATTTATTTTCTTGATAGGTTGAATTTTCATTCACAAAATGAAGAAATAAAACTTGAATCAAAATTGAAATGGTTGAAGTACAACAGAGAAGTTGGTAATTTAGATCTGGTACGTTCAGAAATCAATACATTACTAACAAGAAGCGACTATGAAAAAATATTTTTAAGTCTAGAGTTAGAAAAAATTAAAATATTAATATCAGAATCTAAAAATGACCTAGCTAAAGATAATTTATTATATATTGTTGAAAATAATTCAAAGAAAGAAGAAACCGCTGAATCGTATTATTTATTAGGTTTGCATTATTTAACGAATGAATGGGATTTAGACAAATCTAAAGAATACTTTTCAAATGTTAAAAATGAATACTCCAGATCTATCTATGTTGATAATTCCATTGAATTAAAAAATACAATTGAGAAATATCAGGGTTTAGAAAAAATTTTCAATTCACAGCAAGCAGGCGATACAAGTACTGTTGAATTTACAATTGATGAAGAAGAAAGATCTGATGAACCATTTGATATAAACTATAATTTACCTAATATGATGAATGATCTTCCAAATAAATATTCAAGTCCCAATTCAAATATGTATCCAGAGTGGGAGGAAGAAAATATTTCATCTGTTGTTATAAAAGGCACAATAGATTCATTAATTTTTGCAATGGGTGAAATTTTGTATTTTGATTTTCAACAATTGGATTCTGCAAAGTCAAAATTTAATTTCTTATATGCCAATTACCCTGAATCTAAATTTACTCCTCAAGCTTTGTTTATTTTAGCTAATACTGCTAAAGATTCATTAATATGGAAAGAAAAATTATTCAATGAGTACTCGAACAATAATTTTGTTAGCATATTAAAGGGAGAAAAAATAATAGATAAAGATATTGATGTTTTAGAACAAAAACGAGATTCATTATGGAATGTATTTGAAATTTATCCTGATTCGGCAGCCATTGGTTTTATAAAATTATATGAAGTTTTTGATGATTCAAAATCGTTGTATTCCGGAGCTTTCATTTATGATAATTATTTAAATGACATCCAACAAACAAAGAAATATTATCAATCATTTATAGAAAAGTTCTCTGATTCGCAATTTTTTTCAAAAGTAAATAATAGGTTGAATAGCATATCTGAAATCCTTAAAGATAGTACAAATGGAAAATTAGATACATTAATTACTCAACAAAATATTTTTATAAATGAGCCTCAACTTCCTAACCTACCACCAATTTTAAAGGATATAAATGTTCCCATCATAGCTGATAGTTTTTTTGTATCTAATGATAGCATTAGTATTTTAGATAGCACAGTATTAATTAAAGAAGATTCTATTTTAAATTTGAGTAGTAATACTATTAGCGAAAATGATCTTTCTTATGATTCATTAAATGTTTTGCCTTTTTTAGATCATGAAGAAAAAAAAGTATATGATCTAGAACCAATTTATGATTGGAAAGATCATATCGTTAAAAAAGGAGAAACTCTAGAAAAAATAGCTGTTAGTTATTATAATTCCTATAGTATGGTAGATAGTTTATATATTTGGAACAATGAAATATTAGTGAGTAAAGATTTGATTTTTCCATATACTTTAATCAAACTAAAGTCTATCAAATTGGATGAAAATGAAGTTGTTTATATTGATCATGTAATTAAAAAAGGTGAATCACTTTGGTCAATTTCCAATTTGATATATAATGACCCATATGGTTGGAAGTTAGTTTATGATGACAATAGAGAATCTCTAATAAACGGGGAAAATAATTTAACTCCAGGTAATATTTTGAAAATAAGAAAAATACAAAACTAAATATATGTTTGAAACTAAGACTAAAATTTCCATAATCTGGTCAATGAGAAAGTGGACATTCAAATATATTAAATGGAGATTAACCACAGCATACCCAAATGGTTGGAAATTTATTATATTACATCCATTTATTTTTATAAAAGATATATGGCATTATTTAAATTGGTGTCAGATGATTGATGAAGAAAATAAGTGAAATGTTTCATTTAAAAATTAAAAATACTCATTTTAATTCTCCAATTATTGCTGCAAGTGGTACATTTGGTTACGGTAATGAAATTGAAGGAGCTATTGATTATAGTAAAATTGGTTGTATTATTACTAAATCTATTACTTTTGAAGAAAGGATAGGTAATTTAAACCCTAGGATAATCGAAGCTGGTAACGGTATGCTAAATGCTATTGGATTGGCAAATGTAGGTGTTGAAAAATTTTGTAAAAATAAAATGCCGAGTTTGAATAAATTGCCTACAAATTATATGATCAGTGTTGCTGGTTCAAAAAAAAGTGATTATCAAAGGGTTATAGAATACATAGAAAATACTGGTGGAAATCATATAGGTTATGAGATTAATGTTTCTTGCCCAAATGTTAAGAAGGGTGGTATTGAATTTGGTGTTAACAAAGAAATTTTAAGCGATTTAACATCTAATCTTCGAGATTTAACTCGTAAACTTTTATTTATAAAATTAAGTCCTAATGTAACAAATATAGAAGAACTTGCTCTGGCTGTTCAAAATGCAGGTGCTGATGGAGTTAGTGCTATTAATACGTTTATAGGTATGGCAATTGATTACAAAACAGGGCAATTTTCTCTCAGTAACATCTACGGAGGTCTTTCAGGGCCTGCAATAAAACCTTTAGCATTAGCTAAAGTACATAAAATTTATAATTTAATAAATATACCAATCTTTGGTATGGGTGGAATTTCAAATTATAAAGATATTATTGAATTTTTGAGGGTTGGATCATCAATGGTTCAAGTAGGTACTTTAAATTATAGAGATCCTTTTATCATATGTAAGTTTTATGATGATTTATTCAAATATTCTAAAGATAATAAGATTGATTCTTTGAGTTGTCTTACTGGAGACTTTAAACCTTAGAATCTAATGAATAATAAAATATTAATATATTTATTTATATTATACTCTTGTACTCCTTCACCAAGGTATAACCCAGGTTCTCAAATAACTGCTAAAAACACTCAAGTAAAGTCTATAAAAAAAAATAATTACGATAAATCTAAAAAGATATTAAAAGGTATTTCATCTTATTATGGTCCAAAGTTTCATGGTAAATTAACAGCAAATGGTGAAATATTTGATATGTATGGTTTGACTGCAGCTCATAAAACATTACCTCTAAATACAATTATAAGAGTAACAAATCTGAAAAATGATAAATCATTAATTCTTCGTATTAATGATAGAGGACCATATGTTGGTAATAGAATTCTTGATTGTTCATATGGTGCAGCAAAAAAACTAGATTTTGTGAAAGAAGGTACTGTTGAAGTTAGAATTGAAGTAATCGAGTGGGGTGATAACAAATACATGAAACACGACTAATCTTTTGTTTTTAGTAGTTATAAATATTTAAATTATAAATCTGTAATCATTGGAGGAAATATTTCTAAACTAGTAAGTGATGATAATAGAAGTGTTGTTAATATATTAGGTGTTCCATTAATATTGTCTTCTATTTATTTTGGTGGTCTGTTTTTTTTTCTTTTTATTTTAATTGTTGCAATACTTGGTTCATTGGAATATAGAGATATAGTACGCTATGGAGACGATCTTTTTTCAAAAATAATATTTGTTTTTTTTGTATCAATTACAATTGCGTGTTATAAAATAGATTTTAATTTTTATCAAGTGTTGCTAGTCTTGATGTCAATGATGTTTATAGAATTCTTTAATTTTAAAACAAAACCTTTGCATTCAATTTCCACAATGCTTTTTGGTATAATATGGCTTGGATTAATGTTTGGTTCCTTAGTCTTGCTAAGAGATTTGCAAGATATAGGTTTTGAAATCGTTATTATGTTGTTTGTTTCTGTTTGGGCCTGTGATTCTTTTGCTTTTGTTGCAGGAAAGTATTTTGGAGAAAAGAAAATTTTACCATCTGTGAGCCCCAAAAAAACCTGGCTAGGTACTTTTTTTGGAATATTTGGTAGCACTTTATCTTTTTATTTATTTTACTCTTACTCTGATAACTTAGGTTATAATTTTTTTAAAATTAATGAATTATTTCGTTCAAATGATATCATTCTGATGGGAATTATTACAGGTATTGTAGGACAATTTGGAGATTTTTTTGAATCTTTGTTAAAACGTGAGGCTGGAATAAAAGATTCTAGCAAAATTTTGAAGGGACATGGGGGTATTTTAGATAGATTTGATTCAATAATTTTTGTTTCGCCAAGTATATATATATATATTGAATTAGTAATTAATGGGAGAATGTAATGCAAAAGATATTTACTTTAGCAAGTGTTTTATTTATAGTATCTTGTGGAGGTTCAGATAGTAATACTTCACAAAATTGGGATGTTGATACATCTAATATGAATCCAAGTGAAAATGTGGGAGATTGGGCTATCATTCATGAACTTAGTGACCCTGATAGATTAAATCCAATAACCTCTTCGGGAGCAAGTGCTGGTTATATTGAAGGAAAAATGTTTGAATCATTAGTAGGAATGGATAAAAAAACCTTACTTTATACAGACCCAAGTCTTGCCACAGATGTTGCTAAAGTATCAGATAATCATCTGGTTTATGAATACAACATAAGAAAAGACGCTTATTTCTCTGATGGTGTTCCATTGGATGCAAATAACTTTATTTTTTATTTAAAATGTATTAAAAATCCTTTTGTGGACTGTGCACCATTGAGAAATTATTTCAAAGATGTTAAAAAAGCCGAACTGATCAATGGAGATCAATATAAACTAAGAATTACTTGTACAAATCCATATTTCAAAATGGAAACTATGCTCAATGGTTTGACAGCCTATCCAATTCACCATTATGATCCCAACAACTATATGGAAAATATAACTTTTGATGAATTAGAAAAAATGGTAGCTGAAATGTCTACTACAGATGCCAAGGATTTTGAAAACTTACCAGCATATAAATTTGCACAAGAGTTTAACGGAAAAGATATGTCCAGAAATCCACTTGGATCAGGTCCATATATTTTTAAAGAATGGTCTACAGATGACAAAATTGTTTTAGAACGTAACCCAAACTACTGGGCATATAAAAATGGTGATTTAGATGAAAATGGTTATGTAGAAAAATTTGTACACAAAGTTGTTAAAGATTATGATGCTGCTATAATTGGTCTAAAGGCTGGTGAGTTAGATGTTATTGGCTTGCCTATGGAAAAATTTATGAATCAAACAAACTCTAAAAAGATTACAAATAATTATACTAAAGAATTATATAATATCCCTGGATATGGGTACATAGGTTGGAATCAAAAAAACCCATTATTTAAAAGCAAAATGGTTCGAAGAGCTATGACACATTTGCTTGATAGAAAACAAATTATAGAAACATTATTTTATAATGAAGCAGAGATTTGTAAAAGTCCTATTTATTTTAAAAGAGAAGAGTTTAATAATGATATTGTTCCTTGGCCATATGATCCTAAAATAGCTAAACAAATTTTAGCTGATGAGGGCTGGAAAGATACGGATGGTGATGGAATTCTTGATAAGATAATTAACGGAAAAAAAGAAAAATTCAAATTTACAGTATTGTCTAATAATGGAAATGAAGTAAGAAAGCAGATTGGACTTATTTTAGCAGAAAATTGTAGAAAAATAGGGATTGAGGTGGATGTACAAACTTTGGAATGGTCTATATTTTTAGATCAAGTTAGTGCCCAAAAATTT
>Ga0163109_10001084_pt1 | contig 21520 bp, 1 predicted proteins | sample CRUFie1St13metaG_FD_108704 | JGI IMG/M metagenome (GOLD analysis project Ga0163109, IMG submission 108704) | Marine microbial communities from the Costa Rica Dome - CRUD Field 142mm St13 metaG | ecosystem: Environmental > Aquatic > Marine > Oceanic > Photic zone | place: Costa Rica: the Eastern... | reverse complement strand
GGAAACCGCCTCTTTGCCTCGGTCACTGGTAAAGTCGTAGTAGAGGATTTGTTCACCAAGCTTACCGGTATCAATCTCGCCGCTGATGAGGACCTTGGAGGCATCCAGCGGATTGCCCTTTCGGTCGGCTACTTTCACACCGGGGTCTTCCCACTGGGCACCAGCCTCAAGAGTGATGGCTGCATCCTCTTCGTTAATGAAGGTAATGGTGGGGATCGTAGGATCATCTACCACGGTGACGAGACGAGTCACTGTTGTAGTGTTGCCTGCTGCATCAGTTGCAGTGTAGGTGATGGTAAACTCACCTTCCTGATCAGTTTTCAGCGTATTGTGTAGTTCGGACTCCACTCGGAAGAGATCCATTTCCCCAAGGGTATTGCTGGGCAATTTGTAGTCGGTGCCACCTTCAGGATCCCAACCAAAACCAATTCCGTCAGCAGGTCCGACGCCACCACCAGCATTAGAGATACGAAGTTCGAAGTCAAACCAACCACCATTTCCGAGCTCGACGCTACTTTCAGTACGTTCATTCCAAACAGTATTGTTAAGTAGGTTTTGTCCATCTAATGAAAGCCAGCCACCATCGTCGATGTTCTCAGTAAAAGAGATTTTACCATCCTCGTCATATATCTGACCGGTGTAAACGATGGTTCGATTACCGGCCCATGGAGGGGAAACCTTGGACTCAGAGTAAGAGGGGCCAAGGGGATCAATACCCCAGTTGCCAGGGTTTTCATTGGTGGTATTGATGTTACCGGTGAGATAACCGCTCAACAAACCGGGCACATATCCGGTTGTAGGGTTGGAACTACGGGCTTCAGGTATAATTTCACCATCTACTGCATCAACAGATTCAACACCAAAATCGACAAAGGTAGCTCCAAGTTGGACAGAAGCAGGATTCTTACCCTTCAGGGTTAACACTGGACCCTGAGTGTCCTCCACAATGACGATACGCTCAACGGGTACAGCTGATTTTCCACCATCGGAACTAAATTTGTAGCTGATGATGTACTCGCCCGGGGTCTTAGTGTCGAAGATATCTTCGGAGAGCAAGCCTTCCTTAAGAAGGGTGCCAGCAGTGTCCTTTACGGTAGCGCCAGGGTCAACGAAGTCCGTACCACCTTCGTGATAAAGGAACTCCTCTCCGTTTAAGGTGATCACAGGCGCGACAGGGTCGGGTTCTACCACAACAGTCCGCTTCGCCTTGACCACATTACCTGAGTCGTCACTGACCACGTAGGTAATTGTATGGGTAGCAGGTTTTGAAGTATCAATCACAGTGGATTCACCTGTGACGAGTCTCAAGATTTCCTCGGCCGAGAGATCACGTCGATAAAGTAGCATATCGTCCATCTGACCATCAAAGAACTGGTCATTGGCCCAATGAGAACGGCCAACGAATTGTCCGGTTCGTTTCATTTCCTGAGGAGCATGTCCGGCGAACTCTGCCATAAACTCTCCGTTTTTGTAGATCTTCATCAGACCCTCAGCATTCACCGTAGCCACCACGTGGACCCATTGATCAACAGACAAGAAATTGGCTTGGCGCACAGATTGCTCAGTGCCCCCAATACGGATCCCGAAGTGTGCTTCACCACCTCCGCCAACATTTGCCACAATTAGGTTATGATTATTGGCTGCATTGCCGAAATCAATAATACGACTCCAGTTGTTGAATTTATCATAATTTACCCATGTAGCGAAGGAAAAGGCTCCTCCAATATTGAAGGGAGGAATGGTCATATGCTGAGCTTCTTCCTTCACTCCACCGAAATCGAGAGACTTGCCTTTCTTGCCATCAACATGGTTAGCATTCGTCATGTTGTTGAGAGTAGCGTGATAACCATTCCAGTCCTCGTGAGCGATAGCTCCAGCACTTTCATCAAAGCGGTAGTAGGCAAGCAAACCGTCAGTAGGTATCTGTAAGGAGGTCCAGAAAGATGCCTCTTGGTCCACTGCATCGGTAAGAGTAAGACCCGGGTCTTCAAAGACCTCACCAACGGTAACCTTCACAATATCGCTACCTCCATCAAGGTCGGGCTTAAGTTCAACCTCTGGAGCAGTTGTGTCGACGACGACGACCTTAAGGGTTGCAGGGTCGGCCTCCTTACCATCTTCTCTAGTATATGAATAGCTCAATGTATACTCACCAGGCGTACCCGCATCCACGTCACCTGAACCAGTCAAATCATCTTTGATTACTGCACCATCGGCATCCTTAACAACTGCACCAGGATCGATAAATCCAGTCCCAGCTTCATGAGTAATCTCAATACCCTCATTTAATGAGATGAAAGGAAGCGAAGCATCCTCAACAACTACTACGGTACGAACTGCAATGGTAGAATTTCCGGCGGAGTCGGTGGAGGAGTACTCGACTGTATAAGTGCCAGGTGTGTTTACATCTATTGCGGATGAGGGACTGGCAAACCAGTGACCAGCCTGATTAGCATTGGCCGGATGTACTGGAACGCGCCCTGAACCGAGAATATTCACACGGGGACGAATCCAAGCACCTCCGCCATACTCCCAAAAAGTAATAGCAACCTTGTAAAAACCCTCGGTCAGTTGGTAGGTCTTCCAACCACCGGCCCTGAAGTTAGTGAAGACCACCTCATCACCAAGATCACCATCGGACTCAAAAATCTCGTCTTGGTCCAAGTCTATCCAGACTGAACAACGATCGTCCGCGTTATCGGCCCCAAACTCGTAAGCACCATCCTGTTTTGCATAAAAGTAGCCATGGAACATGACTTGGTAGTCATCGTTGCGATTGATCTCAGGAATAATTGCCCTGAAGGCGCCATCGCCATTAATACCCACGATATTACCGGAGAACTTAGTTCTACCGACTGGTTCGAGTTCCATAAAGCCCCCATTCTGGTCATAACTGAGCATATTGAGATTGTTGTCGCGACCACTCTCCATGTAGCCATTGACATCCAATACGTTGGGCATGCGCTCCAGAAGGCTGAATGCTTGAACCTCACCATCAGCTAGATCTGTTGCTGAGAAGCCTGGTTCGACATATTCATTACCGATTTCGATCTTTATCACGGCATCACCAACCAAATTAATGACAGGTCCCTGAGTATCACGAACCTCAACGTAGCGAACACGCTCTCGAGCTGACTTTCCATCTGCGGAGTAGGTGTAGGTGAGCTTGTAGAAACCAGCTGTGGAACTTTCTACTTTTCCATCCACCAAGACAAGAGATGCATCCAACTCGGATCCGTCAGCCGCGGTCAGAGTGTAACCAGGATCTGTAAAGTCTGTACCCATCTCATGCTCAACCATCTCGGCACCATTTAAAGTGATTAAGGGAGCATCAGGGTCTTCAATAACGTGTACGATACGACGAACACTGGACACGTTACCGTTGGAATCTTCCACGGAGTACTGAATCACATATTCGCCAACCACATCGCGGTTGACTGGCATATGTACGCCACGCCTGACCTCACTGAAGCCGTATTTGAAGGAGAGACGAGATGATAACGAAAGTCGCTCAGAGCTTTTGAGATTACGGTCATAAATGAGCACCTCGGAGACCAGACCTGCGGATGTCTCACGAAGATTATCCATGAATGCACCCATCTGGAAGATGCCCATAGACCCATTTGCTCGGGTCGGGAACTCCGTCAGTTCTCCGCTTTCACTCCACATCCGACGATACTGCCCTCCGGTACTGGAGGCAATATAGAGATGGGGATCGACAGAGGCTCTGACAGTCCGGTTTACTACCCATCCATTTACGGGATGATAGCAGTCTTCAAAGTTGCTATGATAACCGAGAAGCCAATTCTGTGTTCGAGATGACAGAAGCCTTTCGTTGTCATTACCAAGGAGACGGGATACAGCGAGTATGGTGTAGCGGTTGCCGACTTCTTTTTGCACAGCAAGACTGCTTTGACCATCAAACTTAACAGCAGGCAGACCATTAATACCCTCCGAAGTGTAGGTGGGTTCACCTTTCACCACATTAGCGTGATTGGCATTCGTTGACAAATCCATCCAATTGTTCACCACCATACCAGATTCGGCGCCAAATATAGTTCCAGCATCCAAGTGCAATACGAGTCCATCCGTGGGGAAAAGTTCAGAAGATGCCACACGAAGTTCACCATCATAATTATCAACGGCTGTAGCTCCGGGATCGGTAAAAGGAGTGCCGACAAAGTGATTGATTTCTTCTCCGCCTACTAGGGTGATGACTGGTGGGGTGGTGTCTGCTACTGTAACAATTCGTCGAAGTGTCTTAGCCGCGACTCCATCCGCACTCCTGTAGGTGTACGAGATTTCATACTCGCTGGTTTTCTCGGTATTGACTTCACCAACAACCTTAAGCCCATCGGCATTGAGAGGGTTCCCATCTGAATCCTCTACCCTAGCGCCAGCATCCTCATAGGCTGTTCCATAGGGATGGGTAATCCGCTTCTCTCCATTTAGAACAATAACTGGAGCATCCGGGTTGCTGTCGACAATCACAGTCCGAGTGGCGGTCGAAGTATTTCCAGCCGAATCGGTAGCGGTGTAGGTGATGGTGTACTCACCTTTCTTTTTTACATTTACCGGATTATACTGAACCCAGAGCCCATCTTGAGTAGAATCAGCAGGATTGGGACGTACCCGACTACGTGGGCCGAAACCTGAGATTGCGCGCCAGCGCGCGTCGACTCTCGAATTACCGCCACCTTCTCTATGCGAAACCGCGTAAAGATAGTAGCCTTCGCCTAATTCAACTTCACGGTAGTTATAACCGTAACCAAGGTTGATCCACTCATTGCCATTCTCACCTTCAGTCTCGAAGACTCCATCTTGATCAAGATCGATCCAGACGGTAGCCTGATCATCTGGTCCCTCAACCCCAAACTCGTAGACACCAGCCTTACGCGAATGAAAATGAGCAGTCCATAGGTTCTGGTATTGATCATTGCGCTCGATGCCAACACCAGCACCCATAAAGTCGTTATCACCATTAAAATAGAGACCAACATTGCGAGGACCAGCAGTTAGGATATTTGTGCCAGCAGCCATTTCAGCAAGTAGTCCACTACCCTTCTCAAGATTGATCCGCTGATCATCTGCACCATCGATCATGAAGCCTTTGTGAAGGATTTGATTAGGCTGAAGAATGGAGTTGGTAACTTCAATTTCTCCATCAACAAAATCCACAGCGGACACCCCAGGCTCAATCCAGTCATTACCAATCTGATGGTTGTAAGTTTCTCCACCAACAAGAGTGAAAACAGGGCCTGCATCATCAACGACCCGTACTTTACGAACGGCACTGGCTGCAGCATTTCCAGCTGCATCAGAATAATCGTAGACAAGAACGTAGTTCCCGGGTTTGTCCGAGTCGACTTCACCAGTGATCTTTACGGTAGAGTTATCCAATTCATTGCCATCGGAATCGGTGACGGTCACACCAGGATCCTGAAAGGCTGTTCCTGCTGAGTGAATGAAATCTGCGTTACCATTGAGGACCAAATCAGGGATCGTCGACTCTTCTACAACCACCACTGTTCGGGTGGCGGTGGCCATGTTGCCACTGGAGTCAACAGTCATGTAGTTGACGACATGTTCCCCAACCGAAGAGGTGTCCAAGGGCTGAACTCCTTCGTAGAGACGAAGGGCTTCTTCAGGAGTGACTGCTCGATCATAAATAATTAGTTCGTCCAGATATCCTCGGAAATACCGGTCATTACCCCAGTGGGAGCGGCCAACGTATTGCCCTCCTCGGGTTTCGACAGAGGGAGCATGACCATTAAGGTTTTCTGCCACCTGCTGACCGTTCTTGTAGATGCGCATGACGCCACCTTCAGTTACTGTTGCGACTGCATGTACCCAACTGTTCTGCTCCCAGAAGTTGTTGGGACCATTGAGACCTCGGTTGACACCGCCGATCCTGATTTGGAAGGCTGATTGAGTATTACGACCAGAGTTTGCAAGGATGAGATTGTGGTTATTGGAAGCAAAACCGAAGTCTATGATACGGCTCCAATTCTCAAAAGCATCATATTGAACCCAGACAGAGACTGAGAACGCACCGCCAATCTCAAAAGGAGGAGCCAACATATATTGGTTGTTCTGGTTGTTGGCATTGAAATGCAATGAACCATTCACCTGCCCACCTTCCCATTCACTTCCATCAAAGTTGATGAGATCTCCAGGGTGGCGGTCGAGATTATCTTTTACGGTAGTTCCTTCACCGTCATCAAAACTCCACCAAGCCAGCATTCCGTGCATGGGCAAGGTAAGGTCACTGGAGACAAGCAGTTCACCATCTACAAGATCTATTGCGCTCGCACCAGCATCTGCGTACTCGGCATCAATCTTGATGGTGACCGGATCAATTCCGTTCAGAGTAATAACAGGTGCAATACTATCAGGCAATTTAACCAGACGGCTAACTTGGTCAGCCTTGTGCCCATCCGCATCTGTAAAATCATACGTGACGGTGTGCTCGCCAGGCTTTGTACCGTCAGGGAGATTGCCGATAACTACCTGTGAAGCATCCAGCTTGTTGCCTTGGTAGTCATACAACTCAACGCCTGCATCTGTGTAGGTGCCACCAGCTTCCTGTTTAATAACTTTGTCACCAAGCAAGGCAATGACGGGCTTCATCTTGTCCTCGTCTACGATAATAACACGCTCAGCAACAGTAAAATTACCAGACTTATCCAACGCATAATAACGGATGGTACTGCGACCGATGACGGCTGTATCGACAGGAGGGTTTCCAGGCACTGACCAAATTCCATCTTGTTCAGGATGGGTGGGATTGATCAAGGCAAGGTCGAAAGGCCCCGCGTCTTCGGGTGTGCGCAGTGAAATTTCAACACTTGAGCCACCACCCCACTGTAGGTGACCAATAGCAACACGGTACTTACCCTTCTCGAGAATAAACCTAAATCCACCGTTCTGCCAAGTGATTCGCTCATCTCCTTCGTCACCATCACGCTCGAGAAGTCCATCCCCATCAAGGTCAATCCAAACCGTTGAACGGTCATCAGTGCGGTTGGTGTAAAACTCATACTCCCCCGCCCGCTTAGCCGTAAAAAGTCCATGCCAAAGATTCTGGAAGTTATTATTACGGGTGATGCCGGGGTTGGATTTACGGAAGTCGACATCACCCCCAAATTGAAGTTGACTGCGGAAAAGATGAACTGCGTTGGGTGTTTGATTGAAAAGGCTAGAATCGGCACTGAAGTCCAACTGATTCTCATTAGAACCCAAGGTGTAGGCATGCGATAAAAGGGCATTAGGAATCTCCTCCTGATCAGTGAAGACCAATACATCTCCGTCGACTGCATCCTTGGCAGTGGCACCGGGGTCAGTGTATTCCTGATTCTCAAAGAGACGGACAAAATCAGTGTCTCCATCGAACTCGCCGAGGGTAATAACAGGGGGAGTTGTATCGACTACGACAACTGTTCGAGTGAGCGTTTCGGCCTTCTTACCATCGACGTCTTCGAAGTTATAAGCTAAGGAGTAAGACCCAGGCGTTTGGGTGTCGACTTCCCCCTCTCCGGCTAGGCTATCATTGGCAATCGAGCCATCACCATTAAAGGCCTTGGCTCCAGCGTCAGCGTATGCAGTGCCAGCTTCATGAATAACATCTGTCTCTCCAACCAAGGTTAGAAACGGTTGCCCTTGATCCTCGGTAACGATAATAGTTCGGATAGCAGTGGAAGAGTTACCAAGTGCATCCGAGGAAGTATATGTGAAGGTGAAAGTTCCACCCTTTGTAGTATCGAGGGTAGAGAGATCATACCCGGGCACCCGGAATAAATCCATCTGACCATCGGTATTTCGAGGAAGGGTATAATTATTACCTCCGTCCGAATCATAGCCGAAGCCTGGAGCTTGTGCCACACCAGCGCCACCACCTCCGTTGGACATTCGGAATTCAAAATCGAACCAACCACCTTCACCAAAGTCGACGCTTTTCTCTGTACGACGATTCCAACCGTCATCGTTTAGAAGCTGCTGACCATTGACATTTAGCCATGCTTTATCATCGATATTTTCAGTAAACGAAACCTTACCGTCCTCATCGTAGATCTGACCCGTGTACACAATGGTCCAGTTGCCAGCCCATGGCGGAGAAGACTTTGACTCAGAGTAGCTTGGCCCAAGTGGGTCAACGCCGAATGAACCATTGTTGGGCGTGGTGCTATTCAAGTTACCAGCCATACCTCCGACTAATAAGCCGGGCTCGTACCCAAGGGCAGGGTTCGAGCTCTGAACATTCACGGGACGCTCCCCAGAAAACAGGTCGTTAGCTATGGCACCAGCATCGGTGTAGCTCTCTCCCACCCCGATACGTACGACCTCTTCCCCGTTCAAAGTGATCACCGGACCATGTGTATCTGTAACCACAATGCTTCGGGTGACGGTGGGTGCAGCCTTCCCGTCTTCGGTTGAGTAGTTATAGTCAAGGCTGTAGAGACCCAGCGCACTGGGATTTACATTACCAACACCAACGAGGGTATCATCTAGAATGTTACCCTCAGCGTCCTTGGCAACCGCACCGGGATCAATGAAGTCCGTACCGGCCTGATGTACAAATTCGGCATCACCATTGAGAGTGATGACTGGGACACTGGGATCTGGAACGACCTTAACTGCTCGGGTGGCAGTCGCTAAATTCCCAGATGCATCGGCGGCAACATAAGTGATCGTGTAGGTACCAAGCTTACTAACATTGAGTTTGGTGACTTCAGTATGACCATTTAGACCATACTTGCCGTTGAGGTAGGTTTCGACTCCAAGGCGCTCGGAGTTGGTCAGCACACGATCATAGATAATGGCCTCTGCGATATAACCAGAAGAAAGATTATTGGCTGCCTGATAACCCCCGAATTGAATCTTACCGATGCGACCGTTGGGAGATGCATTTTCCGTTAGATTGACTCCGTCAGAGTAAAACTGAGAACGATTCGTTCCTGTGTTCGTAGCTGTGTACAGGTGAGGATCCGTTGAAATGAGAGGACCGGCGTTCGGGTCGTTGCTGACCCAGCCCTCGAGATACGCGACGTCCTCACGGCCGTTCCAGTAGCCCAAGAAGTAGTTGACGTCGCGGGAACTGATGAGACGGCCGGCCGTGCCGCCGTCGAACTGCGAGACGGTGAACAGGCTGTACTCGCGGCTACCAAAGTGATGAAGTGTGGCCATGAGGTCCTCGGCATCAAAATGCACGGCTGGATGACCGTTTATGCCACGAGGAGCGAAAGTTGGTTCGCCGCGGGTATCGCTGGCATGACGATTGAAGCCCGAGAGGTCCGTCCATACCGGAATAGGATCCCCCTCTTCGAGTAGTGCCGAAAAGTGGGAAGCGTCAAGGTGGAGTTGGAGTCCAGCGCGAGGGATTTCAGCGGTGCTGACCACATCGATTTCGAGGCCGGAGTTATCGGTAGCAGCGAAGCCGGGATCAATAAACTCGGCCCCTTGAAAGATTTCGATTTCAGCTTCACCTGTCAGCGTAATTACAGGGGGCTTGTTATCAAAGACCTCCACCTGCCGAGTAATGGTTGTGGCCGCAGCACCCTTGGTATCCATATAGTCGTAAGTGATGATGTAGGTACCGACAGCATTGGGATTCATATGCCCTCCTACCGAAACTTCAGCACCATCGATGAGAACTCCCTCAGCATCCGCGATCTCTACGCCCGGGTCAGTAAACTCCTCGCCCACTGGATGGCGCAAATTATTACTCCCCTTAAGCGAAAGAACCGGGGGATCTTGAGGTTCTTCCACGATGACCGTACGAGTCGCAGTAGCTTCATTGCCCACTGCGTCGCGAGCACTGTAGCTAATGGTGTAGACTCCCACTTTGTTGAAGTCGATGGGGTTCCGTACGCCCCACATACCTTCCTGCTCAAGTCCAGCCGGATTGAGAGTTTGACGGACAACTCCCGGTGCAGTCACTGCGGATACGACTCGTGAGTTTCCATTCCCTTCATTATGGGCGATAGCGATATTGTAAACTTGGCCTCTCTTCAGACTGACGGTCTTGTACCCTGCTTGGCTACCTTCGTTTATCCATTCGTTGCCATGGTTGCCTTCTACTTCGAAGCGACCGTCCTGATCGAGATCAACCCAGAAAGACCCGCGGTCGTCCGGCCAATCTATGCCAAATGTATGATCGCCATCGACCTGCGGGCGAAACACTCCATAAATCAGCGTTTGGAAGTCATCATTACGAGTGATACCGGCATTTAATGCCTGAAAGAGGGCATCGGTTTCAATATGCACACCAACACCAAGCGGTCCATTAAAGAATGGTGCAGTTCCTTTGGGTGACTGCTCCAAAATACCTCCGTTAAAGTCGAGATTTAGCCAAGCAACATCTCGACCGCTCAGTTCGTAGCCATTAACCGAAAGTTGGTTCCAAGTGTATTCTGAAGAATCCACTAGTACGGAACCATCCAAAGCGTCCTCGGCTGTCACACCAGGATCAATAAATACATTTCCGACTCGATGAAGGATGGTTTCTTCACCGAGCAAGGTAATTTCAGGTTTCTGAGTATCCTTGATAATAACAATACGGATGACAGTTGCAGCCTCGCGGCCATCTGCATCTGTAAAATCGTAGCTCAGGGTGTAGGTGCCTGCGACCTTTGAGTCGACCATACCAGTAACGACGATACCTTCTGCGTCTAGTGCAACTCCATCTGCATCAGCGACTGTGGCTCCAGGATCTTGAAAATCAGGACCGCCTTCTAGTGTAATTTCAGCTTCTCCTGAAAGAGTAATGACAGGAGCCAGCGGATCCACTACATCAATGATTCGGTTCGTGGTGATCTTATGACCGGCTGAGTCTGTTGCAGTGTATGTGATTTTCCATGTGCCGATCTTAGAGGTATCAAGTTCTCCAAGAAAATCACCGTTTCCTTCGTTAAAAATGCTGGTTACATCCTCAGCAGATAATGAGGCACGATAGAATCGAACATCGTCCATCAGAACATTGGAATGATAGCCTATATCAGGGTCATTGAAAGCATTGCCAGAGCTATCTCGAGCACCGATAACGAGTTGGGAACCGGTTGATGTAACACCACCTAGTCGCTCTTCAACTCCGACTTGTGCACCATCGATATAAATGGCACGCTGCCCCTCACCAAAAGTGCCAACAAGGTGATGCCATTTTTCGTCATTGATGTTTTGCTGAACAGCCCAGTCATCATTTCCGGGGCCACGAAGAGTGAAAGCAATCCAATCGGCGTCTTCACCTCGACGACGAATTTGCCAACCCTGCCCGTTTTCACCACGCTTGGAAACAAAAGGTTCCCAATTGCCATCTGGCCAACCTTTTGCCCAAAGAGAAATGGAGAACTCAGAGTCACCGTCAAATGTAGACTGGGTAGATCCATCACTGATCGAGATAAACTTACCTCCAGCTAGGTTCACACCTTTGCCCCCTTCAAAGGGGCTGTCGTCGGAGTAGATATCATCTGCGGAATGGACTCCGTGGTAACCATGGCCCGAACTGTCATTCGATGTACTGTCATCGAAGCGCCAATGCCCAAGGAGGTCTTCGTGGCGAGTAACTGCATCAAAAGTGACACTAGTCACATCAAGCGTTCCATCTTCCGGGTCAGCAGCCACTACGCCGGGATCCGTAAACTCCTCACCTGCCTTCAGTGTGATGAGAGAGTCCCCATTCATGGTGAAGCTTGGCGGTTCATCGGTAGCGCCTTCGTTGACGATGGCAGACACTTCATGAGCGGCCAAAGCCACGTCATAAATCCTAAACTCGTCCATTTTGTAATCTGCATAAAAGTCATTGTAGGCACTACGCCCGATGTATTGATTAGGTCGGGCATAAGCAGGAACTGGAGAAGCCGAACGGGAACCACGGAGGACACCATCCTTGTAAACCTTTAGGAGTGTCTGGTCAGTCTGCCGACCCTCAAAGACCACAGCAAAATGCATCCATTTGTTGTTTTCCACAAGACCTGTGATAGTCAGGTCGCGATCTCCGACATTGGTATCCCGGAACCCAATGGTGAGGTCATTCCCACCTCCGACTGGACTGATTATGATGTTACCAAGGTTGGGACCACTGGCAAAATCCACGAAACGCGCCCAGTTGGGCTGCGTGTCACGATTGACCCAGAAACTAAATGTAGCCTCGGGCCCAATAACAAAACTCGGCATCTGTATGTGCTGGCCGCTAGCATCATTACTGCCCAAGGATGCACCAGTATCCAAGTCAATCGCCTGGCCGAACTTACCCTCCACAAAGTTGGGAGCGCCTACAATAATCCCATCATTACCGTTACCGCTGGCGTCTTGGGCAACATCACCGCCGCCGTCATCGAAGGGGTAGTGCACGAGCAGGTCATCTTTTCGGACAGGATCGATACCAGAGGTTGTATTGGGGAGGGCAGAGAAGAAACAAGCGGCTAGGGAGAGGTATGCCGCGAAACACAGGTATGGTCTAGGTAGCATGTATTAATCTCACACGCACGCATGACTTATTCAAGTGATATTTTTTAAAAATTAAGAAAATATTATAAAATCATGAAGCAAAGGCATATAGCCTTGATCTATTAACCGGGTGCCTGCCAGATGTTGTTTGAGAGGAATGTTCATTATAATGATGGACTATGAGGTTTATATTTTCATCCAAAACCGAATCTATGTTAACTTTTGATGCACATTTAGACCTAAGTCTCAACGGGGTTGAATACGGTCGCGACCTAAGGCTAAGTATCGAAGAAATCCGTAGCAATGAGTCTGGCATGACCGATCTTGGAGGTCGCCAAAGAAGTACGGTATGTTTTCCTGAGATGCGGAAGGCAGGTGTAGGTTTATGCGTAGCAACACAGCTTGCTGGCTGTATGAAACCTGCCTCACCAGTGGGTTCACATGACACACCAGAACAAGCTTGGCAGGCTACACAGAGACAGCTCGGATGGTATCGGCAAATGGAGCAATTGGGAGAGCTTGTTCAATTGACCAATTGGGAACAAGTTCAGACTCAAATTTATTGCTGGGAAGAGACTCCTGAAACCTCTCCAATCGGGTACATCCTGAGCCTCGAAGGGACTGACTCGCTCCGTACGATTGATGATCTACATAGTGCCTATGAATACGGCTTAAGAGCCGTCGGTCCCGCACACTATGGTATGGGTCGCTATGCACCTGGTCATGATCAGGATTCCAAATTCCCCCAAAGAGGCAAAGATTTGCTCAAGGCAATGGACCAATTGGGAATGATTCTCGATGTAACTCACCTTTGCGAGAAGGCCTTCTGGGAAGCAATTGATATATATGAGGGACCAATATGGGCGAGCCACAGTAACTCTAGATCCATCGTAGACGATCCTAGACAACTCAATGATGAACAGATTAAGGCTCTCGCTGAACGTGGGGCAGTGATTGGCATGGCATTCGACGTGTGGATGGTTGTCCCGGGGTGGCAAAGGGGCATAACCACACACCTAAACAAGCCAGATGCCACTTTAGAAAATGCTACCGCTCACATTGATCATGTTTCGCAACTCCTTGGGACTACGAAGCATACCGGTATAGGGACCGATCTTGATGGTGGGTTTGGCTATGAACAAACCCCCTTTGGATTATCATCAATAGCGAATCTGAATGAATTTAGATTAGCTCTTAAAAACAAAGGTTATTGTGATGAGTCCCTAGAAGGCATATTTTCACAAAACTATCTTCGTTTTCTGCGTAATTGCTGGGCTTGAGAGAGTTATTCCTTCTCAACAACAATACGAATAAACTGCTTACCACTGGGCTCGGCACCCATATTGGTAGTGGAAACAGCTTTCACTCGCTCATAATCGCTAGTTGCCCACGGTTTACCATCCGGAAGATCATCTTGGGCTACACCCTGAAGTACCCCTTGTACGGAGACGGCTGACTCATCCCATGAATCTGGATTACCCAAATTATTGGTAAGCATTGGCTTAATAACGACACTTGGGTCCTTTGTCGCCTTGAGACGAATAAAGGTTAAGCTAAGCCGACGTCCAGTAGTTTTGATTTCGGGAAGAATGTTGGTACGATCAGCAACGGTGGGATTACCACCGAAAACATATTCAAGTAAGTTGGGAATCTCATCCGCATCAGGGTCTGCATCCATAGTCCGCTGTTCAGGGGCCAAATCCTTGAGGGGACCATTTGATATCCAGTCGGTGAAAGGATTCGACTCCAGAACGATTACCTTCCGGGTCACTTGTGTGGCTGCATTTCCAGAAAAATCTGAGACATCATAAGTGACTATATATTCTCCAGCCTTAGAAGCATCAACAGCATCAATACTACCACCATCATCGATGAATGGAGTTAAATTCCCATCCTTGTTGTCGGTAGCGGTGGCTCCTGCATCCTCGTAGTTATCGCCAACGCTAAGGGTTACCTCGGCATCTCCCAGCAGAGTGAGTACTGGAGGAACAGCATCATTAGTGATGATGACCTCCCGCTTTACAGTAGTGGTGTTACCACTCGAATCAATCGCGGTGTATGCAAGTACATAGGGGCGAACGCTGGCATCTGTCGTATCAATACCAGCAGGTTTGTTAAGCTTTGGAATATCAGCCTCATCAATGGCTCGGTCATAAATCCGAACATCGTCGATAAGACCATTGAAGAAGTAGTCTGTACCTGATCCCATTGCACCGATAACAGATTGCCCATCACCATTGCCGCTGAGATCAAGAAAAGCCGGCATTGCTGTCACCAAGGCCTCATCCACATAGACACTTTTGATCGCTCCGTCATAAGTGACGGCAATGTGGTTCCACTCATCGGCTTTAAAGTTGAGACTTGATGGTATGTTGGTATCGTTGAGGTTCCCCCCTTGAACAATACGGAAGTTCAATTCATCGCTCCCCTGAAGATATAGGCTGAAATGGGTATTGATTGAACCACCTACAGTCTTCTCAAATATAAAACCATCCTGAGCGTAGTTGGACGCATTTATCCATGCTGATACGGTGAGGGTTTGTAGATTCAGCTTTTCACTGGATGGAATGACAATGTGACCGCCAGTTCCCTCAAATTTGAGGGCGGTACCAGACTTTCCTTCCACCCAAGCAGCTTCGGGGTCATCAAAACCTGTGAGCGTTCCATTTAAGCCATTTATTGATTCTGCAGCCGTGGAACCTTGGGCGTCATCAAAAGTCCAATGAGCGACAAGACCTTCAAGCGCACCTTCAAGCTTAACGTCAGCGACCAAACCGGTATCGAGGTTATCTGTCACGGTAGAACCAGGATCCGTGAATGTATCACCGATACTTAGTTTGTAAGGCGTACCACCAACGAGTGTAATGGAAGGAGCAGTTGTGTCTATAACGGTGACCTTACGTTGTACCGTAGGGGCAGAACGTCCTTTGTCGTTGGTGAAGTCATATGCCAGAGTGTAAGTTCCGAGTTTTGAAATATCGACCTCACCCGTGACAGTAACCTTAGAGGCATCCAGAGGATTACCCTTACGATCAGCGACTGTGACGAAGGGGTCTTCAAAAGTAGCGCCAGCCTCGTGATTCTGCTCAGGTTCGCCGATCAAAGTTATGACAGGAAGTGTAAGGTCGTCCTTAACAATGACAGTACGGACCACTTGAGATGTATTTCCTGCAGCGTCTATGGCAGTGTATGTAATGTAATACTCCCCTTCTCGCGTGGTGTCGATCGTGTTGTGAAGAGCTAATTCATATCTAAAGACATCCGCGGTTTCAGGATCACTATTTCTAGGAAGGCTCCAGTCTTTTGCACCCTCTGGATCAAATCCAAAACCTGGTGCCTCAGTAACACCTCCAACTCCGCTTCCGTTACGAAACCTAACTTCGAAGTCAAACCAACCACCTTCACCATTGGCTGATTCAAAATCGGCATCAACTCGAGTGTTCCACCCACCATCATCAATTAACGTCTTGCCATCGACAATTAGCAGAGTTCCATCGTTGATGTTTTCAGTGAATGAAATCGTACCATCCTTGTCATAAATCTGACCTGTGTAGACGATGGTAGAATCAGATCCCCATGGTGGTACAGTATTGATCTCAGAAACTGTAGGACCTAATGGATCGACACCGAGAGTACCATTATTGGGATCATTTCGTGAACTATTCGTATTATTACCCGCCAAAATTCCTGCGAGAAGGCCCGGAACGAATTCATGAGTGGGCTTGGAACTTACAAGGGTCAGTGTGACTTCACCATCAAGTTGGTCCAATCCTGTTGCCCCAGCATCCAAATAAGAGGAACCTGGGGTGACCCTTGCAGGGTTCTGACCAAGCAGATTGATTACTGGAGGAAGGGTATCTTGGACAACAACTGTTCGCTTGAGGGGAATAGCCGTCTTGCCAGCATCATCAACGAATTCATAAAGTAGCTCGTAGGTTCCAGTAAGATTTGCATCCAAACCGCCATCGAATACAGCACCATCAAGAGTTGCGCTGACTGTAATTTTAGATTTATCCAACTCATTACCCGCTGTATCAGCGACGTTAGCACCTGGATCGATGAATTCAGAACCAGCTTCATGATCCATTTCTGCATCACCGATAAGAGTTAGAACTGGTGCACTTGGATCGATCTCAATAATCACCTTCCGCTTGGCGGTAGAGAGGTTACCAGACGCATCAGAAGCGTAATAGGTAATTAAATGCTCACCAGGTTGAGTCATATCAATTGGACCGAGCCCGTCAGTATACCAAAGGCCACCTTGAGCGGGATCGGTAGGTTTGATGACAGTAAACTCGGTTGGACCCGCGCCGACTGGGGTCTTGAAGGACGCTTGAATACTGGATCCGCCACCACCTTCCCTGTGTGCAATCAACACTTTATAGAAACCAACCTTCAGATCTACAATACGACCTCCATTCCCCCAGGATATGCGTTCGTCCCCTGCAGTGCCACCATTACGCTTCAGAATACCATCTTTATCAAGGTCGACCCAGAAGGTTGCTCTATCATCTGCACGGTCTGTACGGAACTCATAGGCTCCGTCTAATCTCGCAAGAAAGTATCCCGTAATATAAATTTGGTAATTATCCCAGTAGCTTATACCGACACGAGCGTTTTGAAAGTCTGGGTCTGATTTAAAGTCAAGACCCCGATCTCCTGGTCCATCTCGGAAAAAGGTACGCCCATTGGGAACCTCTTGCAAGAGACCACCATTGTCACTGAAATCAAGAAGTGCATCGTTGCTGGGGGTTATACTGAATCCGAACAACTCCAATTGGTTGGGTGTGTACTCTCTGTCAGTCGTCCAGTATGGAGCACTGTCACCAGCGTCTGTGAGAGTTAATCCAGGATCTGCAAGTTCTTGCCCAACGGTTACTTTGACTTCATCCGTTCCTCCGTTGGCATGCTCATTTAGCGCAATGGAAGGAGCTGTGGTATCTATAACGAGGACTGTGCGCTTCACATCTTCGGCGCCGTCATAAGAGTAGTTTAACATGGACTCACCTAGGACGCTTGAATCAATGGCATCATTGGATTTCAAGTCCTCGACGAGTACATCACCCGCACCACTGAGGACTTTGGCACCAGGATCAGAAAACTCACTACCAACTTCTTGCTCTAAAGTACCATCTCCCTTAATTACAATGTAGGGAGTCGATGTATCTTCCACCACAATGATCTCACGTTCAACAGCGGATACATTCCCTGAGGAGTCTGAACTGGAATAGGTCAGTAAATATGTACCTGGCGTATTGACATCAACACTTGAAGAGGGACCGGCAAACCAATGACCAGCTTGGTTTGGATTGCTAGGATGAATGGCTAACCGTGGTCCCCCAGGGAGACGAACCCTGGGACGCACCCAAGCTCCACCACCATGCTCCATAAATCCAATAGCAACCTTGTAGAATCCAGTCGTGAGAGTGTAAGTTTTCCAACCTCCGCCATTAAAGTTGGTGAAGACTAATTCAGTACCCAGATCACCATCGGACTCGAATTCACCATCTTGATCGAGATCAATCCAGAACGAACAGACATTGTCTGCGTTATCTATACCAAACTCGTAAGATGCATCTTCTTTGGCATAAAACTCGCCATGGAAAAGAAATTGGTAGTCATCATTTCTGGTTATTTCAGGAATTATGGCTCGGAATGCACCATCTCCATCAATCCCAGTAATGTCTCCCGCGAAAGTACCCACCCCCACAGGTTGGGCAGAGATGAGACCTCCACCCTGATGAAAGTTCACTTGTTGATTGTCTCGTCCATCAATCATGTAGCCGTTGACGTCTAAAAGGTTGGGAGTTTTGTCCAAGTGAGAGTATGCAAAAGTTTCGCCGTCACTCGCATCCAAAGCATCAAAGCCAGGTTCCACGTAGGAGGAACCGACTGCCAGACGAATGACAGACTCCCCTACCAGTGTGATCACAGGAGGCTGCGTATCTACCACTGAGATAATCCGAATGACATCAATGGCATGAGTCTTCCTGTAAGGACGATAGTTGTAGGTGAGTGTGTAATCACCTGGAGTCTTTACATCAACAGAGCCATCAACCTTAACCAAAGAGGCGTCGAGTAATTGTTCACCAGCCGTTAGGCTAACGCCGGGATCTTCGAAAGGATTGCCTGCTTCATGAACAATCCTGGGTTCACCGATAAGAGATATGACTGGCGCATCCGGATCAGGCACTACCTCTACTGTACGACGGACGACAGCTAGATTGCCACTAGAGTCCGTTGCAGAGTAGACCACATCATAGGAGCCGAGTATTTCAGTGTTCACAGGCACTCGTGCATTCTCATAACCATTCAAAGAATACTTGGCATTCATTTGAGCTTCGAGACTCAAACGCTCTGAATGATTAAGAGGTCGATTGTAGATGAAAACCTCGGCAACGTGGCCAGACGCTCGTTCTCGAAGTGAGGCCCAGGCTCCCATTTGCAAACGGCCGATATCAAGATTGGCATTTGTTGCAGTAGTCAACTCTACTCCATCTGCATAAAAATGCACCTCGTTAGCACCCGTGCTTGTAGCCGTGTAGAGTCTGGGCTTTTTGGTTACTCGAATCGTTCTGTTGGTACGCCAAGTACCAGGATGGAAGACATCTTCGTAATCTCCATGATAACCCATGATCCAGTTCTTATTATCATCTACAGTTGCGAGTAATCGTCCATTGTGGATACCATCGGCTTGAACAACTGCTACCACAGAATAAGAACTTCCGATGTAGGGTGGTACATCAATCTGGCTGTTGCCGTTAAAATAAACCGCCGGCATGCCATTGATCACATCCGCATCCAGATAGGGGGCGCCCATGTTACGCTTACCGTCGTTCTCATTCCCGGATAAGTCATTCCATATCTCAACTGTATCACCGGGACCCACACCCCGAATACTACTTGCATCGAGGTGAACAATGAGCCCATCAAGGGATCGTCCTGCTTGAATCACTGGCAATTCACCATCGTAATTATCAACAGCACCCGCACCTGGATCAATATACTCATGACCTTGAATGACTGTTGCACTTGCTTCTCCTACCAAGGTAATGACTGGGGCCTCGGCATCCACCACGGTAACTTCACGAACCACAGTTCGGGCGGCCAATCCCTCAGCCGAAGTAAAGTCGTAACGAATGCGGTAGAGGCCCATCCGCTGAGTATCGACATCGCCTGAAACCAGGAGGTCTCCTTCAACGGTATTCCCATCCAAGTCTTCAACAAAACTACCAGGATCCTCAAATGTATCTCCGTAATTCAAGGTTACAGACTCCTCTCCCTTCAGGTAGATTATGGGAGCATCTGGATTAGTCTTTACGATAATCTTGCGCTTAATCTCGGATGTATTACCGGCAGAATCTTTAGCAGAGTAGGTAATCTCGTACTCACCTTCAGTAAAGACATCGATCGGTTGATATTGCACCCAAAGACCATCCTGCTTGGGATCACCTGGATTAGGTCGAACCAAGGTTGTGGGTCCGGGACCGACAATAGCACGAAAACGAGCATCAACTCGAGATCCACCACCGCCTTCACGGTGTGCAACAGCATATCTGTAGAATCCCTTGTCTAGGCTCACTTCCATGAAGCCTCGCTGGTAAGTGGGACCGTTCATGAGTTCAGTACCTCGGTCCCCTTCGAGTTCAAAAACACCATCTTGGTCCAGATCTAACCAGACAGATGCACGATCATCTGGCCACTCTACACCAAACTCATAACGACCTCTGTCCAACTTACAATGGAAGTAGGCGAGAAATAAATTCTGGTATTTGTCGTTCCGGTCGATTCCAACGTCATATGGAGTAGGAGGATTATGATCCATGAAGTCACCATCTCCATTTAGATGAATACCATCTCCTCTAGGGCCATAGATGTAGGTCACTTCATTGATGGCCTCTTGTGAAAGCAGACCACCTCCATTGCTGAGGTCTATAAGGCTATCGACGCTAGGATCGATCAAGTACCCTCGACGCAGGAAGAAGTTTTTCCTTAGGAGGGAGTTTTCGACCTCTATCTGACCATCCGCGTTGTCCAAGGCACTAACACCCGGCTCAACCCAAAGGTTACCCAGTGTATGCTCATAGGTCTCGCCACCGACAAGGGTTATAACAGGGGCAGTTTTATCAAGAACAGTTATGACACGGACCTTCGTAGGCGCCTTCGTACCATCAGCAGCTGTATAATCGTAAGCCACAGCGTAGGAACCGGGAACGTTTACATTCACATTACTACTGACGACCAACTGGGAGGCATCTAGGGCATTCCCAGCAGAATCTGCAACAGTCGCCCCAGCATCCTCGTAGGGAGTTCCAGAATCATGCTCTACAGAGGCCTCACCATTTAGGGTGATAACCGGAAGTGTAGCGGGCTCAACCACGACGACCTTGCGGGAGGCTGTGGATATGTTTCCGCTTGAGTCGAAAGACATATATCCAACTGTGCGCTCTCCTCTAGTAGAGGTATCGACCGTTTCCATAACAAACGAACCGCCGCCATTAAGTCCATATTTGGAATTAAGGTGTGTAGTTAAGAGAACGTACTCAGTTGGAGAGAGAATCCTGTTGTATAAAATAACTTCTGAGATTTCACACTTAGAGAGCTCGTTGTTGTCGTTGTAGCCACCGAGATTGATATTGCGGGGCTTATAACGGGCATCCTGAAGTCCTGATCCATTATTGACCAACTGTACCCCATCGAGCCAGAAGTTAGCTTGATCCTTGTTGCTAGCATCTCCTGCATGTAGGTGCCAAAGAGTATCTGAACCTCCTCCATGATGGAGCCAACCATCGGAGTGGAACCTACGAATACTGTTGCCATGAAAGCCAAATATCCAATTGCGGCCTCGACTTGAGATGACCCGTTCGTTGTCTCCACCAGTGTAGCGGGCTACCGTGAGAATTGAGTAATTGGTCAGTTCTGACTCAAAGTTCTTACTGGTCCAGATCAGATCGTCTCCATCAAAATTGACTGTGGGTCGTCCATTTGGGCCACTCTCCACCCATGTCGGATCCCCTTTCTGATTATCACCATGGTTGCCATATCCAGAGAGATCCTCCCAGTCTGTTGAGATCACATC
>Ga0163109_10001082_pt1 | contig 21551 bp, 20 predicted proteins | sample CRUFie1St13metaG_FD_108704 | JGI IMG/M metagenome (GOLD analysis project Ga0163109, IMG submission 108704) | Marine microbial communities from the Costa Rica Dome - CRUD Field 142mm St13 metaG | ecosystem: Environmental > Aquatic > Marine > Oceanic > Photic zone | place: Costa Rica: the Eastern... | reverse complement strand
CATATTAATTGCATTCCCTCGTCTTATGTTTAGCCGCAAGTAACTTATTTATTTAGTTGGTGGGCCAATCAGGACTTGAAACTGGGACCGACGGATTATGAGTCCTTGGCAGACAATCAACTAAAGATCACCACAATAGCGTTCGTTTTATGTCCTGTTGTAAAAACTGACTTTATCAGTTGCCTGCTGTTGTAACCAGTTGCGCCGCAACGGTCTATATCGGGTCCAGATGAGCCGGTTCTTTAACGATTTGACGCGCTCTAGCAGCACTTACCATTGGCAGGAAATACTTTTCCATCGGCACGCCCCCGGTAAATCTCAGGAAACGACAGCAACATCTAGTAAATCCGACTTGCAAAAAATGTTGCCTTTAATGATAATGATTCTCATTAACATTAAGGCGAAAAAGTGTACGCCATTACATCAATAAACGTGAGTCAAAAAGACAACTTAAGTAAATTAAAGTTGCATAGCAGCAAATTTCGATGATGAAAACGCCTACTCAAAGAGCCGAGCCAACACGTCTAGCGAGGAAGGAAGTACGGATGAGGTTTGAGCAGCTCAAATTGGAGTATCCCAAAATGAGGGCTAGGGATTTAGCACTTAAAATTGGTACGTCAGAGGCAGAGTTATTGGGGAGTCGGACAAATAAGGACATCATAAGACTTGAGGGCGATTGGGCAGAGATTATTCGTTCCATGCCGAGCCTGGGCCCGGTAATGGTCTTAACCCGGAATGAAGAATGTGTTCATGAAAAGCATGGGGAATTCAACAACATTAGTATCGGGCCTGGGCATGGAATAGTTCTGAATAGGGACATCGATTTGCGCCTCTTCATGAGCCATTGGCATTTTGGATTTGCTGTGGCAGAGGAAGTAGCCTCAGGCAAACGACATAGCCTTCAGTTTTTTGATATCGACGGTCAGGCTGTTCTCAAGGTTTATCTTCCCAAAGATAGCCGGTTGGAGTCCTATTTTACCTTGGTAGAACGATTTTCCGCACAAGACCAGGAGACACCCATCAATACCCACAATTTGCCAATTGTAAGAAATAATGCGGCTGATGAAGATGTGGATGTGCCCAATTTTCTTACTCATTGGGAAAACCTAAAGGACACCCATCATTTTTTTGGTCTGTTGCATGAATTTGGTGTCGGGCGACACCAGTCGATGCGGCTGGCTGAAGGAAAGTTTACCAGAAGGCTGGAGAACGACTGCCTAGAGGAACTCCTCCAGAATGCTGTAAAGGACCAAACATCAATAATGTGTTTTGTCGGAAATCCGGGGTGTATTCAGATTCACACTGGAACTATTCATAGGACTGCAATTGTCGGGCATTGGCTAAATATTTTGGATAAAAATTTCAACCTTCACTTGAATCAAAATGCAGTGGAGAGCATTTGGGAAGTGCGGAAGCCGACTTCCGACGGGATCGTCACTTCTGTCGAGATATTCAATGAGGCAGGTTATTGTTTTTGCCAATTTTTCGGTGAGCGAAAGCCGGGGAAAATTGAATTGCCTGGATGGCGAGACATCGTCGAAAAACTTCCAAGCTTATGAGGGAGCCATTCATTGAGAATACTGCACCAAAGGAATATCTCAAAAATCATCGGACGGGCATTAGCATTTGTCACGTTATTGTTAATCGTAGGTTGCGGAGAATCATCGCAAGAGTCAAGGGGTGTTATTAGTATCGGCGGTGATATAACCGAAATAATTTATGCACTCGGGAAAATTGATCAGGTTATCGGCAGAGACACTACAAGTTTTCACCCCGAGAGTGTTACGACTCTTCCCGACGTCGGGTATGTCAGGCAGTTAGGCGCGGAGGGCCTCTTGTCCCTATCACCCGATTTGATTATCGCATCTTCAGAGACTGGACCGCCCGAAGTAGTAGAGCAGATAAGGCAAACCGGCATTCCATTTGTTTTGACTGAGGACGGGTTTAATCTAGCTGGTCTATTGCAACGCATAGATACTATTGGAAAAACTCTCGACGCGGAGTCTGAAGCCCAGAATCTTTCGCAAAACATCATTGCAAAGATGCAGAAGATTGATGAGAAGTTAGCTGCTGTTTCGCGCAAGCCAAGGGTTCTGTTTCTGATGAGTGCATCAGATGGGTCCCCCATGGCAGCTGGAAAAGATACCGCCGCTGACGCGATAATCAATCTAGCTAAAGGTGAAAACATCTTTGAAAATCAGAGCGGCTACAAAGCTTATTCTTATGAGGCTTTGGCTGATGCTAGACCTGACGTAATCATGATGATGGAGCACTCCCTAGCATCTTTAGGTGGGTTAGAGGCTATTCAGGCGCATCCCGCATTGGGAATGACTCCCGCAGCTCGATCGGGGAATATCTTATCAATAGATGGTTTGTTTCTTCTTGGATTTGGCCCCCGATTACCCGAAGCGATTGCATATGTGGCTGATCGATTCCATGAGGGACTGGGCGCAACAATATCTATCGAAGAATAATGGAAAGCAGCGTCCATACAAACCCAATTTTACACTTATCTAACCGATCAAAAACGAAACGAGTGTTCGCTCTTTCGATACTCGGAGGCATGGCCCTAGTAGCCCTGATAATTTCAATTCTCACGGGACCTGTCGAAATACCAATTTCTGCCATCTGGCAAGGGCTTAGGCGAACTCTTGGTGCGGATCCAACGGCCATGTCAGGCTCTTCGGCAATAGTGAGTGTGATAAGATTACCAAGAGTTTTCCTCGGTGTTTTCGTGGGCGCGGCTTTAGGGATTTCTGGTGCGGCACTCCAGGGTCTTTTTCGGAACCCTCTTGTTGACCCTGGGCTGATTGGGGTTTCTTCAGGTGGTGCTCTTGGTGCGTCTATCTGGATCATCTTCGGTTCGACCCTCACATTTATACCTGAGTTCCTCATGGTATTTGCGCTTCCAGTCTTTGCATTTCTTGGCTCCCTATTCGCGATGGTTTTAGTATACCGAATCGGATTTAAGCGCGGTCATGTTTCCGTTGCGGCTATGCTCCTATCCGGCATCGCTATAAATGCGCTCGCGGCTGCGGCTCTTGGCTTCCTCGTTTTTATGAGCGACGATACACAACTACGATCTATCAACTTCTGGACCTTAGGAAGTCTTGGAGGAGCAATATGGACTAAGATATGGCCCTCTATGCTTGTTGTGGCCGTAGCCTCGACGTTGATTTTGAGAGATGCGGAAAACCTAAATCTTTTCGCAATCGGAGAAATTGACGCGAAGCACTTGGGTTGCGATACGGCTAGGCTGAAACGCAGAATGGTCATACTTCCAGCAATGACTACGGCGGCTGCCGTTTCTGTCTCAGGAATAATAGGTTTTATTGGGCTAGTCGCGCCTCACTTAATTAGACTCATGGTAGGAACTGATCATCGATTAGTCCTCCCGGGCTCAGCGCTACTTGGTGTTATTTTGGTTTTGACTGCCGATATTCTTGCCCGCGTTGCGGTCTCTCCTGCTGAGCTCCCATTGGGGATAATAACTAGTTTAATCGGGGCTCCTTTTTTTATTTGGCTTCTCGTTCGATACAAGGGCTGGATGCCATGAGCCTGCGTCTGGAAAAAGTACATTACACTATCGATAGAAAGAGATTACTTAAGGATGTGAACATAAGCTGTGAGGCCGGTAAGCTCTCCGCGATAGTTGGCCCAAATGGGGCTGGAAAATCAACTGCGTTAAAATTGATGTCGGGCGATCTTGCTCCGACAAGTGGAACCACTCTCTTGAATCTAGCAGAAGTCTCCTCTTATTCAGCGAGGGAACTCGCGCTGCGTCGAGCAGTGATGCCACAGCAAACCTCTCCTGCATTTGGGCTCAAGGTCTGGGAGATGGTCCAGCTGGGACGAGCACCGTTCGCAGAGAACCTTGTTTTATCCTCAGAGTACGTTGAGAAGTCCTTACGGATCGTTAACGCGCTGCACTTAGCTGAAAGGGAACTGATGACACTTTCAGGGGGTGAGAAACAGAGAATTCTTTTGGCTAAAGCGCTTGCACAAGTATCTGTCGAAGACGCTTCAGTTAGCGGAGGAAAATTCCTGTTGCTTGATGAACCTACGGCTTCTTTGGATCTTAAACAAGCACAAACAGTCATGAGAATTCTGAGGGCAGCTGCAGATAGCGGAATCGGTGTAGTGGTGGTGATTCACGATATTGCATCGGTCAGAAGATATGGAGATGTCGTCTTCCTATTAAAAGATGGCGGCGTAGCATATGCAGGGGAACCAAAACTAGTCCTTACAGCAGAGAGGATTGCCGACTCATTTGATGTTGATTTTGAAACAGCAGAAGGCTCGATAAGCGTTTAGCGTATACTTAATTTGAATTCTCCTTCAGTCAAGAGACCTTAATTGAAAAGTTTCGAAATTTTTTAAGTCTTTCACGGCATCGCCAGGCAGCGGAGTATCCGAGGCATTCTGTGAAAATGCCTCAAGCTACCGATGGGGTTAGTGCCCCCTGATTAAGAGAAGTATATTTCGATTAACCTCGCCGATGTCACAAGCGTATGAATGCCAAACTATTGTTCGGGTTCATAGGTATCACCAACTGGTTCTGTCTCGAGTCGTAGCACATGGATGCAGCGCTTGGTATCCCTCTCGCGATAATCTGCGCATTTCCTTGGCGATCTATTCTTGAGACGCTGCCGAATCGAACACTGCTGACATACTTCGTACCATTACTTAGGACAACCACTCCATCGTTACCACCTTCAACGGCGGTCTCTTGGTTGATCACCTGACCATCCTGGTTATATGTTATGACGGCTGAGTCACCTATGTTTACGACCACTATGTTACCGTCATTATCTAGGGCCACTCCATTTGGGCGGTTGAGGGGCATTCCTTCGGCAAATATTGATACGCTGCCATCTGACGATATTTCATAAATTACTCCCTGAGTTGTGTCGGATAAATAGGAGGCGCCATCTTCTCTTCCGGCTATTCCATTGATAAACCCTTCTCCAGGAATTGCAACTGCGGATATTGGTGCGCCAGTATCAAGACTGAAAGTCCGAACTTCTCTCGAGCCATTATCTGCCGTAAAGAGGAGATTCCCTGCAATAGCGCTTCCAATAGGATCTCGCAATTCTAATCCATCACGACTTGCTCCGATCCATTTTGATGTGTGAACACTGCCGTCCGGATTGATAAGAGATACAAAGCCATCATCGGTCCCTCCGTCGTTTCCCCTGTTCATCGCGAGAATCAGATTTCTCTCCGGATCAAACGTACAACTCTCTGTAAAGTGGAAGCTTCCGTAGACGGTCACATTACTGCTCATCTCAACAAAATCACCCGATTGGTTAGTCGCACCTAGCGGTTCGCCAGCGGTAAATTCTTGCGCTAATGTGGTTGAGAAGTATCCTGCCAGTAATAGGCAACCGGTAGATACTATAAAGTGTTTATTTGTAATCATTCCTAATTCCTCTCTTTTTTGCCTTTTGGAGGGCACGCTAGCAATCACCTGACCGAAATGTGTATACACTAGATTTTATTTTCGATCTGTACTCCCTGGGCTAATATTGTGTATTCCCTTACTTGCTCCCCTTGATCAAACAAAGCTTTCCTTCCCGCGTCTTCGGCCAAATGTTGCGCCTCTTCGTGTGATAGAGTTTGCTCGGAAATCGTACCGTACAGGACAGCGCGCTGCATACTCGTGTCAGTTGGCACGAAAAACCCATAATCCTCAAAAAAGATCCTTGCATGAGAATCTCCGTCAACCAAAATCATCCAACAACCTCTTGCTTGACAAACCTCTGTAATAAGTCCAGAAATCTTGAGCGGAGACTCAGGTGTCTCAGCTGCATCTGCAATGGCTTGCTTGAGGGTCTTCACGGGACCTGACTCAGGTATAGCGCTTCCAAAGCTTTGGTCGGGACTAAAAGGAACCTCTGCGATCACGGAGGCAGGCAAAAGAAAAACTGCCAGATACACGCATGATTTCAATAATTTACGCACAATCATAACTCCTTACGCACAATAATTATTTGACCTGTAAAAATAACAAAAATTTCGTATAGATGCGAATAAATATCATTCTCGTATGTAAGATATTTTGAATGGTCATGTTTGTGGCCTGTGAGACAAGAGTAATCTCTTTCTCGTCGGGAAAAAATATATAGAAAATCTATACAACTCTGGTTCGATTAAGTCCTCATCTGTAACCAATAGCCCATTTGGGCGAGCTTCCCGCTTAACAGAAGGTAGATTTCAATTACCTCTGGCCCGAAGCAGCACTCGGAAAGGGCAAACTACTTAGGCCTGGGGAAATAATTAGTAGGGCAGACAATCACCAGAATTTCGGTAAAATGACCCAATTTATAGCCTCGACGGCTATTAATTAAGCAGAGCCACTTATGAGCTACAAAAGAGCAAGTAGTGTTGGGTGTATAGTGCGATTCCTTCAAACATTTCTGGATTTGCGAAGCCTTGGTTTTACTTCACCTCGATTAGTTTTATGAGCGAATGAAAAAGATTCTCCTTCTTGCCCTTATAGTCGCTGCCAGTTTTGAGTCAATTGCTCAGTCTAATCGGTTTGAGGCAGGAATAGCTGCTATGAATCGGGGTAGATTTGCTGTTGCATATAGGTCATGGCTCCCCTTGGCAGAAGCGGGTATGCCAGAGGCACAGCTCAATTTAGGCCTTCTTTACCAAAGTGGTCAGGGAGTGAATATTGATCTCGAAAAAGCATTGTATTGGTACGAGCAAGCAGCGTCTGCAGGCCTAGCTGAAGCGCATTTAAACCTGGGCATGATGTATTTTGATGGACTGAAGGTTGAGCAAGACTACGCAGTCTCGTTCCAAGAATTTCAGTCCGCTTCGACGCAAGGGTTAGCCAGCGGATCGCTTATGTTGGGAAGAATGCTATTCGAAGGGTTAGGCGTTGATCAAGATAAGGTTAAAGCAAGGAAATTATTTTTAGATGCTGCAAAGTCCGGCCTCCCGGAGGCCCAATTCGCTTATGCAATTGTCGCCCAGACAGGTGATGGGCTTATTCCCGAAAAAAGGATGTTCTTTTTGCCTGAAAACAAAGATCTAGGAGATCCACTAATTGCCTATGTCTGGGGAAGGCTTGCGTACCTCAACGGACATCAGACGGGAGATACAGTCCAGTTATACGAGGTTGCGGAGATCATGCTTGGCGACAGATTCGACGGGGTTGACTCGATCATCTCCCGCTGTCTGGAAACTGACTACGAAGACTGTCCGGCTAAATAAAGCCCTTGGGTAGTATTATCTCAATTCTTCTATTCGCGGCTCGTCCTGCCTCAGAATCATTTTCCGCGACGGGCTTAGCGTCACCAAACCCGGCGATGTACACCTCGCCACCATTTCTATACCTTTGCTCGAGAAGGTAGTCAGCGACCGATGCTGCGCGGGCAGACGAAAGGTCCCAATTACTTCGATAGCGGCCACCGAATGCAAGCGGAACGCTATCCGTATGGCCCTCAATGCGCGCGATACGCCTCACTGGGATTAACGCGTCTCCAATCCTGTTCAAAAGTGGAAGAAAGCCGGCCCTCAGGGTCGCAGAGCCACTTGAGAATCCATTGGTACTTGGAAGGGTAAGGATCACGTTTGACCCTTCGCGTTTTACCTCTAATTGTCCCGCTTTGATATCCTCATCAAGCGCTAACAACAGGTCCTGAAAAACTTTTGGAGTATCATCGGCATCAGAGCTTTCCTCATATGCATCAGGCCGCGGAGAACCACCCAACACTTCAATTGTAGCGCCCGTCTCGGCTTGAGCGGCCGCAACTTGAAGATATAGTTCCAAGAGTTGGTCGTTGACCTCGCCTTGAAGTTTAGCATCTTCATTCAGGTCCTCGGTTCCCTCGCCGTAGTCCTCAACAACTTCGACAATTATTTTGGATTCCTCTTCCCTTATTTCAACTGACCCTCGCGCTATCTCTGAAGCGAATCTTTGCTCGACAATTTCTATCGCATTGGTTGCGGTCGTTCCCGCGTTTCTCTTTTGCTTAAGCTCTTCGTCAGGCTGAACTTCATCAGTACGATCCTCTTCTATTATGTCAAACACTGTGGGGTCGACTGGAGCGGACGTGAACTGCTTTCTAACTAGATTCTCGGCTGTTGCCTGATAATAAGCTTCTACCTGAGCTTGTACCCCCGTCTCAAAAGTCGAGTCATCTTGTTCTTCATAGAGATCTTCAGTCACGATGGCCTGAGCCAACAGTAAAACAAAAAAAGCCATTAGCAATATTGCCATATCTGAAAATGTTGCCAGATAAAGGGGCGCAACTTGCGGGCACTCCTCGCACTCTTGTACTTTTTCCTTTTCTATAGTGGCAGTTTCTTTAGGCATCTAGCTCACTCTAATCGACTTCTTATCGGAAGTCTGACATCCTTATCTCTATGCGTCTGTTTTGCGAACGTCCTTCACTTGTATCATTTGTTGCTATCGGTACTGTATCGGCAAAACCTAAAACCTCAACTGCGATATCTTCAAGGCCCTGCTGAGCCATCAAGACAGACGCTACGGAAGACGCCCTTGCCGCGGACAGGTCCCAATTCGATTGAAACCTCTCTTGAAAGGAGATCGGCATGTTGTCGGTATGTCCCTCGATAGAGATAGACTCTGTCAACCCAGCAATGGAGCGAGCAATGTCCGCAAGCAGGAGCTCAAAGTTGGGTCGCAAATCTGCGCTACCGGAAGCAAAGGAGTCTTCGCTATCCACTCTGATGTAGATTGCGTCATCCCGCATCTCGACCTCAAGAATTTCTTGCTCAATTTCTGTCTTAAGATCTTCGCGCAGTACTTGTAATTTATTCAGCAGTTCGCCTGTTGAGATATTGTTGGTTTCAACGAATGTGTTCTTCGTCGCGACCACATCGATGTCGCGTGTGATCTCGGACTGGATTTGCGCAACTTTTGCGCTGGCGTTGATCAGTTGTTGGCTTACAACTCCAGATCTTTCTCGAGATTGACTGGATCCATCTCCAAGCGATGTCGGCGTGTTTGGTACTTCAACTACAAGCTGTTCATCTATGATCTTGACGTTCACTTCGCCCTTTGAAATCTCACTTTCAAGCGCGGCCTCCAGTATGAGAAATTCGCGTTCAATATCGAACCGATTATCAAAGGTCTCGGTATTACGTACGCGCAGTTGACCTTCTGTTTCCATTTTCTGCCTTACATCGCTGCTAATATTTCGAGCGGCCTCGTTCGGAGAAAAATTATCGATCATCATCGATTGAGCCTTTGGGATAGGGAAGTCCAAATTAATCGACTGGGTGCCAAACGCGAGCCGTATCTGACCTGTTATCTTTTGCCAAGTCCTCAAATCGATCTCAGTCATAGATAGCAGTAAGACAAAAAATGCCATCAATAGAATGGCCATGTCTGAGAATGTCGCCATGTATAGAGGAGCACCCACATCGCAAGGCTCACAGTCCGGTTTTTTGGCCTTTCTTGGTGCAGGAGGTGTATTGTCAGGAGCAAATGCGTGCTCTAACTCAGACATGCGAACCTTCGAGTTGAGTGCATAAGGCTACCTAGAGTTAATCGCTAACTTTTGCGCTTCATCTGGGGTGACAAAGGAAGCGAGCAAGTCTGCGAGGACCCTCGGGTTGCCTCCAGTCTGGATAAAGGCCACTCCCTCGATTATTATCTCGCGGTTCAACGCTTCAACTTCGCTTTGTACTCGCATTTTTGCGGCGATGGGCAGAAAAATCATATTTGCGAGCATCGCACCATAAAGCGTAGTCAGCAAGGCAGTGGACATACCCGAGGTGAGCTTTTCTTGGCTTGACATATCCGCAAGCAGTGAAACAAGTCCAACAAGAGTTCCGACCATGCCCATCGCTGGAGAGACTTCGCCCATGTAGGACCAATATGTTGTCCCGTGTTTTTCTCGCTGCGATTGAGCATCTGACTCAGCTTCAAGGGTTTTCGCAATTATTGCTGGTTTTTGACCATCGACCAAAAGTTGTATGGCCTTGGCCATAAATTTGTGTTTGATTTGCTGAGACTCAAGCGCTATTAGTCCGTTTTTGCGAGCGATGTCTGCAAACTCGACCAATTGATCGATCAACACTCGAGACGGGATGGGATTGGTGAATGCTCTTGGTAGGAGACTCCAGGCTGCCTTGAAATCATTGGTCGAGGATTTCAGAAACCCCGCGCCAAAGGCGCCACCAACTACGATGGCCATACCCGACGCTTGTATGTATTGCTCAAAAGGGATTCCTTTGTCCAATTCCTGGCCTAAGGCAAACCACACTACCCAGCTCAGAAGCGCAAGGCCCGTCAGACTCAAGATGTTCAATTCACTACTTCCTTATACCTGCTAAATTGTTGCATTCCGGGTGTCAAAAAACCGACAATCGTGAACAAACTACCAATATGAAGCAAGAACTGCACCAACAAATAGCACGTCCCAAGGCGGCAGTTTATTGTTCAGACGGGAAAGAAGTTTGAAACCGCACGAACAAAACGCACTATTTAGGTGCGTTGCCAGACAAAGCGGGCTCACCAACCTATCATTAAGTAACGACGCATTGCTCCAACATCGAAGCCTTTCCTCGAACCACCAACTGAAGGTGAATCAGTTTGCAACCTAAAATCCGCTCTCATGAAGAATTTGCCGGTAGACTCATCATCAAACTGCTGGAGAGCGCGAGTATATATATTGAGCTTTGTGAAACATCTAGAAATCGCTGTGACAAAGCCAATACCTGCCTTGAAATTACCAGTAAATAACAGGCAGCCTTCCTTATCAGTCAGAGATTGATCTTCGGCACGGGAATCTTTAGGGCGCGAAACGCAACTAGTAGGAATATATAGATACACCTTCCGCCACGAGCTTATATGCTGAATCAGCGATATCGGTGTTAATCACTTCACTGGTCAGCAAGCCATGCACAACGTGGGCGTCGTAAAAATTGCTAAGCGTAAGGCCGCGCTCATAGCTAACATGGATAATTTGATTTGGCGGTGGCGGCGGGAGATGGATGCAGGCTCCGAAAAAGGGCACTAGGAAAAATTCTGTGATCTTGCGTTCTTCATTGTAGGCCGTGGGAACGATAAAACCTGGTATCATGATTCTTTTGTTAACTAGGTCAGGGTTAACGTTATAAGATTGCAGCGCGTCGTTATAGGCTTTGGCTTCTGGGTTGTTATCGAGTTGTTCCTGCCAGCCGTAGAGATCGTGAGACATCTCTGGTGGATTCAGAATGGCTTCCAAATCTGATTGACTGAGAAGGTCAGTCCACTCCACTGACAACACTGAGTCCTGACTGTAGATCCCGTGTGAGAGAAATAACATAAGAAACAGAGTCAATGTTTGACGCATAAATTCCATTTGGATTTGAACTCTATGGTGGGATAAGCTTTCAGGTCTCTCTAATATAGCACCTTTCTGCATAAGAATGTCGATAATCAGCATAGAAAATATTCGCTACACTTGGCCTAGATCGGACTCTCCTGCGCTGGACATCTCTGAATTCTCGGTAGGGCAGGGAGAGACTGTGTTCTTGCGCGGTGCATCCGGTAGCGGGAAGTCTACTTTGCTCGGGCTCTTAGCTGGCACATTAACCGCACAGTCAGGCTCTCTTAAGATCCTTGGTACCGAACTTATCTCACTGAGACCGCGCGAACGCGACAGTTTCCGTGCCAATCATATCGGTATAGTCTTTCAGCAGTTCAATCTAATTCCCTTTCTAACAGTTGCAGGCAATCTGCGGCTGGCGGGGAGTTTTTCCAAGGAGCCTCGGCGAGACTTTAGAGAAAAATCGGAATACCTTCTGCAGTCGCTCAGCCTAGATCTAGGATTGCTGCAGCGGCGTGCTGATACCCTCAGTGTCGGCCAGCAGCAGCGCGTAGCAATTGCACGCGCTTTGATTAATGACCCAGAGCTTTTGCTGGCAGACGAACCAACCTCGGCACTGGATGCAGATACACGCGACTCATTTATGTGTTTATTGATGTCAATACGGCATGTCAGCGATTGCACGATAATTTTTGCAAGTCATGATCGCTCCCTTATGAAATATTTCGATACCGAAATTGAGCTTTCTGAGTTCAACAGAGCAAAAAAAGGACTGGCAAGCCGTGTTTGAGGTTGCTTTGAGCAGTCTGTGGAGCAGACGAGGCAGCGTGCTGTTGACCGCTGCCTCTCTCACTATCAGCATGGTTATCGTAATCGGAGTCGAGCATATCAGGGCACAGGCTGAAAGTAGCTTCGTACGCACAATTTCTAATGTCGATCTATTGGTTGGCGCGAGAACTAGCCAGATCAATCTTCTGCTCTATTCCGTATTTAGAATCGGAAACGCCACAAACAATATCAGATGGGAAAGTTATGAAGACATAGCCGCTCGCTCAGAAGTGAGCTGGAGCATTCCATTCTCCCTTGGAGATTCCCATCAAGGCTATCGCGTATTGGGGACCAATTTGCAGTACTTCGAACATTTTCGCTACAGCGATTCACAGGGGCTGAGGTTTTCTGAAGGGGGGGCATTCTCCGCTGTGCTACATGCCGTGCTTGGTAGTGAAGTGGCAAATTCACTAGGTTATGAGCTGGGTGAAGAGATAGTACTCTCACATGGTATAGGCAACACGAGCTTCGTAAATCATGAAAACCTGCCGTTCACCGTGTCAGGCATTTTGGCACCCACTGGTACGCCCGTAGACAGGACAATCCATGTTAGTCTTCAGGGAATAGAAGCAATTCATCTTGGCTGGCAAAATGGCGCACAAGTCGCGGCCTCGGGTCTTGGGCCGGAAGACCCGCGTCTAGCAGATCTGCAGCCCACCCAGATTACCGCTGTGCTACTCGGCTTGGAAACGCCGATGGCCGTTTTTGGCCTACAGCGTGCTATAAATAATTATCCCCGTGAACCGCTTACCGCTATTCTGCCTGCAGTCGCGCTGGGTGAACTATGGCAGATCGTTGGAACATTAGAGGGTCTGCTGAGTATTATTTCCATCTTGGTGCTAACGGCTTCGCTGCTGGGCTTGAGTACCATGTTACTGTCTTCATTGCGCGAGAGAAGCCGCGAGCTAGCACTGTATCGGGCGATCGGCGCCCGGCCTTTGTTCATACTATTGATAATTGAGCTAGAAGCGCTGAGTCTGACCTTAATATCGGTGTGTGTAAGTTATTTAACAGTGACCGCCGGGCTCGCACTGGCTCAGTCTTGGTTGAGTGAAAATTTTGCTCTTGTGATCGGGGTCTGGCCATCCACGACGAATATCTGGCTTTACATAGGGGGGGCGATTGCCGCCTCAGCTGCACTATCTCTTATTCCAGCAAGCATTGCGTATAGCCGGTCCCTGGGTCATGTTCTACGATCTGCGTAATAGGTTTAGTCGCTGTTCGCTCGGTAAAACAGCTAACCGTTTTCTGAGAAATGTGGTCTTACATGCAGCAGTTATACTAGATCGTACCGCATGTTCGTTGCCGAATTCTCTTATTAAGAAATTATTGGGGTTGATTGGATCCAATGGCTACAGCCACGGATCAGGGCTGGAGTAATTAAGAGGCGATCAGTAATCATCTGCCAAGACAGGAGTACTCACGCCCGAAATACCAACTAGAGTTAGTATGTTGATCAATACCGCCTGCGGGCCCAAGTACGAATCCACCGGTGCAAACCATTCGGCCGGAGAGTGTGCACCGCCACCATCACCACCGCCCGAAATTGTAATCGCTGGAATACCGAGTGCCATCGGTACATTGGAGTCGGTGCTGGAGATCGTTATTCCCCCGATGTCGACGCCGAGCTTTGCGTAGGCCCCTGCTGCCACCTGCACGATAGGACTTTCGACGGGCGTGCTGCCCACAGGCCTGTCACCGATTAACTTAAATTCAACGCTAATAGCGTCGCTGTCCCAACGCGAATTTTCTTCCAAGACAGCGGTGAGGGCAGCTTGCTTTGCTTTACGCTCGAAAATCGCGAGTGACTCGCTGCTGTTGGAGCGCATATCGATGGCGAATATTGCGTCTGCCGCGATTGAATTCACCGAGGTGCCCCCGGTCACGGTTCCCACAGTAAATGTTGTCCTTGGAAACTGTGGCGTCTGCAATTCTGCGATGTAGGCTATGGCCCTGCCCATAGCGTGGATCGCGGAGGGCAGGCCGAATGCTCCAAAAGAGTGTCCACCGGGGCCCGAGAAAATGAATTCGAAGCGGCGACTGCCTGTACCACCGGCGGTGATGCGGCTGAGGCGCACGCCATCAACTGAGATGAACCCGTCTACGCCTTCAAGGTCACGAAACAGGGCCTTTACTCCTCGCAGGTCACCGCGGCCTTCTTCGCCAACGTTGCCGCTAAAAATAATGTCGCCAATTGTTTCGATGTCATATTGATTCATCACATCGATTACGGATAGCAATACAGCGAGACCACGGGTGTCGTCGCCGATTCCGGGCGCATAGTAACGGCCTTCACGCAGCTTGACAGTGGTGTCCACTGATTCCGGGAAAACCGTGTCCAGGTGAGCGGCGATTAATAAGGTGGGCCCTTTCCCAGTTCCCCGCCTATAGGCCACCACATTTCCCTCACTATCGATGTAAGCATCAGAGAGCCCGGTATCTAAGAGTCGTTTCAGATAATCATCAGCACGGCGCTTTTCCTTGAAAGGTGGAGCTGCAATTTCCGTAATTGCCAACTGCTCCTCTACAGTAAGGGGTTCTCGTTCTTGAATGCGTTGCAGTGCAGCCTGCACAATGGGATCCATCAACACCGCCTGCAATTGCTCTGAGATGGGCTCGTCCACAGGAAGCAGAGGTTCAAGCTCTTGTGCTGAGGTCGAAAAAAAAAGTTGCGGGCAAAGGATTAGGGCAATTGCTAGGTTTTTCATAGTTCAGGAAAAACTTAAAATTCTCAGCGGAAGCAGTCCAGTGTCAGAAGAAGTTAGGCTTTGAAAGATACCGAAGGTGAATCGCTATAATGGTTTGCAGGTGCATCGGCAAACCTATACGCAGCTTAGGCCTCATTTTGAATCTCTATGGCGATGCGCTGGACGTCGTCTAGTACGCGTAGCAAGTTCCCAGACCACATCAACTCTATCTCTTCTTCTGTATAACCTCTGCGCACAAGTTCCGAGGTAACATTGAAAGTTTCGGAGGCATTATCCCAGCCGACGAGGCCTCCCCCGCCATCGAAGTCTGAACTGATACCGACGTGCTCGATGCCTATGAGATCCACCATATAATCAATATGATCCACAAAGTCAGAGATCGTTGCAGGTGGTGCGTCAGCGAAATCGCCACCGGACGCCCAGTGCGCCCGACGTAATTCGCTGACATACGTGCCAAAAGCCACAGTCTGGATGACGCCGCCGTTGTCTTTTAATGCTAGTAGCATTTCATCGTCAAGGTTACGGGAGTGGTCTGTCAGCGCCCGCGCTGATGAGTGAGATGCGATAACTGGTGCGCGGCTTAATATCAAGGTCTGCATGATCGACTCTCTTGAAGGATGGGAAATGTCGATCATGATACCCAGGCGGTTCATTTCCTTGATCGCAAACCTGCCCATTTCGCTAAGACCGCCATGCCAGTAAACGCCATCGGCTTCTCCGGTATGGGAATCAGAGAACTGGTTGTGGCCATTATGCGCAAGGGACATGTAGCGACCGCCCATGTTAAAGAATTTTTCAATGTTGGAAAGGTCGGGGCCTACTGGGAAGGCGTTCTCAATTCCGATCATAGCTACTTTCTTACCAGATGCGATTATTTGTCTCGCGTCATCGGAGTTGTAGGCCAGTTCGATCTGCTCTGGTGCGATCTCTTCAGCCAGCCGGTGAATCGCATCGAACTTGTCGATGGCGTTATCATATGCCACACGATAGCCATCTGGCCCTAATTCGCTCTGGGCGGTGTACACGATGAAAAAGGCCACGTCCAAACCTCCCGCGTCCATTTTGGGCAGGTTTACCTGTGTATTTATGTCCTGGGTGTAGTTGGTCTCATGAGTGAAGTTGCTGGTGTTTATGTCGACGTGCGTATCTAGAGTGATTACTCGCTCATGAATGGCTCGCGCAATGTTGGTGATTTCTTCCTCGCTAGGTGGTGTTCGGGTCGAGGAGGGTTCACTGCAGCTCTGTATTAGCGCGCACCCAATATAGAGCAGTGATAATCTGCGCATTTTGAACATATTATATGCGGCTCCGTATTAGGTATTAGCTAGTGGCTAGAGAACCAGTTGAAAAGCAATGGTCAGCTGGGGTTGATAACCATCCCTACGCAAACGCATTGCTCCTCCTCTGGCCTGATTTAGCCCCTAACTATGCTAAGTCTATGGCTATTGCGAGAAAAAACCCTAGTTTTCGAACCAAGGTCGAGGCACGATATGATCTGGATCAGCGTCTCTTCGTTGGACCATTTTTTGGGGCCTACCAGCTTGATTGTCAGTGCCGTAGAGGTTCCCTTCCTCATCGGCTGACAGGGAGTGCATCTCTATCCACATGTGTGGCCCTTCTGTTGGCAAGTTCCATACATAGTCTTGGGTGCCATCAAGATTATATTTAACAATCTTTGGTGGCCGGATATCGGTTACCCACGCGGCGTCTTCGCCTAGTGTGATATCCAGTGGCAGGTCTAGGCCGGCCCAGGTTGTTTCGTATTCATAATTTGGATAATCGACTGAATCCAGTGCCGCAGTCTGGCGAAAGACTTTTACATCTCGCTTGTCGCGATCAAGGGCATAGAGTTTTTGCTCAGGCCCCATAGCGAGCGAGTGCACTGAAGCGAATTGATGGAAGGCATCACCACCTTCACCAAATTCCGAATGATAGGAACCGTCAGCGTTACGCACGACTATACGATTGTTGCCGCCAAGGCCGTCGCCAACAAGGAACATCCCATTGGGGAGGAAGGCGACATCTTGTGGCAGGCGATAATGGGTTTCATCTTTACCCGGTATGCCTTTCTCACCCAGGGTCATCTCCAGACGTCCTCCATCATTGGAGAATACGTATATAATGTGATTAGTTTCGTCCACCAGCCATAATCGGTTTTGCGGGTCATAAGGGCTCATTCGCAGCCGGTGGGGACCAGGTCCATTTGTCCCTTTGAATAGGTGGTCCCATTGATTCCATATTTCAAGCACCTCACCCTCGCTGTTAGCAACATATATAACGTTTTGCCAAACTCGACCGCGGCCCTGGAGGACATTCCAGCCCAGCGATGCGGGAAAGCCAGCATAGCTTTGCGGAACCGGATTGGGAAGACGCGTTTCACCACGCTGCAGGAAGAATATGCGTCCCTTGTTTTGCACATAAACCCCTGATGTACCGCCGAAAGTCATTCCTTCTTCTGCGAAGGTCTGCATCCAGCTATCGGTGACATAGTCGTATGGGCTTGGACCGATGATGTCAGAGTTTTGGCCATATGCTGGGAGAGTCATAATCGTGGCGAAGGTGCTGAGTCCCAGCCAAATCACTAGCGATTTCATGGTCTTTTCCTTTTTGATTATTTTGAGTTTGCCGAATGAGTGCTTTAAGCTGTGCCAAATTACCATTTTGCTGAAACTAACTAAAGTTGTTTGATGCGTATGCCTCCTAGAATGGTTGATCCTTCAGATTGACCACGGCGCCCGAAGGTTAGGGGTGTAAGTTATCGAAAAACTTAGAGATTTTGTGGTGCGCAGCGATACGGGCAGGAAACTCGCGGTGTCGGATTTGAGATATTTAACAATGTGCACATCAAAGAGTTAAGTTACAATATATCCTCTTTCACGTCTGTCGCCATAAATAGAAGAGCAATTTATGTTTACCAAGCTGCTCAAAAAGTCGTTCATCATGGTCATCGGAACAAGCGTCCTCAGCGGTACGGTTCTCAGCCAGGATTATTCGCTCGAGTTCAAGCCTGAGAGCCCCGAAGAAGTCCTAGCGTTAAAATGGGAAGACCTGATGAGTCAAGCGGACCTGGCTGCGATTCTTGATGCGCCGCCTGTTTCCCACGACGGTTACGGTTGGGATGATAAATTTAGTGCGGATAGTCCAGTAGAAAATGCCTTCCAGAGGGCATTGCAGTCATTCGATGTTAACCCGGAATTTCTGGGTAAACGTATTGTCCTGCCTGGGTTTATAGTACCAACTGCTTACAATGAAGAGCGTAAAGTAACTGAGTTTTTCTTAGTGCCTTTTTTCGGAGCTTGCATTCATGTTCCCCCGCCTCCGCCAAATCAGATAATACATGTCACCTACGAGCAAGGGCTTCAGTTGGACAATATGTATGACGCATATTATATCTTGGGAGAGCTTTCTAGCCACGTTGTGCGACACGAACTGGCAGACTCTGCCTACAGCCTGAAGGCAGAGCATGTGGAACTGTATAACTACTGAGACCCAAACTTAAGTAAATTTGATTTTTGCCAATTTCAACTCTGACGCAGCCTAAACCGCTCGACGGTCAGTTGTTCAGGTCAGACATTAACTTCATTTTCCAAGTTTTTTGCTACTTCGCACGGGAGCGTTTGTCTGGGATGTATTTCTCTTGAATGGATTCAATCGAGGTAAATATTGTCGGGTCCGTGTACATATTCATGATTTAGGTCCTACAATTTCGATCCTGAAATAAAAATAGTTGGCGCAAGTTCATCCCGGTTCAAAGCGAGCGCTAACAGCAAACAGTAACCTTTCAAAAATTTATATATGGCTTCAATCAGTTTGACTTTGCCGGTGCAGATCCATGAATTATCCTACTGCGTTAGCAGAGCCTAATGGCCCGATTGGTGGCCTCCTCGAAACCCTTCAATTTGTTGAGTTTGGGCCTAAAAATCATGGAAGCCAAAGAAGACGTCTGGTTCTCTATAAACCTGATTACTCAAGGTCTAGTACGGGGTTACCTCTGTTGAGTTGTGTGTAACCTTGCTTATGATCAGCGATCCATTGCACAGTCAATGTTTCAATTCCAGTGTATTGATCGAAGGCTAGTATCTTTAATTGCTTTCTAGGCGGCATGTCACACTCAAATAGATACGTTACACGGAAGTTGCTATGTGCTTCAGCATCATGCTCACTGCTTTCGTGTTCGTGTTCGTGTTCTGTATACGCGGGAGCTTCGAAAGCCTCGGTCGACAGCTGACACGTTTCCGGTATGCCCTCAATAAGCCATCCGCCATGTTGGAGTTGTTTGATGGTGTTATTGACTATGGTGGATTCTTCGTCAGTGATGGGGAGACGCTCAAATCCGAGCAAATTGGCGGCTGGGCTGACGAATTCGACTTGTAGTTTCTGTCCCATCAGAACTACGTTTAGTTCGGCATTACCATGGACATGACTAACCGCGCTTTGCGCTTTAGTGTTCGAGCTTCCTGCGATCAAAATCAGCAAAAAAGCGCAGGTGAGGTTGATTCTGGAAGTGCTCACGATTGAATGTCTCCTGCAGTATTGACTTGACGGACCTGAAAACGTTTAGCAGATGCACCCATCACTGATCTCGACAAGTTTTTCCTTCTGATGGGAAAGTGCCACTTCATTTTGCACAAATGACGTATCGATATTTATCTCGCTCATATCGTTAGCGATGACCGCGACTTTCTTGCCTTCACGATTGTTAAGAATATGGCTGAGTAGTGCTGTCTTACCGGCACCTAGGAAACCGGCGAGCACAGTTACGGGTAGATTTGCCTGTTGATTCATCACTTAAGTTGGATCCAGAGAATGCGATTTTTATCTATAATAATATAATATAACATTCACCAGACGAGCTCTCTATGCTTGCACTTTATTGTTAGGTGGAATGTGGGAAGCTGGGTGTAATGTAAACGTAATTTTCATCTATTAACGTGAGTGGGTTTTGATGCACTCTTAAACAATAATCTTGGAGTCTATGCGATGATTCGACAAGTCCACTCGGTTTGTGCCCTTTTCATATTTAGCCTCTGCTCAGTGGTCGCTGCCCAGAATGGTTCTGTTTTGGGAGTTCCTCCATGGCAACAGGCGTCATTGTGGCCTGACCGCATAATTCAGAATCTGAGTGCTGCACCCGCCAATGAGATCGCGATAACTTGGCGTACGGACAGCAACGTCGCCTCAACTATTGCCCAGATTGCACCAGCCACCGCGGATGCTAGATTTGATGCCGTGGCAGCGACGGTTGTGGCGCGCACAGAGCCGATTTATCTAAATACTGCCAGTGTAGACGGTGTGGCGATGTCAGCGCCAGAGAACTTTGGTCTCGGGGTCGTGCACTACCATTCCGTGTTGTTTGGCGGACTTCAACCAGACACCCTTTATGCCTACCGGGTGCAGGGGGCTGACGGCGCCTGGAGCGAATGGATTCAAACCCGTACTGCGCCCGCGACCGGCCCGGTCAAATTCGCCTACTTTGGTGATGCCCAGAACGGTATTCTCTCACATTGGTCGCGTGTGGTTCGGTCAGCATTAACCAAGGCTCCAGATGCGCGCTTTTTTCTCCACGCCGGTGACCTCGTTAACCGCGCGGCACGAGATTTTGAGTGGGCAGAATGGTTCAAAGCAGGCAGTTTCGTCCACTCCAGCATTCCTGCCGTGGTTGTGGTCGGCAACCACGAAGTGCAGTCTTACGGGCTTGAGGAGCAGAGATCTGATAGGGTTTTGAGTCATCTGTGGCGGCCACAATTCACTCTCCCGGAGGATGCGACATTGCCAGCCAGCTTGCAGGAAACCGTGTATGACATTCGCTACAATCAGGATATTCACCTGTTTGTACTTAACTCCCTTTCCCGGGAAACCGAGGCCCAGGCTAGCTGGCTCGACCGGAAGTTGGCAAACAGTGACGCCCGCTGGAGATTTGTCACTTTTCACTACCCGATATTTTCATCAGCCGGAAATCGCGACAGCACGGATCGAAGAGATTTGTTGCTACCAATTCTGCAGAAGCATAGTGTAGACCTAGTTCTGCAGGGCCATGACCACACTTACGCCCGTGGCTCTATCGGTCAATCGCCGCAGCGACTGACCCTCGGCCACGACACCGAGGTCGACGTGATGTTCGTAAACTCAGTGTCCGGCGCCAAGATGTACGAGCTTAAACCAGATGGTTGGGACAGCTATGCCGAATACGGCGTCGTCCTGCAAAAGGCTGCTGAAAACACACAATTCTACCAGATCATTTCAGTGGACGGAGCACGTTTGACCTATGAGGCCTATACAGCAGACGATCAGCTCTATGACTACTTTGAGATGGTTAAAGGAAGCACTGGATCGAAGTCTTTAAGCGTCGGAAGTCGGCAAACGTTGAACGCCCGAAGATTCAGTAACACCATGGATTACAGGAATGCTCCGCCGCTTTAGGCGGCACTAAAAGTGAAGATTTGCCTGACAGTTCTAATACGGTAGAAGGTTCTTGCCGGCGTTTTTGTTCGTGGCCATTCCAGGTTTGCCTTGCTGTGATTCGGGCCACCGTGGTCGGTAGCGACAGCCCAGCTGAGGCCAAGATATTTTCCCATCAGAGCATTTATACGAATCGGATAAATAGCACCGCCAACTCTGGCTGGTGTCGGTAGATCTATGTCTCGGTTCCAGCCGACACTGTATCGGCCGTGAATATGGTGATCACCGGCTAGCAGGCGTAACCCTCATCTGACTGAGTGTG
>Ga0163109_10001081_pt1 | contig 21551 bp, 21 predicted proteins | sample CRUFie1St13metaG_FD_108704 | JGI IMG/M metagenome (GOLD analysis project Ga0163109, IMG submission 108704) | Marine microbial communities from the Costa Rica Dome - CRUD Field 142mm St13 metaG | ecosystem: Environmental > Aquatic > Marine > Oceanic > Photic zone | place: Costa Rica: the Eastern... | reverse complement strand
TTGACGATGTGCAGTTCTTCAGCGGAAAAGAAAAGACCCAGGATGTGTTCTTCCACATCTTCAACCACCTCCACCAAACGGGCAAGCAAATTGTCTTGACTTCAGACAAGCCGCCTGTTGAAATGCAAGGCATGGAGCAGCGGTTGTTGTCCCGCTTCAAGTGGGGACTGAGTGCTGACCTCCAGGTGCCTTCCTTGGAAACGCGCATGGCCATCTTGGAAACCAAGATGTACGCCGACGGCATTGAGCTGCCTAGGGAAGTCATTGAGTACCTCGCATACAGCATCACCACCAACGTCCGCGAATTGGAAGGTGCGCTCATTTCACTCGTTGCCCAGGCGAGCTTGAACCGCAAGGCCATCACCTTGGATTTGGCCAAGCACATGATTGACAAATTTGTCAAGAACACAGCGCGCGAGGTCAGCATCGACTACATCCAAAAGGTGGTCTGCGACTACTTCGACTTGCCCATCGAATTGCTCAAGAGCAAAACGAGAAAGCGGGAGATTGTCCAAGCGCGCCAGATCTCCATGTACTTCGCCAAGAAGATGACGAAGTCGTCGCTTGCGAACATTGGTTTGCACTGCGGTGGCAAGGACCACGCCACGGTGTTGCATGCCTGTCGCACGGTGAACAACCTCAGCGAGACAGACAAGCACTTCCGGAAGTACCTGGAAGACCTAGAAAAGAAGTTGGCCATCCACTGAGCCGACGCGATTCACATCGACAAAAAGCCTCCATTGTGGAGGCTTTTTTGTGTCGTGCATGTCGAGTCCATTTTTCGGATGCCGATGTTTGCACAAAACCGCACCATGTCCACTCCTGCCCGTGTTTTGGCTGTCTGCCTTGGCAACATTTGTCGGTCTCCCATGGCCGAAGGCTTGTTGCGCCACCACATCCAAACGAAAGGCCTTCGCATCAAGGTCGATTCAGCGGGCACCAATGGGTACCACAACGGTGAGGCACCCGACCCAAGGGCTCAAGCTGAAATGAGACGTCATGGCATGGAAATCGGCGCCCAAGAATCGAGGCAAATCCAGAAATCCGATTTCGAACGCTTTGATCTGATTCTGGTCATGGACTCGAGCAACCGGAGAGACATCTTGGCCTTGGCTGGAGACCGCGAAGAATGGCGAAGCAAGGTGCACATGTTTTTGGACGAAGGCGACGTCCCCGACCCCTACTTTGGCGGAAATTCCGGATTTGTGAAGGTGCATGACCTCCTCAACGAGGCCGCAGCTTCATGGACCGACAAGTGGCGCGGTTCCTGACCCTTGTGGGAGAGAGAAACATCTGTGAAGTGGCCAGCTCAAGGAAAGAGAAGGTGAACGCTGGAGTGTGTCACCCCAAAGCAACCGTCGGCTCCATTGACATTGCCTGAGACCCTCAGGCCATCTTCCCGTCTCAACAATTCGAGATCCGTGTAAAAGGCATGCAGTTCTTCGGAGATGCTTTGGATCAAGAGCACGTAGTGGTATGGAACCCCCTCGTCGAGCTTGTTGCGAACGCGGAACCTCAGAGACCGGATATTGTTGTCCCAAGCCCCATCGCCAACCAACAAGGCGTTGTCCAACTTGGAGTCCCCGTGCCTCCGCACCACCACATCCTCTTCGTCGGTCCTCAAATTTCGGAACCCGGGAGGTCCCGCCCCGACGGTGTCCACCTGCAACAGGACCTGAACCAAGTGCCATTTCCGCTCTCCTTCTGCCTGGCTCAAGACCACGTCGATTTCATCGAACGTCTTGTTGCCTTCCGTCATCGAACGCACATTCAACGTCATTCCCGCGCATTTGGGCGGGTATGGAATTGTGGCCGTTGACGTGAAGTCGTCCCATTTGTTCGTGGTGGCCAACAGCTTCAATGTGTCCCCAGGACCCGCTCCCGAGACACCGATGCTTGGAACCCACATTCCCAAGGCGTTGTCGGGCCCCGTTGCGCACGTCTCGAGGGTCCCGTCAAGCTCCAAAGCAATGCGAACGCATGCCTCCATGGAACTCTCATCAAGGCCGGCCCCGTAGAGAGGACCAGATTGAGAAAAGGAACAATGGACTGAATCCATGTCCAAATCAACATTGACAAATGCGTGCGGTCGAACCACCGCATCCGACTCTGTGACCACAGGGTCGAACCACTGACAAGAAACGAGACCGACAGCGGCCCAAATCAATACCTGCGGCTTCAATTCCATGCGTATTTGAAACTTACGTTGGGCAACAATGGAATCAATCCGATTTCCTCAATGACCGGATTCCCTTCGTCATCTTCGGACCAAATGGCTGCATATGGATTGACGCGGTTGGTCAAATTGTACACGCCAAACTGGGCTTTCCACAACCCTGAAGCTGTGGTTTGGGTTCGAGAGAAAGAACAATCCCAACGGCTGATGCGACCCAATTGATAGCTGTTCCGACGGTCGGCCATGGGGTACGAAGTCCAAACGACCGATGAGCTCGTCGAAGGGTTGGCCATGGCGAACGAAACCGACTCCTCGCTGATGTTGAGCCATCGGCCCGTCGAGAAAACGTGCATGAGCGTCACTCCCCATCTCTCATTCAAATCCCATTGAACCGACGTGGTGGCATCGTGCCGGATGTCAAACGTGAATGGAAAGGCTCTCCCCCCATTCAAGTCTTCAAATTGACGGGAACTGCGGCCGTGTGCATAGGCCATGTCGAGCTTCACATCGTTCCAGCGATGGGTCTTTGAAACTTCGAGACCGTACACCGCACCAAGTCCTCCGGCAACCACATCTTGGGTCAAAAGCGACTCAATGTCTTGATCAAACATGACCCCAGGTTTGAAGGCCAACAGCTCCGACATGCCCCGCAAGTAAAGGTCGACGGTGGTGCTGTTTGGCCCCGACGATTGTTGCCACCTCAACCCCGTTTGCCATGACCTTTCCACGGGGCGGGTACCTGAAGACGCCACCCACAATTCGGGCACAAACCCAAAATCATTCAATGTCAGCAGATGCAGCGCTTGGGTGGACAGGGCGGAATGAAACGAAAGCCGATGGCCTTCAGCCAGCCGCCACGTCAACCTCCCTTTGGGCAACCACACCCCCTCGCGGCCCTCGTCGAGTTGCCAGGACGCCAGCCTCACCCCAATTTGCCCCTCCAGAGCTGGCGACAGCTCCACATCCATCTCCGCAAAGATGGCACCCGAGTTGACGCGGCTCCCAGAAGACGCATCCATCGCCTCGACAGGAACTTCATCCCCTGTCGATTCCTGAAACCTTGGATGCACCCAGAGCGACTGCCACTCCAACCCAAACCGGGATTGAACCCGCTCCAAATTCACCTCTGTTTTGAGGGTGGCTTGGGCTGTTTCAACGTGGTTCATGAACGACGCATTGGACTCGAGCATGCCCGCATTTTGTCCATTCAAGATGAGCGGCACTGTGCGCGAACGAATCAACTCTGAGTGATAGTCATTCCAACCCAACCGGCCTTCTACGTTCCATTCGTCCCTAACAAACCACTTCCATGTCAGCCCGGCTAGGGCGTTGGACCAATTGGTTTGGTTTCGATACGCGCGCCCACTCTGCGCAAATTCAAGGTCGTAATTGACCCTGTCTGAACTGACGAGAAACAGCGCCCCGAACTTGTGCTTGCCCCAGAAATGAGAACCTTTGAGAGACAAATCGTCAAATCCGTACACAGCGGAAATGTCTCTGGACGAATTGGTGTTGATCGTCTTGTCGATGAGGCCCTGGATGACCTCCAAATTGGACCGCCTTCCTCCAAACTGGAAAAAGGACCTTTCATCGGATCTCTCCACTTGGACTTCAGATGCAATCACGGAGGACAGGATTTGGCCTGAGTGCCCTTTCTCCTTGGAGAACCGCTCTTTGAAAGACACTTCAACCACGCTCCCGAGGGTGGTGCCACAATCGATGGGTTTTTCGTTGGCAAAAAATCCGACCCGTTCAACGACGCTGTTGGGAAACATGGACAACAGTCCAAACAAGTGGGTCGAGTTCATCAACGGGAATCCATCTGCCCGAATGGTGGCTTGGTCATAATTGCCCCCACGGGAGACAATGCCTTTTTGGCCTTCCACATTGGAACCGACCGACGCGGTGGTCTTCAAAGACGTCATGAGATCGGGAATGCCAGTGGAAGACGGCACGGCTTCAATGTCTGTCGCAGACATCGTCAGTGCAGGCTGAACCCCATTCGTTTGGCGGGCCTCTTCAACCACGACTTCTCCAATGGTGACCTCAAGCGGCGTCAATGTGACAGTCCATGTTCGACCGTTGCACGCGAATGGGTCGAGCAGAAACGACTGATGTCCTTCGGCAAAAACCTTCAGCACCGACGCCCCCTTGCACAACAAGGTCGCTTGCCCCGATGCGTTTGTGAAGACCACCAGGTCGTCCACCTGGACGGCAGCCTGCGCCAAAGGCACTGAATCCAAGTCCATGACAACAACAGTGGTCTCTGAGGTCTGTGCCCGCAATGAGGAGCAAGCCGCGCATGCCCCAAAAAGCATCATCGCCCCAGCCAGGACGCGACGCAAAGCCCCCCCATGCCTCATCGCAACTTCATCCATTGGATCACCTGGCCATTTTGGACGCAGCGCTTGAACAGAACCCGCATGCCTTCTCCATCTTGGATGACCACGCGGCGTCCCAAGGCATCGAAGACCTCCCATTCATCGCACGGTTGACTCCCCAACACGGAGGACATTGAGTTGGCTTGGGCGTTCAATGACATGAACCAGAGGACCGCGCCTGAGATGGCGGACAATGCACAATCGTTGTGGCTGTATTCACCGAGGTCAAAGGCCTGAACATTGTTCGCCCCAGCGTCGGACATGGATTCAAACGCACTGGTGGCATTTTCGTACAACACCTCTTCATCCTCAGTGCAATACCGCATGTGCACGGGAAAGGATGGCGTCCAGGCGTGCACATCGTTGTCCATGGCAGCTTCGAGCAGAGCTGAACCCTCCCCTGTCATTCCCTCCAGCACCCCTGGCATCAACATCGATGTCCAATCGTCAGGGCAAATGGCGTTGATGTCCTCCCCTGAGTGCTCGCCGTCGAGCAACGAGTCCAGCATGGACGCATAAGGTTCCATGCACACTTCAGAGAGTGACCCGTACAAGTTGCCGTACACCGCATTCCATCCCTTGAGGATGTAAAAAATGTAGGCCGGCTGGCTGTAGTTGGGGCTGTCGAGAATCCATGGAAGTTGGGTGCCGCTCAAATCGTAAGGCCCACTGAGCGGCGCCACTGCCTCCAATGACAGTTCTCCTTGGAGGTTGACTGGCATTGTGGAACGTGCCATCGCCATCGCCCCATGGCCCCCTTGCGAGTATCCAGTCACATACAGGTTGCCATTCAATTGAACATCCAATTCCCAGCTGAAGTCCACCAAGGATTGAACCAGTTGCCAACCTGCATCGCTTTCACTTTGGGCGTGACAATAGGGATGCTGAAGCTCGCTTTCACCGAGGCCGACGTAATCGGGCATCAACACCACAAACCCCAACGACGCCATCACATAGCCCAAGTTGGTCAAGTCGTCTTTGAACGAGGGTGCGGATTGCCGCTTGAATGTCGTGCCGTGGTGGTACACCAAAACTGGAAAGGCCGTCTCCGGTGCATCGGGAACAAACATGGCGCCAGACACGGTGATGTCGTTGCCCAAAAATGGCATCTCGTACGAAGCCCGGTGCATCGTCACATCGTGCTCGAGCAGGGACAACATGACATCGTCAAAAGCCAAGTTGTATTCCGCATGAGAACGAATTTCTGTGTTGTCAAACGCATTGAGTGTCGTCCACTGCCCAAACGCCAGGCATGGCACCAACAACAACATCACAGCCAACAGGTGGATGGGGGACCTCCTCATTGGGTGAAGATACACACTGAAAAGAACGTGGTCCGGATGTAAGTTTATGGCATGAAATCTCTTCTCAGCCAGCGTGGCCAAGTCTTCATGCTTTTGGCGATCGGAACCATGCTCAATGGAGAAACATGGGCCCAACTCACCACAGAAAGCATCGTGGTCAATGGCGACACACGAACCTTCCTTCAATACCTGCCCCAAAACTTCAGTCCCAGCGAAACCATGCCGCTGGTCTTGTGCTTTCACGGTGGGTCTGGAACGGCCAATGAACAGTTGGGCATCGGAGATTTGAGGGACAAGGCGGACAGCGAACGATTTGTCTTGGTGTATCCCCAAGCGTTGCCGGATCCCGATGACGGCGGTTCCACCAATTGGCAGGTCGTGGAAAGTGGGGAGCTTCCTTTCACCTCACCAAACCCACACAGCGACATCGACTTCACTTCCGCCCTGATTGCCGAAATGGGATCGGAACACAGCATCGATTTGACCCGTGTGTACGCCATGGGCTACTCCAATGGTGGGGGCTTCGTGTATGACCTCGCCTGCCGATTGAACAACCAAATCACTGGAATCGGGGCCGTAGCAAGGACGATGTATGCTGAATCGTATGCCAACTGTGCGACGTCGCACCCCACCCCTGTGGTGACCATTTTGGGCACAAACGACTTCATCTCCAACTACGACGGCATCACCTATCAAGGCACCTTGTACTACCACAGCAGCGACGAAGGAAACGCGCTCTGGATCGAGAGCAATGGGCTTTTGGACGACCCTGAAGTGACAGCCATGCCCAACCTTAGCACGAGTGACGGTTCGAGTGTCGAGCAATACAGATGGGCCGATGCTGAAGATTGCATTGAATTGACCCACTACAAAGTAAATGGCGGTGACCACGATTGGCCGGGAGCCTTTGGCAACATGGACATTGTCAGCCACGAGATCATTTGGGATCACCTCAAGGCATTCAACATGGAAGGCCGAATGTCATGCGCCACATCAAGAATCAACGACCGCGAAACCCAAGAGTGGAAGGTTTCACCCAATCCGACGTCCATGGCGTTGAATGTGACCTTTGGCGAGGGTGAAACGCCTGACTGGTTTCAAATCTTCGATGTCCGAGGGCAGGTTTGCATGGAACGTCGGAGTGTCCAAGGCACCCACTGGACCATTGACATCACGGGCTTGAAGCCGGGGTTGCATCTCATTCGAACGGCCCGAGGCACGCAGTCGTTTGTTGTGCGTTGAATGCGGCCATGGCTGTCCCGATGGCGCCCGTAAGGTCAAGCAAACTTGGGTTCGACGAATGACCTGTCACAGGTAATCCTCAAGAAACCGACAGCGGTTGTAGGCGTCAACCCCTTGCCTGACCTCCCTTCGAACGGCCACCTCTTTCTCTGCAGCCCACGTCATGAACACCCCGCCCATCACGGCATGGGTCGTCCCCACAGCACGGGCATCCTCGATGCGCAATGCCCCCACAATGGACTCTACCACCCCCAAGTTGGCAATCACCAAACTCCAAACGCGCAGGCGTTTGGCTTTGGCGAAATGGCCCTGTGCTTCCCAGCACGATTCACAATGACGCGCCGCCCTGCCAGGCCGCATGGTCACCCCGTCCACAACCACCTTGGCCCCATTCGCGAACAAGCCTTTCTTGACAGTCATTGAACCTGGCACGCCTTGGCCCAATGCCATCCCCCAGCAGGCCCATGCTCCGAGAAAAAGAATCCACTGACGCATGCCACGAATGTATCCTCGAATGAAACACACCACCAAGGAACAGAACCTTGTTGCCTGCACCATCGTGGATAACTCGTCGGTGAAAAAAGGACCGTCACCCGAACAGCCATACATACAGAATGTACTTTGCTCCAACCTTAAACACTTGCGATTCTATGGAAAATGACATGCTCATTCCAGTTGTTTTGGCTGGAATTTTCACTGCGATGGCGATGGCCGGCGTGGTCACTAAGAAGGGGCTGTATGCCCGACTCGGCTATTTTCTCTTCGGAGGAATGGTCATGACGTTCAACTTGCTCGGCCTTGCCTCTGGAGAAGGCGGGATGGCGGAAATCATGTCCATTGGCATGTTTGCCTGCCAAACCATCATCATGTACCCCAAGGTGCCTGAAGAAGTAGACTTCTCTCATGAAGCCATCAAGACGCTGGCTTTGCGGTTGACCATCACCGTTTTCATCATCAACGCCACGGCCACGTGGCTCATCACCACCATGCCCGATTTCCCGCAGATCCTGGCGGTCTTTCACGGCATCCTTGCCATCATCATGCTGATGCGTGTCGGCATGATTTTGAAAGGAGGCGTCACCAAGACGTGACATTTCCTTTTTTGTCCATCCTTCGAAAGGCGAGCATGGCTCGCCTTTTTTTGCGCCCAGCATCAAGCAGCTCGCTTGCAAAATGCAATACCTTCTGCCCATGTCAAGATTGGGCCACCTCCTCACCCTTTGCCTCATGGTCATCCATGCCGATGAAGGGAATGCGCAACACCCACATGCAGAAAGCTTCGGAGACAATGTCGCCCTCCTGTTGCAAGGCCAAATCGACACCCTTTCCTTAGAACAACTGCAGACCATTCCTTTGGTCCAATTCGACAACGAGGGTTGGGATTTTTTCAACCAACACGAAGCGAAAAGCGCACCTGACGGCCTGCTCCATTTCAGTGACTTGACTCCGCTTTTGACCAATGACATTGTGGATGTCCACGACAACCACATTTCCGTTCTGCTTCGCGAAAGGGATGGGTTCAAAATCTACCTCGCTTCCTTCACCGACCAAGGCACCCCCATCGAAGCATTTTTGTTGCACGACCACTATGGTTATCTCTATGAGAAGTCATTCCGGGCCTACTCCTTCAATCAACCCATCCACCACAACCCCAACGAAAAGGGCTTTGAATTCTATCAACTGACCTATGGATACGAGCCCATTCCAACCCTGGAGAGCCCCACACAAGACCCCATTTACCACCAGTCTTTTCACCGCGTTGGCGTAAATGGCCTCGGGAGAATTGAATTGCAATTGTCCGAATCAACCGGCAATCAGATGTTTCGGAGAGAGCAGGTTGAACTTGTGAAAAATGAGGTGGCATTTCACGAATTCAGCATGTTTTGTGTCGGTGAAAAGGGGGTGCCCTTGTCCGCGATCTGGGACAAAAATTTCATCACGCACGGCGACATGGAATCCCATGACTCAATCACCATCTACTTGGAATTTGAGGCGAAATGGGACAATCGGTTTTTGTTTTTGCAACCGGCTGAAGGAACCACCATTCTCAACGTATCTCAAAGACACGAAAACATCCTGAGCTTCCCTGGAGACGGCAGCACGTGCACCTTGCCTGACTGGCGACGCTATCGATCCCCATGGCGCGACTTGCATTGCGAAGAGAACTTCGTCCAAACGACCTCCCTCAACCGCGAAGAGAGAACGCGCTTTTCAGACTACAACGAAACCGAATTGATTCAAGCCTTTGAACGCAGATGCGGTGCAGTCCCAAGTGCAGCATCACAGCCCCTCATCATGGAACCAAGCCCCGACCATGTTCAAGTTGTGGTGGATTGCATCGTTCTTCGTGTTCGGTTTGAAAACACGGGGGGTAAGCATGAGAAATTCGTCCTTCTCAAGCCCGCCAGCGGGTGCTGAAACCAAAGAGGGTCCTCTTCACATCCAGACAAAACCAATTTCAATACAATCATACTCAGCTCTTTGAGATGTGACAATCAAGCTGAGTCGAGTGACGGCATTCGGTCACCAACTGCCACCGGCCCCGCCGCCGCCGAAGCTCCCGCCGCCGAAGCCTCCACTGCCACTGAAACCACCACTTCCACTGCTGAAGTTCTTGAATGAACCTCTGCTTCTCTTGGCTGAGCGATTGGCGACGAGCATGAAGGCGGCCAGTGCACCCAGATTGTTGTTGCGGGCGTACTTCCGAACCACAGCTGCCGCAATCAACACGGGCAGCAGAAACAGAAATCCAAAAAAGAGAAGTGCCACGACCATCCCGGCTGCACCCAAAGGTGCCATGGGCTCGTACCCTTGAACTTCGCCACTGGCCAACGGGGCAAGGACGGCAAGGGCATTCCTCACGCCCCTCGCATAGGCATGCGAGCCACCAACCTTGAACTCCGGAATCATTTCAAAGTCCACGATTCGGTTCACCGTGACATCAGGAAGAACCCCTTCAAGACCGTAGCCTACAGCAATGAACACCTGGCCTCTGCGTTCTTCCGTTTTGGGCGAAAGTGCAACAACCACACCGTTGTCGAACTGGGCATCTCCCACCCCCCACTTCTCCCCAATGCCTGTGGCAAACTCAAACGGTTCTTCTCCACAAAAATCGGGATGCGTCACCACGACAATGCTGTTGGGTGTCGTGTCATTCAGGCTCCGGATGGACTGGTTGAATTCAGCCTCTTCAGCGGCAGACAAAACATCCGCAAAGTCATACACAAATGTGCCGGGGGTCCCACGGTCAGGAAGACACTCCAAAGGCGCTTGGGCCGTCAGCGACGGCAAGCAAACCACAAGAATCGCAGTCAGCATGGCACGTTCAATCATGATCCAAAACTGATGTCGTTCGACAATTCATTGACGTCGTCCTCCGCAACTGGGAAATGGATGGACAACTGCGCTCCTGCCAAGCGTATGCCGGCGGCAAGCCCTTCTCCCGCCTTTCCATCTGCCAACCCCCGGACAACGGTATCTTTGACGTCGTTCCAGAACCCGGAAGGAACAGCCGCATTGATTCCTCCGTCACCAAGAATGGCAAACTTGCGGTCGTCCGTGGCCAAATAAAAGAGCACCCCATTGCGAAGCTCGGTTTTGTGCATGGCCAACGTCTCAAAAACCTTTGCCGCTCGGTCCAGCACATCGCCAGGACATCGGGTCTCGACATGCAACCGGATTTCGCCGCTGGTCTGCAGCTCCGCCTCAGCAATGGCAGAGAGAATGTCGGCCTGTTCTTGTTTGCCGAGCAATTTCGCCGTGCCCATCACGAGCCAAAATCCACAGACGGTGCAGCCTTCGACTCTTCCACAGATTCGAAGTACTCTTTCTCGTCAAAACCAAACATCCCTGCCCAAAACACCCCAGGGAAGCGACGCACTTTGCCATTGTACCCCTGGACAGACTCGTTGAAACGCTTCCGTGCCACAGCAATGCGGTTTTCCGTCCCTTCAAGTTGGGCTTGAAGGTCTGAGAAATTTTGGGTGGCCTGCAATTCCGGGTAGCGTTCGCTGTAGCCGAGCAAGCCGTTCATGGCCCTTCCAAGCACCACATTGGATTGTTGGAAGTCGGCAATGCTGCCCGTGCCATTTCCCACTGCTTGCATGGCGTTGAACGCAGATGCGCGTGCCTGCGTCACAGCTTCCAACGTCTCTCTCTCAAAATCGGCAGCGCCTTGCACCGTGGCCACCAAATTGGGAATGAGATCAAACCGGCGTTGGTATTGGGTTTCCACATTGGACCATTCAGCATCCACACCTTCCTCAAGGGAGACAAACCCGTTGTAGCTGCTCATTGCACTAAACCCAACCAGGGCAAGAGCAGCAATGGCAATCCCGATGATGTATTTCATGACAGCAAGGTAGTCTTTTGTGACCAACAGCATACCCAACAACCCACCTTCACGATTTGAAAACCAACGCGTTTCGACGAATTGGAAAACCCGACTGAAAAAATTGAGACGCACTCAGTCTCAGCCGAGCCGTTCCTCAATCAAGTGTTTCGCCTCAGGCGTGAGGTAAGGCTTGAGCACGGTGAAAATGTGGCTCAGCCCTTTGTGGCGAAGTGCAGGACTTTCCTCGTCAGGATACTTCTTGTGTGAGAAATCCATCCAGTACCTGCCCAAGACGAGGATGATCTCTGAGACCGCGCCTGACTCGACACTCCCCAACGTCAACAGGCCATGCTTGGCCGCATGCACCATCCGCCCCTCTGTCCAATCGTCCAAAAACGCATTGACGGCCAGCACAGTGGCCAGGGCATCGTCGTCGGCTTTGAGCAAAGCCTTGAAATCATCGCGCAACAAGTAGCGGAAGTCCCAAATCACATCGTATGACCGGACGATGCCTTCGATGATGACATGCGGATCGCCAGAACCTGCCGTGACGTTTTCCTTTGCAAAAACGGTCTGCAACAGACCAATGTGGGCGGACAAGATGTCTTTTTTGGTTCGAAAATGGTACCACAGCGTGCCCTCCAAGATGCCAGTGTGTTCTGCAATGGACGCGGTCGTGACCGCACCAAAGCCCCGCTGGTTGAACATCACCAAGCTCGACGCCAAAATCTTGTCCCGCGTTTTTTGCGAAAACAAGTCCAGCGTTCCGGGAGTCAGCAACCCACTTGTGGCGTCAGTCATGGGACAACTGGGGTTTCATCTGGGCAGGCACTCGAGGGTTCATGACAAAGAACCAAAGCGGTGGAACCAAGCTCAACAAGATGGACGCGGGATAGCCCAGCGGCAACGTGGGGCTTTCCTCGTGGCTGTTCAGCACTTGGTACTTTTTCGCCGATTTGAAGTGGTGGTCGCTGTGCCGGGTCAGCTCGTACAGCACGATTCTTCCAATGTGGGAATTGGAATTCCAAGAATGGTGCGGCTGAACCCGTTCGTATCGACCAGAATCGAGCTTGAGGCGCAGCAGGCCGTAGTGTTCGATGTAATTGATGCTTTCCAAAAAGAGGAAGGAGATGACCCCCGCCCCCAAAGCACACAGCATGATCTCGAATGAAAACAAATGCCACACTGCACCCAAATAGGCCGGTTGAATCAGGTGGTACCACAGCATGTCGTTTTTGGTGGAGAGGAACGACTGATTCTGTCGCTTCAGGAGCTCTCCTTGAAGACGCCAGGCATTGATGTACTGCTTGGTCACCGACGTGAACCAAAATCCATACACCGTTTGGTTGTAGCGTGCCGTGGCGCCGTCTTTCGGCGTGGCCACATTCAAGTGATGGCCAAAATTGTGCTCAATGAAAAAGTGCATGTACAGACACGGCATGTACAGCAGCTTGCTCATCAACCGCTCGGGCAAGCTCGACCGATGGCCCAATTCATGGGCAACATTGATTGCATTGGTCGCAAGCAGGATGCCCGCAGAAAGCAACAACCCAACCAACTCAAAGGTGGCATAGCTGTGGGTTTCCAACTGGAAGAACAAGTGGATCATCAACCCAAAAACAATGGGGAGGTTGAGATAAAGCATGGCGTCGAAGATCCACATGCGGTTCTTTTCGATTGCAGCATCGCTGTCCAAGTTCGTGGCACTTTCCCCCGCCAGCACGTCCAAAATTGGCAGAATCACAAAGGCATACATCACGGCTGAATACGTCCATATTCCAGTCGATTCAAAGGAGACAAACACCGACATCGGAACGGTGTAGGCCAAGAGATATTTGAGGTCTTTCATGGACTGAGATCTTGAATTTGGGCAATCACCCAAAACGCAATCTACCTCAATTTGGGTAAGCACCCAAAGCCCCCAGGGCCAAACTGAGGTCTTGCCGATTCAACTGACCTGCGTGTGAAATTGACTCAATCCCTCAACAACGTGGTCTCTGATGCCTGCCCGTCACGTCCACAAGGACAAGGAAATGAAGAGCAGGGCAGTGACGGCAAGAACAATGAGAGACAGGTTTTTGAGCCACCACTGGTTGTTCCTGCGCGCTTGCCGCTTCTCATCTCGTCTTTGTTTTTTGGCCTCCCATTGGTTCTTCTTTCTCAATCGGGAACGGAACTTTGGAAACACTGCCTGCCAAGCAAACCAGGACAAATAAAGCAACCCCATTCCAAGGATGGTGAACATCAACAGTGCCCAACCGCCGTACCAAAAACCAAGAGATAAAATGGGCACACTGGCCAAGTCCAGGGTGATGGCAAGCATGCCCATGAACACCCTCAACAACACCGAACTGACTTCATCAGAGGGTTCAAGGTCGGATTTGGACTCTTCATCGGTGACGACGTCTTCACAGGGTTGGAATTCGCGCACAATTTTCTGCCCTTTGAAGCGCGGCTGTTGTCGCTCTGAAGTGGTTGAGAAGGGAGACGAATAGGCCATCAATGCCTTCAATGGAATTGGTGGGGCTTGTGAAATCGGCGTGACCGCCAAAAGACATTCATTCGTTGCGGTGTTGGCATCTGCAACGATCTCAGGACTGATTGGTGAGGAAATGGCCGAACTTCCCCCCGCCCTTTCCACATGCCAACCTGGCATCAAGCTTCGTTTTTGAATGGTGCATCCTTGCAACAAAAGCCCAACTGCCAACAGCAGATTGATGCATCTTCTGTTCATTTGGCAAGTATCGGAATTCCTGACAGAATGAAGCGCGGTTCTCAGAGGATTCCGTCAAGCCCCCAAATGAAAGGCTTCTGAGAAGTGAGCCCTGCACGCAATGATGCCGAACCTACAATCGCCATTGTATGCTCCTCTGAAATCAAACATTCGGAAGGGTTTCATTCGGTTGATGGTTCACGGATTTGGTGGCGACTGCTGAATCGCTGTCCGCTGAGAAATTGAAATCCAAGTCCGAATGTGATTTGTTTGAGACTGTTGTATCCCGCTTCAACTCTCAATGCCTGTGCATCGATGTCTTCCCCTACTGCAATTCCAATGGCGGCACCTGGAATGACCGCAAAATCCCCTTCAAAGCGCCCCGTTTGCACGTGAATAACTCCCGTGAACTCAAGATTGGAATTCCCCCGGGAGAACAAGAATCGTGGATCAAGAAAAGATTGAATTTCATCACCATCGATGGAGTAAAACTGAACGGGAAGCGAAAATGCCAAGTCGTTCCCAAAAGACCACTTGAGCCCTGCCTCTAAATAGCTGTATGGCACATCGAAATCCCCAAAGTCGTTTCTTCGTTCCAACCTTAACCTGAAATCCGTCTTTTCTGCAATTCCGTGGTCAACGATTCCTAAAAAAGACCTCCCAGCATAGGAGGTTTGCGATTCGGGATTCAAGGTGCCTCCAAGCGTCAATCGCGTGTCTCCTTCGTCCAGAGAATGCGCAGTTTCAAACATCGTTGAGACAGGGTGATAGCAACCAGTTCCAAAAAACATGACGACAACAGCAAGCGTCAAAAAAGCATGTTTCATCCGGTTGGTTTTGACATGCAAGATACCCCTTCCCACTTTCCTGCACTGAATCATCAAATCCACGGAAATGTGCACCCCGCAGGACAGAAGCCGAACACCCTCAACCCGGATTTGGTCAAGTAGGCCTGTTTGGGTTTTCCGTAAAAAAAGAGCCCCGCCTAAAGCAGGGCTCTTCCAGTTTGATTCATCTGGCGTACTCAGACCAGATCACTCGCTTGCGTTGGCCGCAGCATAAGCTGCTGCCTCAGTGTTTTGAGCATCTTCGCTCCAATAGCCGTGCAGTTCAGCGATGCGTCCATCCTCCCACTTGTAACCGAAATGTCCGCGGTTGGAGTAGCTGTCCCCTGTCGTTTGGCCATCGCCGGTCCAAGTGAACCAAGAGCGCGACCAGATTTCTCCATCGCTCCAGTATTCCGATTGAATGCGCATGTCCTTGATGACGATGTTGCTGTAAAGTGCATCATGGTGCATTTTGAATCCGCCCATGAGGTTGTCCCGGCCAGAGAATTCAACGTTGTTGATCTTGCACAGGACGTCTTCGGCATACAACTCCATGACATCCCATTCGTTTTGGATGTACTTGTCAAAGAGAAGTTCAATCTTGGCAGAAAGCTCGTCGTCTGTCCTGACTGTCGATTGTTCCACGGCTCCGTCTTGATCGGCTGGTGCGCATCCCAAAAGCATGGCCGCTGCGCAAAGGGTGAGGGTGTAAAGTGTTTTGTTCATGAGAATTGATTTGCAATGCCGACAAGAAACGATTCAAAGGAAGATACCTCAATGGATTTCTCTTGGATGTTGTCAACATCGACTCCATCCGTGGAGAACCAGGCTCTACAAGTAACTCAACCAGGCTTTTTCCGGATGTTTCTTCTTGTAATTCATCCACCACCGCGAGGGACGGTATAGGAGCACCACAATCCCCGCCCAGACCAAATACGTGCCGAGCAATGAAAATCCATATCCCTGAAGGCTGTCGTCAATGGCCACAAATTCATCCAAGAACATGGCGTCCCACCCAAAACCCTGGAAGGCAGCCACAGGAATGGCCAACAGGTGAATCACCAAAATGTGGATGAGGTAAAAGAAAAAGGGCACTTTGCCGAACACCATCAGCCACTGCGCAATTCGGTTGCTCACATGTTCAAGCTGCGACAAGATCAACATGGCTGGACCGAGGGTCATGGCCAGATAGGCCAATGACGGAGGGTATTTTGCGGGATTGAAAAAGTCGATGACAGTTCCTGAATGCGTGGGCTGAATTTCCCAGAGATTGGCATTGCCGTACCCATTCCAGAGGCGCACAACCACAAATCCAACAGTCAGGGCAAGCCCCCAACGTTTGAGCCAACTCAACCGTTCCTCCTCAGGCATGGTCAAGCAACCCCTCCCCAAGACGATTCCTCCCCACATCACACCCAGCCAAGGAAGCAAAGGGTACGCGACGGCAATGGCGCCAAAACCAAACTCAAACTTCCATCGTTGATGAAGCACCGCATGAATCAAGGTTGGGTTGTCATGATTCAAATGATCCAATGCGTGGTGGCCCAATGCAATGGCAAGGGCCAACCCCAACAGGGTACGGGTGTTTAAACTGAATACGAAGGCCGAGCAGACCATTGCGAGACCAATGACCCAAATCACACCAAGAATGAAGAGGTCAAAATCAAAGTCGAACAGCCACAGAAAGCTGACGACGACCGCATCGCAAAACATCAGCCATACTCCCCTTGAAAGCAGAAATGAACGTGTCTCAGATGACGTTTTTCGCGAGGCAATGAAGGCGATGGATGCGCCTGAAAGAAACACAAATGTCGGCGCACAAAAGTGTGTGATCCAGCGGGTGAAAAAAATGGGGAGGTTGCTGAGAATGGGGTCTGTCGGAGCGAAGTTGTGCACGTCCGCGTGGAAGAAATCACGCACATGGTCCAAGACCATGATGACCATCACAAGGCCTTTCAAGATGTCGAGGGATTCGAAGCGACGCTTCTGTGGAGGCGTGGCTGGGTGACCGCCTTCCTGATTTGGTTTGTCAAGCATGAAAGAGAAATAAGGTGTTTTTTGCAAGCAAGAGCATCAAGCGCAAATGCCCCAGACATTCCCAATCAGATGATTCACATCAAACCATCAATTGTGCACGAGGAAATGGCAGAAGAGCAACCATGGACCAACTGTCAGCCCACTCTTGTTGGCACGCCCACTTGGTTGGACAGACCGTCTTCCTGAAATTGAGCTTCATGTTGCATCCACTTCGAACCCTCTTCTGCCTGTCCATTGCTCTTGCCTTCCACGCCTGCCAACACTGCACTGAGAGGCGGGCAGGGTTGAACGCCGAGCCCGTCGCCCTCGACCTGGCGCAGGACCCCATCTGGTCGACTCTGGCCACGGCCATTGAATCCGAGATCGACAAGGGCACCATCCCTGGCGCCGTGCTCCTTCTCGCAAGAGACGGACAAGTTGTCGGTCACCAAGCTTATGGATTCAAGGACCCAATCAGCGAGGAGCCCATGGACAAGGACGACCTGTTTCGCATCTGTTCCATGACCAAGGCCATCACGGCTACAGCAGCCATGATTCTCTGGGAGCGCGGTCAATTGGGACTCGATGACCCTGTGTCTCTGTACCTTCCTGAATTCGCAGACATAGGGGTGTTGGACTCCCTCAGGGAAGACTCCACAGGCGTGCATTTGCCCTCGGTCAGGCCCATCACCATTCGCCACCTGATGACCCACACGAGTGGCATTCCCTACGGCGAAATTGGAGAAAGACGATTTGCCAAGCTCTATGCCAAATTCGATGTCAACGACGCCTTTCCCTCGGACGAGAGAAGCACACGTGACAACGTTAGCCGACTTGCTCAGACTGGCCTGCTTCACCAACCCGGCGAGACTTGGACCTACGGCCTTGGACTCGACGTGCTCGTGGCTGTGATGGAAGTCGCTTCAGGCCAACCCTATGCCGAATTCCTACGCACCGAACTGCTCGACCCACTTGGCATGGACCATACCGCTTTTGTTCTTCCCCCAGAACACCAAGCTGATTTGGTCGAAGTTTGGGAAAAGGACAGCATCGGCGGGTGGCAAAAACATGAGCACCACAAATACACCACCGATTACCCCCTTCGTTCTGACTGGCCCATGTGTGCGGGGGGAGCCGGTCTGACCAGCTCTGCGCTGGACTATGCTCGGTTCCTTCAGATGTTCCTGGACAAGGGGGCCATCCCCGGAGACCGCTTGCTCGAAGAATCCACCATCGACACCTTGTTCGCCGACCATGCACCTGGACTGATTGAGGACAAAATGATTGAGAACAACTGGCACCAAGGTTTGGCTTTCGGAGTAATGACGGAACCCACAAACGGTGGATTTTGGTGGGGCGGATATTTCAACACCCAGTATTTTGGCAATGCGTTGACCGGAGAAGTCGCGGTGCTCATGAAGCAGACCCAAGGCGTCCGCAACGACAACACCTCCTCGGTCTTCTACGAAGTCATGAACCGGTGATTCTCGATGTCATTGGTCCTCTCTTGGATCTGGCAACAGAGACGCTGAACTTGCGTGCGACTTGATTGATCTTCTGAACGCCAACTGGGAAAAGTGTCATTCCTCTGATGGCTCGAGGCCTTGTTGAAGACTGTTGGACCGCTGTCTGTTTGAAAATTGCCACCCAAGGCCAAATGTGATTTGATTCATCGCATTGTACCCCGCTTCAAGCCTCAATGCCTTCACATCGATGTCATTTCCCACTGCCAATCCAATGGCGGCACCCGGGATGAACCCAAATCCACCGTCCACAGTTCCCACCTTTGTATGAAAAACTCCTGTGAACTCATGTTTCTCAGAAATCCTCTGTGAAAACATGAACCGTGGATTCAAGAAACGCATTGAGCCGCCACCCTCGACAAAGTAGAAGCCCAATGGCAGCGAAAACGCCCAGTTGTTCTTGAAGGACCATTTGGTCCCCACCTCCAAGTAACTGTATGGGATGCCAAACTCTTCAGTCTCCACCCTTCGTTCCAGCCTCACCCTGAGATCCGTCTTCTCTGCCAGGCCATGGTCAACAATGCCTAAAAACGACCCCCCAGCCAAGGAGGTTTCCGTCTCAGGATTCAACGTGCCGCCCATCGTCACGCGAGTGTCTCCTTTGTCCAAAGAATGAGCCGTTTCAAACATCGTTGAAACAGGGTGAAAACAACCTGTCGCAAAAAACACCATGGCAACTGCCAGTGTCGAGAAAACGTGATTCATCTTTGAGGTTTTCAAACACAAGATAGACGTCCGTGCTTTTGCTGCCATCAGACATCATGTTCACTTTGCTCTGGACAGAACAGTGCAGAAACCGAGCTTCAGCGCCGATTCGGGGTCATCAATGGCTTTTTGACACGACCAAGTGCTGAACAAGGTGTCGTCTTTCGTGCAGGAGAACGAGCAAATATTGACCACTCTCTAAAGCTGTCAAGTCCAGTGCATTTTGACCCGCGACCATCATGTCATCGACAACACAACGACCTGCATGGTCAAACACTCGGAAGTGGCCTGCGGAAGATGAGGAACCCAAATCAATCTGAACCATGCCGTCAGTGGGGTTTGGGAAAACCAAAAAATCAGACTGAAGGTCGACCGTTGAAGCTGGAAGCATGCAATCACCGCCGTACAAATCAATTAGAAATGTTGTGTCCAATGGCATTGGTTCTTCTTGATTCACCGAAAACGACCAATGGCTCATGTTCCATGATGAAAATTCAGTGGGATCTGAAAACTCGATGGAGAAACTTTCTATGACCATGGAGCTCAAGGTCAAGGTGTAACACTCGTCTTGCTCTAAGCAGAATGCCTCTGAACCACCCTGACCGAAGCCACTTTCATCGACAACCAAATTCTGCGACAAAACAACATTTCCATCACTGTCTGACAAACTTGCAGTCACTGTCGATGCTTCATTGCCCGTGGCGTATGCATTCAATGCAATGGGGAAGCAACCGCCATTTCCGTTTCCGGTCCAGAGCAATTCTTGAGGATGAAATGTCCAATCCCATGTGCAAGCCACTTGGTCTGCAAAGCCAGTCCACAATTCCAATGTCACGTCGATTGGAAGTGCCCCCCCTTGCCATGGCTCAACCATTTCCAAGACGTGGTATGATGTGCCTGCAATTCCAAAATACATGACCTGCTCTTCAGCAATGACATTGCCTTCCCCGTCTTTGATGAACCATGCCGGGTAACTGTAAATCTCATCAGGCGAATTGTTGCCACAGAGCAGATTGATTCTTTGATTGTCAAAGGGATCAAGCCAAACGCCATGCACCTCCAAACCTTCACATGCATGAGCGCAGAACGGCAATGTCAACCCAAGAAGAAGGCCCAAAATCAATCGCATGAATGGTGGAATTAGATCCCAAGAATACTGCAACTTAATCAAGGCTAGAAATCATATCTACAGGTGAGAGCCCGGAATAAAAAGCACAATCCCTTCTTGTGTTTTTCTTTAAACCATCACGTTTTCAGTACCTTATGGCATGCGCCTTATTTTTCTCCCCCTTCTTTTGCTGCTTTTCAGCGCAACCGCAGGAGCTCAAGCCATCCTCGATTGCTATTCTGACTCATTCCAAGCAGTCAACGACACCTATTACGTCGACGAAGAAGATTTGCCGCAATTCGCGGAAAACTTGCTCGCCAATGACGTCCTTGACATTGGCTATAATTGGGTGGCCGTTGAAGGTGTACCGCCTTGTTTCGGCGTTGAGCAAGGAACCGGCTTCATCTTTTACAATGGGTTAAGTGGAGATGGTGAGAATTGTTGCGGCACGTTTACATTTTCATATCAGCTTTATTCTGAAGACCTTGTTTGCTCCGCAACAGTCAGAATCATTGTGGAGTGTGGCGAAAGCAAAGGAGATTGTAGCGTCATTGAATTGGGGGGTGACGACCAAGGGGGAACCATCAATCCCGACGATCCCGGAGACATCGAAACGACATGCACTTACGTCTGTGAAAATGGCCTCACCACCATTTTGGCTCCCTATTCTGATCAAAACACCTACACTTGGTCAATCACCAGTGGCACGCTGGTCAACACCCTCCAAGATCCGGCCTCAATCGAAGTGCAGTGGCAAGGCCCTGGACAAGGCAACATCAGCTTGACGATTACTGGACCAGGTGGCACACAAATTCTACAGCAATGTGTGGAGATTGGAGCCGCTCCGCATGCTGAGTTCACAGCGCCATCGCCGGTCTGCCTGAACACCCCAGTGCAATTTCAGAGCCTTTCCACACCAGGCGCATCTCACTTTTGGGACTTCGGTGATGGACATTACTCCAACGAAGTCAACCCCACCCACCCCTTCAGTACGCCGGGCACCGAAGAGGTCCTGCTCACAGTGACCACCCCGCTGCTGAATGCGAAAGGAGACACCGTCTGTTGCTGTCAAGACACGTATGCCCTCGAGGTTGAGGTGCTCGACGAGGAAGGCCCCAACATCGAATGCATCACCACACTCTGTGAAGGCGACAGCGCATGCTATTGGACCACCACCACATGCGCCGACGCCACATATACCTGGATGGTAAACGATGCCAATG
>Ga0163109_10001080_pt1 | contig 21563 bp, 13 predicted proteins | sample CRUFie1St13metaG_FD_108704 | JGI IMG/M metagenome (GOLD analysis project Ga0163109, IMG submission 108704) | Marine microbial communities from the Costa Rica Dome - CRUD Field 142mm St13 metaG | ecosystem: Environmental > Aquatic > Marine > Oceanic > Photic zone | place: Costa Rica: the Eastern... | reverse complement strand
TTGCGCTATTACAACCCACGGGTATTACTAGATCAGTTGCCGTTATTTGCGATTTAGTAGCCTGCGTTGAAAGCGGCGAGTAAAGGGGTTGAGCACAACCGCCTCTGCCTATATGGTTTCGCTTATAACGGTGCATCTGGGAGCGGGGTAATGACCTGTTCGTTTTTTTTTGCACTTGGCCGTACACAGGCTAAGTGCGACTGAAAACAGGGTAATAACGTATCATTAAAAAACAATAAGAAAGAAAGTTCAAACGAAATGAAATGAGTTTGACGATGAGCTTTAGCTCTTCGACTTAAAGTGTTTTACGTCTTTTACCTTGAGCTTGTTCCATTGCTTGCTTTTCTTTTTCATTCTTTTCCACTATGGTCTTTTGGATTTCACCGACTTGTGTTGGAGTCATATTATACATGTCTTGTATTGTATAACTTCCATTTGAATAAAGTGCAATTTCGTTTATGGATTTTCTGAGACTTTTTCTGTATTCGTCAAGCTCTCCTGCAAGTCTTTCAACCTCTGTTGACGATTCTGCTCTACCGACGCTGGATCTAAAAAAAAAGCTGGGTTAAATTCTACTCTATTACTAAACTCTTTGCCACATTCTGGTTCAGGGCACGTAAAAGTAAATTCATTATCTATTCCACTGCGATTTAGCTTCTCACCTTCTTTTTTGATAGCGTTTACGGTTCTGCTGTTGGTGTTTTTAATATAGTCTAGGATGTGTTCGATTTCAGTTACTTCTGTACCGTCTGGTGTAGTAATACTTTCAATCAAATCTGCGACAACTGCTAATCCGGCGGCTGTGCTTTTTGCAAGACTTTGTCTAAACATTTCACTGTCTTGTTGTTCTTGCTTTGACATCATTCTCAACATTCTTTCGTTTTCGATAATTTCAATGCTACTTGCGTTCACAGTTTTTAGTGTATTGGGTTTGAGTTTAAACAACAACTGATCAATTTCTATTTCAATGCTTTCGTTGTTTACTGCAACGTTTTTAAGTACACTAGGCAAATTGATTTCATACACGTTGTTTTTTTCGCAGTGTGTACATGTACTGCTAAGGCTCAATTTATTTTCATATGTTGCGGCTTTGCTGGCAATAATAATGATCTCACTGTCAGGCAGTGTAATTTCATAAGGATCTGTTATATCTGGCACAACACTTTTGAACAACTCAAATAAACTTTCACCGTTGTACAAACTGTCTGGAATGTTAATCAACATCTCATCTTGTATGGTCATAGGCTTAATCCCTACTTCTCCGTTAGAAGTTAAGTTGATATGACTTTTATACCATTTACCTTGGCTAGGTAGTCTAATATATATTTCTTTGTTTCTGTAAAAATCAGCAAGTGGATTCGTCATTTTTCGCCTATAAATAACTGTATATAAAAGTATTTATCTAAGTTAAGTGAGCAGTTAATGGCAGTTATAACAATACCCATTGGAGGTCAAGCGGCACAAATAGAAGTGCCTGACTTTGCTATGGAATCTACACAACAACAAATATTGGATGCTAACAGAACAATGGCGTCTGCTTTGGCGGCACTTACAGGTGAACAAGACTCAACAGGTGACAGTGTAGATAAATTAGCGGCAGCTGTGAAAAATCAAACTAATCAAGATGCACAAAGTGATAGAGACCAAAAGAAAAGAGATGCAGAACAAAACAGAGCAACCAAAGCTCTGTCACGTGGTATTGATGTAATGCAAACTGAAAGAGGCAGTGAATTAGTAAAAAAAGTAGCAGACACCTTGGGTTTAGGTTTGTTTGGTGGTGTGCTAGGTAGTAGCATCGGCGTACTAGAAATGTTTGGCAGTGCAATGAACAAAGTTGCAAGAGTTGGTGTAGGAGTTGGAGATGATTTTTTAGGACTCAAAGAACAAGTTGCTGACTTGGGTATTAGCTTAGAAGAGTTTGCGCTGATGAGTTTGAATCATGGCGAAGCACTAGCGGCTTTTGGAGAAACAACCAGTGATGGACAACAGCGTTTTATCAAACTCAACAATGAATTTTTAGACGCTACTAGAAACATTGGTTATTTTGGTATGAGCACCAATGAGATGACCAAGCTACTAGCAGACGAACTTGAAACTAGACGTTTGAGCATGGATGCAGATCAATTTAGAACTATGCAAGAAAGAGAACTTGCTAGCGTATTAACTGAACAAATCAAACAACAAACTGCACTTGCTAGATTTACAGGTCAAGATGTACAAGAAAGAATCAAAGCAGGTAGAGCACTGCGTAGACAGGCTGTGGTACAGAGTTTTCTAGCTGATGCTGGTGAAGAAGCACAGCAAAGTTTTAAGATATTCAGTGAAGAACTTGGCAGTCTCAAAGGCGGAGATCAAATAGCAGAAGCACTAACAGCAATGATAGCTAGTGGTGGTAAGTTTGATCCTAGACAGTTTGCACCAGAAATATTTGCACTTATACCAGGCAGTGCTGGACAGGATTTGATTAATTTTGTTAGAGAAAACGTTATTGGAAAAGGACTTACAGGTGATGAACTTGCTGTAGCACTGAGAAATCAGGTACAAGAAGTGGGCAACGCTGTTAAAAGCAATGAACCTTTTATCAGAGACTTGGCTATATTGGGCAACAGCAATGCACAAAGTTTGATTACCATTGATCAAAATTTAGTACAAGTAGGAGACTTAACAAGTAAGTTTACAGAACACTTGGCAAATCTCAACACAGCAATGGAAACAAATTCAACAGGATTTGTAGGACTGCAAGCACAAACACGTATTATGGCAGAACAGTTTAAGCAGTTTCAAATCACTGCACTGATGAGAGCAGTTGGTGTTGATGATGTTACTGATGCCAACGCTGGCTTACAGCAAATGATTACCAATCTAAGTAACATGACCAATAGCCAAATTATGGATACGTTTGCTAGAATGACTGGTAGAGTATTTGGTGAAATGAGTGGTACATTTGACCTAGCACAGTTACTCAGAGAATTTCCTCAATTATCAAATGCTCTGTCTGGTGATGGAACATATGAATATGAAGTTGCTGTTGGCCCAGGTGGACGAGAAAGAGAAACAAGAACGGGTCAAGTTAATAATGTTAGCGACATGTTTACAATGCTTCAACGAACAGGTGGCGCTGGATTAGATAACCTAGCTGGTCTTACGACTGCAATTATGGCACAACTTGGTGTTCCAGGTGCAAGCCAAGCAAACTTAGTTAATGTTGGTGCTGGTCTTATTGACGAATCTGGATTAAGCATATCTGATATTGCAACTGCATTTGGCAATGTAATTAATGGAGCAACTATCAATATTGGTAACTGGGCAGACTTTTTAAGTCTTAACCCATTTAATAATCCTGATGACTAGGTTGACAAAACTAATAAATACACTATAATAACACAAAAGAGATACTCATGAGTTGGAAAAAACATTTTACAGCATACGGTGGTCAAGCAACCGATAGTATGAAACCTAGCAGTGCTAGTCGTTTTCAAAGCTGGTTGCCTGAAGTATACAGTGGTCAACCCAATCGTGTTGAGCGTTATGCACAGTATGATCAAATGGACATGGACAGTGAAATCAACGCTGCCCTGGACATTATCAGCGAATTTAGTACACAACTAGATGAAACCACCGGTGTTCCTTTTAAAATTGAATACAAGGAACAAGCAACTGAAAGCGAAAGCAAGATCCTAGAGCAAACACTGCAACAGTGGTGTAATTTGCAGAATTGGGATAAACGTATCTTTCGCATGTTTAGAAACACAATAAAGTACGGCGATCAATTCTTTATTAGAGATCCAGAAACATGGGACTTGTACTATGTTAATCCAATGGATGTTACTAAAGCAGTTGTCAACGAAGCCAAAGGAAAAAAGCCTGAGCAATACATTGTTAAAAACATTGACTTGAACATGCAAGAAAAAACTGTAAGCAAGCCTGTACAACACAGTCAAACTTATGGTACAGTCAACAGCATGATGCGTAATCAAGTTATGGACAGAGGTATGTATGGTCAAGCCGCAGGTCAATACGATCATGGCACAGGACAGATTCAAGAATACACAGTAGATGCTACACATGTTGTGCATTTGGGTATGACAGAAGGCATGGACAACAATTGGCCCTTTGGTAGCAGTATATTAGATCCAATTTTTAAAACCTACAAACAGAAAGAATTATTAGAAGATAGTATTATTATCTACAGAGTACAACGTGCGCCTGAAAGACGTGTGTTTTATGTAGACGTAGGTAACATGCCACCAAACAAAGCTATGGGCTTTGTTGAGCGTGTCAAAAATGAAATTCACCAAAAGCGTATTCCAAACAAAACAGGTGGTGGTACAACCATCATGGATGCGGCGTATAATCCACTTAGCATTATGGAAGACTACTTTTTTGCCCAAACCAGTGAAGGCAGAGGATCAAAAGTTGAAGTGTTACCAGGTGGAGAAAACCTAGGACAAATTGATGACCTACGTTACTTTACAAACAAAATGCTTAGAGCATTGCGTGTACCCAGCAGTTATCTGCCAACTGGTCCAGAAGATGGAACTGCAACATATGTTGATGGTAGAGTAGGTACAGCATTTATTCAAGAATATAGATTCAACCAATATTGCATGAGACTACAAAACAGTATTGCACCTACTATGGACAAAGAGTTCAAATTGTTTATGAAAAACAAAGGTATCAATATTGATGCTGGCTTGTTTGATTTGAAATTTGTAGAACCACAGAGCTTTAGTACGTACAAAGAAATTGAAATACACAATGCTAGAAGTGCAGTGTTTGGGAACTTAGAAGGTGTACAATACCTCAGCAGACGCTTTATACTTGAAAAGTATTTAGGATGGACAGAAGATGAAATTCTTAAAAACGAGCGTATGTGGGAAGAAGAGAATCAAAGTGGTGTAACACCTGAAGCTGACAGCATGCCAGGATTAGGAAATGTTGGTGTTAGAAGTTTTGATGTACCAGATGGTAGTGATGTAGATATTCCAGCAGACGCACAAACTGATGCAGAAACAGCAGGAGATAGCCCTATAAGCGGAGCCGAAGCCGCGCCAGGAGGAGATGAAAATGCGTGACGTAGAATTTTTAAAAGAGTATTATGATGCCGAAGACGACAATTATAATAATAGAAAAATAGACGATACTCGTAAAAGTAGACTTACATTAAAGCATTTAAATCGTCTAAGAAAGCAAAGAGAAGTGCATAATGTTGAACACGCTAACCGTATTAAACGTGTAAAAAACATTTATGCGAGACCTGCTGCAACCTAATTTTTTCCCAGTTTTTTACTTATCATACTAATCTAATCATAAAATACCCATTTTTTGGGCCTTTTATGAAGTAAAACGTCTTGGTATTGTAAATATAGATGTAAACCATCTTGGTAAGCCTGTAATTTTTTAAGGAGAAAGATATGAGCGAACACAAGGAATCTTTAGTAAAGGTTCTCGAGCACCTCGTCAACGATGAGCAGGACAAAGCTGCTGATCTCCTACACAACGTTTTTGTTGAAAAAGCCAAATCACATTGGGCAAATATCACAGAAACTGACGAAGTAGTAGAAGACGAGATTGCAGAAGACGAGGATCTTGACGAAACTATCGATCTTGATGAAGCTGACGATGATTCCGAGGACGAAGTCGAAGAAGCAATTGATGCTTCTAACGAAGAAGAAGATTTCCTTGATGATATCGAAACAGCCGAAGAAGAGATTGAAGACGAAGAAATCATGGACGATGACGACATGGACGACGAAGAAATGGCAGAACCAGAAATGGATCTAGCTATGGACATGGATGCAGAAGACGAAGGCGATGAAGGCGAAGAAGAAGAAGCCGAAGACGCTGAAGAAGCTATGGCAAATGTAGAAGACGCTATTGCAGAACTACGTGCGGCATTTGCAGACATGATGGGTGATGAGCCTGCAGAAGAATCAGTTGAAATGGAAGCAACAGACACTGTTGACGAAGAAGCAGTTGAAGAAGCATCTGAAGAAACTGTAGAAGCTGTAGAAGAAGGCGCATCAATGAGTGCAGTAAACGTTACACACAGTGACTCAAGCGACAAAGGTAGCCCAGTTGCAGGTAATGCAAAAGCACCAACAGGCGCAACAGCACACAGCGCACCAGGCGGCGACGAAAAAGGCAGACCTGCACCAGCAGCTAAGCCAATGGGAGTCGACGGACCTCAAGAGGCTGGTGGTATGTCAGCAGCACCTGCTCCGAAGAAAGAAGACAATAAGTCGGACAGTCCAATCAGAGGAATGAAGTAATATGTTGTCTTTAAAAGAACATCTTACGTATAGCCAAGCAAATATTGTCACTGAATCCCAAGATGATGGGAGTGGTGGTAAGAGCTTGTATATGAAAGGTATCTTTATTGAAGGCGATGTACGCAACCAGAACAATCGTATCTACACAAAAGATGAAATTCATAATGCAGTTAAAGCAATTAATGAAAAAATCAAAAGTGGATACAGTGTATTAGGTGAAGCCGATCACCCAGATGATCTCAACATTAACTTGGATCGTGTTAGTCACATGATTACTGAAATGGATGTTGATGGTGCAAATGGCATCGGCAAACTTAAAATTTTACCAACGCCAATGGGAAATATTTGTAAAACCCTATTGGAAAGTGGTGTCAAACTAGGCGTGTCAAGCAGAGGCAGCGGCAATGTAAACGAAAACGGGATAGTAAAAGATTTTGAAATTATCACTGTTGATATCGTTGCAAATCCAAGTGCTCCGGATGCTTATCCCGATCCAATTTATGAAAGAATTATGAATCATAAGCGGGGTAATGTGTTGATGGATGTCGCTAGCGCAGCAGGACACGACAACAGAGCACAACGTTATCTCCAGGAAGAGGTGACTAACTTTATTAAAAACCTGAGATATAGGAGAGATTAATATGGCTCATGCAATGGATGAACTATTAAGCTCAAGTGCGCTCTCCGAAGAGGTTAGATCTTCGTTGTCAGAAGCTTGGGAAACCCAACTAAGTGAAGCTCGTGAAGCAATTACAGCAGAACTTAGAGAAGAATTTGCAGGACGTTATGAAAATGACAAAGCGCAAATTGTTGAAGCTATGGATACAATGATTGGTGATGTTATTGCTAAAGAACTAGAAGAGTTCAAAGAAGACAAAGCCAAAGTTGCAGAAGATCGTGTAGCATATCGCAAACACATGAAAGAGCATGCAAAAGTGCTTGATACGTTTGTGATGGATACACTTCGCAAAGAAATTAATGAACTTCGCGAAGACCGCAAGTTGCAAGAAAATAACATGGCCAAATTAGAAGGCTTTGTTATGGAGCAGCTTACTAAAGAGCTCAACGAGTTTCATGAAGACAAACGCTCACTAGTTGAAGCAAAAGTCAAAATGATCAAAGAAGGCAAAGAAGTCATTAATCAAACTAAGGCAGACTTTATAAAAACAGCCGCTGGAAAAGTTGAAAGTGTTCTTGAAAACAGTATCAAGAGTGAACTAACAACACTACGTGAAGATATCAAAACAGCCAAAGAAAATACCTTTGGTCGTAAGATTTTCGAAACATTTGCAGCTGAGTTTATGTCAAGCTACTTGAACGAAGGCACAGAAGTTGCTAAGTTAAACAAAGTAGTTGAAAGTCTACAAGGTGAGATTGAAGGCAAAGACAAAGCCATTGCTGAAAAGGAAGTAGAATTAGCAGAAAGTGCAAAAGCAGCACGTATTGCTAAAGATACAGCAGATAGAAAGGCAATTATGTCTGAAATGATGCAACCTCTCAGCAAAGACCATAAAGAAATTATGGGTGCATTGCTTGAAAGCGTAAAAACTGACAAGCTACAAAGTGCATTCAACAAGTATCTACCTTCAGTATTGAAAGAAGATGCAAAACAACCAGAAAAGAAGGTACTTAGTGAATCTACTACAGAAGTCACTGGAAACAAAGCAGAAGCATCAGCATCAGCTGACGGCAAGACAGCTGATATTGTTTACCTTCAAAAACTAGCCGGTATAAGTTAAGGAGACCGAAAATGGCAGACGCATTAATGGAAAATTGGGACGCAACTAAAGACGCCCTAACTGACGGTCTAACTGGAACCAAAAAAGCGGTAATGGAAACAACACTTGAAAACACTAAGAAGCACTTGATGGAGACAGCAAGTACTGGTGCAACTCAAGCAGGTAACGTTGCCACACTTAACAAGGTTATCCTTCCAGTGATTAGACGTGTCATGCCAACAGTTATTGCCAACGAGATCGTTGGTGTACAGCCTATGACAGGCCCTGTTGGTCAAATTCACACTCTACGTGTACGTTACGCTGAAACTTTTGACAGCGCAACAGCAGGCGATGAGGCACTAAGTCCGTTCCAAATCGCAACAGGTTACTCAGGTAACGCAAGCACCAACCAAGCTGACGCAACAAGCACTTTAGAAGGTGTTGCTGGTAAGAAACTAAGCATTCAAGTTCTAAAGCAAACTGTTGAAGCTAAAACCAGAAAGCTATCAGCACGTTGGACATTTGAAGCAGCACAAGACGCACAAAGCATGCACGGTCTTGACGTTGAAGCAGAAATCATGCAAGCACTTGCACAAGAGATTACTGCTGAAATCGACCAAGAGATCATTGCAAGCCTAACAAGTCTTGCTGGTACAGCTGCAAGCACATACGCACAAGGTAGCGTAAGTGGTACAGCTACATTTGTTGGTGACGAGCATGCAGCTCTTGCAGTTCTAATCAACAAAGAAGCAAACAACATCGCGGCAAGAACACGTCGTGGCGCAGGTAACTGGGCCGTTGTTAGCCCAACAGTACTAACAGTACTACAAAGTGCAACAACTTCAGCTTTCGCAAGAAGCACAGAAGGCACTTTTGAAGCACCAACAAACACAAAGTTCGTAGGTACTTTAAACGGCACAATGAGAATTTATGTGAACCAGTACGCCGCTAATGATGACGTACTAGTAGGTTACAAAGGCGCAACAGAAACTGATGCGGCTGCGTTCTACTGCCCATACATTCCTCTAATGTCAAGTGGTACAGTGCTTGATCCAAGTACATTTGAGCCAGTAGTTAGCTTCATGACACGTTATGGTTATGTAGAACTAAGCAACCAAGCAAGCTCGCTTGGTAATGCTGCTGACTACCTAGCAAAAATTGCGGTTACAACTAACCAACTTGCATTTACATAAGAGTATTTGTATTACCAAACAAGAAACAGGACCTTCGGGTCCTGTTTTTTTATGACTGTAATGAATAAATATGTACAAGAGGAGTATTTCAAAATGACCACACTTAAAGCCACAGGAAGAGATTTAGAATTAAAATCAGATCAAGATATAGCACTATATCCAAACGACCATGTATGGATTAGTGAAGGAACTAAACTTATTTTTGAAGGTACAGTTCCTGACAACTTTGAAGCCAAACTACAAGCAACGGCAGTTACAGCAGACAGAGATTTAATTTTGCCAGACAGTAGCGGAACACTTGCTACTCAAGAATGGGCAAATGCACAAGGCTTTGGCGGCGGCGGGACGTTGACTATTCAAGATGAAGGATCAGCACTAGCATCAACTGCTACTATATTAAATTTTGTAGGTGCGGGTGTTACAGCTACAGGAACTGGTTCAACAAAAACTATTACTATTTCAGGTAGCAGTGGTATTACTGACATAGTAAACGATACAACTCCTCAACTTGGCGGCGATTTAGATACAAACGGCAACAGTATTTTTATTGGTACTAATAGAGTACAAACTGTGTCAGGTACACCTGCTTTCTTAGACTTTAATGTTACTCAGTTTGGTCAAAATAATAATACAGTGCTTGCAGGTACTCAAAGTATTAATATGTTTTTAGATTCAAACGGAGGAGATACTGGACAGGCTTTTAGAATTTACAATAATACAGATCCAGATAGCAATCCAACTGAGTCTACTCATATTTTTAAAGTAGATGAATCAGGCAATGTCAGCTGTTCGGGATCTATTACAAGTAGTGCGGCTGGCACACCTACATTAACTAGTAGTGGTGATTTAAATATTCAAGCAGGAACTGGTGCTGCTGATAGAGTAGAAATATTACAAGCGCCATTTAAAATTGCAAGTTTCACAACTGTTGAACGTGATGCAAAAACTAGTGAAAATGGTGACATGATTTATAACACCACAGCAAACAGATTTCAAGGCTACGCTAATGGTGCTTGGGTAGACTTACATTAAGGATAACCAATGAGCGAAAAATATTATACACTAGGAACACACAGCGCAGAGCAATGGACAGAACTACATGCTGAACTTATAGCAGATGGTAACACATATGAAAGTGTTCCATCTAGACAAGTTACAGTAGAAGATGAAAAGACGCACAGTCCCACTAGAGGAACTTATGTTCTTACACTAGAAGAAGCACAAGCACTCAAACAAGATTCTAGGGTAAAATTTATTAATGAAGCGTTTGAAAAATATCCAGAAACTTATATGCCTCCTTGGGAAGAGTTACATTGTGCTGTTAACAACACACTCACTGATAGATGGCCTAATCCTTACTACCACTATCATAGGTGGGAATACCAGTCAAACTTTACAGGTAGGGAACCTACAATAAATCGAAATAGTAGTCAATTGTATAGAATGCAAACAAAACAAAATCCTTGGAAGACCAGTAGTACTGATCATACCACTGGTATTACTTCCAAAGTGCAACAAGTTGGTGCTGGTGAAAACGTTGATATTATTTGTGTTGATAACGGAACTTGGATAGGACACACTGAATTTATTAATAGTGGTGTCAGTCAAGCTATAAATCCTACTGACTATGTAGGAGGTAATGTACTGCCAGGAAATGGTTATTGTGATGTACTTGATCTTGTATTAGATGCTCCTTATTATATTGATCCAGACTGGTTCAATGCTTCACCAGGAACTAGATTAATGACACGATGGGATGGTACCACCGTTCCTGTAGAGTCAGTTGCACGTAGTTGGTGGAGAAGTAGCTCACAGCGTAGTGCAAGTTTCGCAGCATTTGGCAATATTCCAGTAAGCACTAGCTATACTAGAGATAGAAATAATGGATCAAACAGTACATATCCATACGACGGCACACATGGTACACAGTGCGCTAGTTTGATTTATGGAAGAACACATGGCTGGGCTTATAATGCAAACAAATGGCAGATTAATATGTTTGGCGGTTACAATGTAGGTAGTTTTGAAATAGGTTTTGATGTACAAAAAATCTTTCATCAGTATAAGCCTAATAATCCTCTGTTTGGTACAAAAGACCCTACAATGAGTTCTAACAGTTGGGGATTTAGAGCCAGTAATAAAAGCGGAAGCTATTACTATTGGAGAACAAATCCAGCAGTTGCTTACGGAGGTTATACAAATGAACCAGGATTCATCAGTTGGCTAGGCGCAACAGGCGACGGTGGTCGTTGGAAAAGTGAAATGTATGACAACAGCATGACACAAGCAGGTGATGAACTTGTACAAGCAGGTGTAATTTTTATTGCCGCGGCAGGTAACAGTAATCAACAACAAGTTGAACCTAGTCATCCTAACTATGATAATAGAATTAGTAATAACAACACAAATACATTATATCAAGATAATTTCAACGAATTTGGAATCACTGTAACAGGAACAACAAATAGACGAGGATTTCCTCAACATATTGGTAAAACAGAAAGTCAAACTTTCCAAGGAAACACAACTTGTGAATTTCCTGCAATTAATGTTGGTGCAATGGATGATAATATGATCAGTAGTTACGTTCAAGAACGAAAGGTCAATTACAGTGATATGGGCAGTGCCATTGACTTGTTTGCACCAGCAGACGGAACATTGGCTGCTACAGTAGGGGTATCTGGGGCTCCTGATGTTGCAAGGGCTGATGATACATATCCAGATCTGTCAACAACACACAATGCTAGAGATGTAGGGTTTGGTGGAACCAGTGCGGCATGTCCTGTTGCATGTGGATTTTTAGCAATTGTTATGCAGTACAATAGAGGATGGGGATATAACGATCTTCGTAATTGGATAGACAATAATCTACAAATACAAAGTACAGCAGACATGTATGAAGGAACAGAACCAACAAGTCCTACAGCTACTTGGAGTTCGGATTATAATGCATTGCGTGGCGCACAAAGAAGAGTTATCTATCAAGCAACTATTCCGGTTAGTACACCATACCCTAGTGGTGGAGCACCAGGTATGACAACCCTCTCATTCAGTGGTCCTATAACATTTACTAGTATAAATCTTACTAGATAAATACTTGTAGAGTAAATGTGAGAACCTAAATGGCCATAAATTTTGATCATCAACAAGATAGGATCACGCCAAGTAGTGGTAGAATAATTGTCAATGCAAACGGAAGCCTAGGTGTTCCGGTTGGTAATACTGCACAGCGTACTAGCGGCGGCGCGGCTGTTACAGGTCTCATACGTTTTAATACACAAGAAAATCAATTTGAAGGCTATGACGGTACTTCTTGGGGACCTTTTGGCGGAGGTAGCATCACATTTGCTGATAATGCACCCACAGGATTAGGAGCAAATGACAGCGGTACACTTTGGTACGATTCAGGTACAACAGGTGAACTCTTTGTTTGGACTGGTACTGAATTTATCAGTACATTAGGTGATAGTCAAGCAACATTTGTAAGAAAAACTTTTGTAGCAGATGGTAATACAAACACATTTGATACAGGTGGCAATAGTGCAAGTGCTCCGCCATTTGTATACTTAAATGGTATACTGCTCCAACCAACTACAGACTATAATTATGCTAGCGGTGTAGTAACTTTTGTAAACACTCCTCCTAATTTAAGTGTAGTTGAAGTCGTTGAAACAGGTGATGCTTTATTTGTTGGCTTAGAATCACTTGGTATTGCAAATCATAATTTAATAACAGTTGATACCAATGGAAACACTACCATTAGTGGTACGCTAGGTGTAACAGGTGAAACTACAATGGGCAGTGCTATTGTAAGTGACCTCACCGAAGATAGAGTTGTACTAGCAGGCGCAAGTGGCGCACTGGAAGATAGTGCAAACTTAACATTTGGTATTGTAGGTGCTACTGCAACAGTAGCAGGTACACAAGCAACTCCGAGTGTTAATAGTGGGGATCAATTTAGCATCAACGGAACCACAGTAACACTCACTGGTACTTCTACTGTTACTGGTAGTGTAACAAATCCAACTGTAACAGCAACAGATGCATTTAGTATTAATACTGTACAAGTTACACTTACAGGAACAGATTTAGCTAGTGTGATTTCAGATATTACCGGTGCAAGTATTCCAAATGTTACAGCATCAAATGTTGCTAATCAACTTGTGCTAACAGGTGCGAATGTAAGCATAGTAGTTGCAAACGTAACCAATACACCACTCACAGACTTAGGTATCACAGTAGGCACTACTGCACCAGTTGGTAATCTGACTAGTGTAATCTCAGATATTACAACTGCAAGTGTAGCCAGTGTTGTTGCTAGCGATAACGGTAGTAGTCAATTACAACTTGTAGGAACAGATGTTGACATTGTACTAGCAGACATTACTAATACTCCACTTGCAAGTTTAGGATTAACAGCAGGAACCACAACAAGAACAGGTGGTACTGATACACTTACTGTAACTGGTAATACAGCTATAAGCGGTGATATTACTATTGGAGGTAATATTATATTAGGCGATGCCGCTACAGATAGTATAACAGTTACAGCAGACTTTGCAAGTCATTTAATTCCAGATGCAGATGTAACTTATGACTTAGGTGCTAGTGGTAAAGCATGGAGAGATTTGTATGTAGGAGGTACTAGTATCTATCTTGGAACATTAATTCTTAAAGATGATGGATTAGGAAACCTACTAGCTGTAAACAGTAGTAACCAACCAGTAAACATTACTGGTGCGGCACTTGCAGGCACACAGCTAGATATTGATAACATAAGAATTGACGGAAATGCGATAACATCAACTGATACCGATGGCAATATTACAATTACACCTGACGGTGTAGGAGAAGTTGTTGTTAGCACGTTGACTGTTAGTGATTTGACAGATAACAGAATTCCAATTGCTGGAACAAGTGGTGCAGTTGGCGATGATGCTAATTTTACATTTGATGGTACAACACTTACAGTTGGAATTACTACAATTGAACAAGCAACAGGTAATACAACTGTTGGAGGAACACTAGACGTAACAGGTGTTACAAATATAAATGATGTCACCGGAAGTACTGGTACTACAACAGGTGCGCTAATTGTAGACGGCGGTGCTGGAATAGCAGAAAATTTATACGTTGGAGCAAATTTAAATGTAATAGGAAACACAACATTAGGTGATACTGACAGTGATACACTAACAGTGACAGCTAAAGTTGCAAGTAATTTAATTCCTAGTACAGCCGCAACACATAATTTAGGTTCAACTACTGATACATGGAATAATTTATATTTGGGAGGAAATCTAACTGCTCCTAATTTGTTTACAATTGATCCTGTTACAGTTAGCTCAAGCACAACCAATTATACAGTAACAGTTGCTAGCGGTACACTATACGGTGGTGGTACAGGCAATGTGTTCTATTTGGAAAATACCACAGCTGGAACATCAGCTACAAGTAATCCTGCACTTACACTATACAGAGGTAATACATACGTGTTTGATGTAAGTGATTCAAGCAATAATAACCATCCTCTGAGATTTACAGCAGATGGTGGGACAACTGAATACACAGATGGTGTTACTGCTAGTGGACAAGAAGGTCAAGCAAATGCAACAGTAACATTTGTTGTTCCTACTGATGCACCAGGGGAACTTAATTACTATTGTACAGTGCATGGCACTGGAATGGGTAATGAAATTATTACACGTAATCTTGCTGGTACTGTCATTATTGCAGGTGACTTGCAAGTTGACGGCAGTCAAACTACTATTAATAGCACTACACTAGATGTTGATGACTTAAACATTACTATAGCTAAAGGAGCCGCAAATGCAGCGGCGGCAAACGGAGCAGGACTCAGTGTAGACGGTGCTAATGCAACACTAACTTATTTGAGTGCTACAGACACTTGGGATTTCAATAAAGAACCAACATTCAATGGAACCAGTTTACTTTCAAGTTCTAGTGGAGTGTTTAAAACATTTGCCGTAACAGATACAGACGTAATTTATAGTTATACAGTGACAGGTAACTTTAGTGCCGCTAACAGCACAGACACAGTGACTTTCGTTAGTGGTAATGGTATAGACATTGATATTGACACCACACAAAAAGCGATTAGAGTTGAACATGCTGACACAAGCACAGTAAGCAATGTAAGCACAGGCAATGCTAACAATACTTTCTTGCAAGAACTAGTGGCTCAATTTGATACATTTGGGCACGTCACTTCATTTACACCTACAATGGGTACAGTAAACATTCAAAACAATTATGGTGCAGTAGAAGTAAGTGATACAGATAGTGGATATACTTGGGCCGCCACAGGCACTGTTACAGCTGCACAAGAAGCAGACACTATAAAATTTATTAGCGGTGATGCTATTGATATCGATGCAGATGCTGCAAGTTATGCTATTAAAGTAACACATGGTGACACCAGCAGTATTACAGACCAAACTGCGGCGACCAATACATTTTTAACTGCACAAACTTATGACACATATGGACACGTACAAACCAATACATTTGGTGGCATTGATTTTAATGTTGCAGGTAACTATGCATTTGGTGAAATTGCAGTAAGTGGGCAAACAACCGTAACACCAAACACCAACACACAAACACTGACATTGGTAAATGGTACTGGTATTACAATTACAACAGACAACACTGCCAAAGAGATTACCGTAACTAATAGTGATAGAGGTAGCAGTCAAGATATTATCAAAAGTATTATTGCAGTTGATACAGATGCAGGTCTAAGTTTTGCGGCAACTGGAACCTACACTGTGAGTGGTAATACTGATAGTTTTACATTTTACGGCGACACAGCAATTGATGTAGACATTGATACAACTAATGGTGCATTGAGAATTAAACATGATGTTTCAGGTGCAAACACAACTATTGCTTCTGCTACAAATACATTTGTAGATGCTATCACTGTTGATGCACAAGGACATGTAACCGCAGTAGCTTCAGGTAATGTAGATTTCAATGTTGCTGACAACTATGCTTTCAAAACTATCTCAGACGGCACAAACAACGCAGTAGCAGACAGCAACACAGACACATTCAAACTACGTGCTGGAGATCAGATTGAAGTTACTGTTACCAACGATGATGCAACACATGGCGACAACGTACTGTTTGGACACGCAGACAGTGGTGTTAGTGCTGGTAGTAAAGGTAGTGCAACAGAAATACCAGTTGTTACTGTAGATGCACAAGGTCACGTGACTGCATTGAGTACAGCTACACCTTTGATATTCAAAACTTTTGCAGTTAACGGCACAAACTTAGTAGCTGATAGTGCAACTGATACACTAACAGTTACACAAGGTAGTGGCATAGCACTTACAGGTACAGCAAACACTGATACTATGGAAATTGCACACGCTGATACCAGCAGTATTAGTAATTTTACTGTAAACAACAGTGGAAATACTTTTATACAAGACTATGCAATTACATTTGATACATTCGGACATGTACAATCAATATCACAAACCAGTACGGACGTAAACTTCAATGTTTCTGACAACTACGCATTCAAGACCATCACTGATGGATCAAACAATGCTGTTGCTGACAGTAACACAGACACATTTAAGCTACGTGCAGGTGATCAAATTGAAGTCACAGTAACCAATGATGACGCTACACACGGAGACAATGTATTATTTGGACACACAGATTCAGGCGTCACAGCAAACACATACGGCGGCTCAGGCAATCTTGTAAGCGTAACAGTTGATGCACAAGGTCACGTGACTGCATTGAGCGATGTGGCTCTAAACACAGATTTTACAATAACAGATGATGCTAGCAATACACAAACAGTAAGTCTAGGAAACACTGTAACATTCAGTGACAGTGATGGAATGAGTGTGGTAGTTGGCGCAACAGACAAAGTTACATTTACAAACACTGACAGAGGTAGTCAACAAAACATTGTAAAAAGTTTTGAGGTTATTGACAGTGATCCTGGCGGCACAAGTTTTTCTGAAACAGGAACTATCAGCGCAAGCAGTAACACAGACACTATCAAACTGTTAGGTGGTACAAATATTGATTTAGACGTTGATACTACTAATAAAATAATTAGAGTTGATAGTACAGGTTCAGCTAGTGATGTGTTTAAAACAATAACTGTAACTGATACCAACACAGGTTATACTTGGAGTGAAACAGGAAATGTAGTGGCAAGTGGCACTACAGATACACTCACACTTGTAAGCGGCACTGGCATTGATTTAGACGTTGATGCAAGCAATCAAGCCATACTTGTGCAAATATCAGGTGCGGGTAATGCATTTACACAATATAATTTTACAGGTGATGGAAGCAATCAAACTTTCAATACTGGTAGCACTAATATAGTTGATGTTCAGGTATATGTCAATGGTGTTCTTATACGAGGCAGTGGTACAGACTACACATTTACAAATGCAACAGGTGTGTTGAGCATGATAGTTGCTCCACTTAATGGAGATGAAGTAACAGTAATTGGTTATCAGTCATCCTCAGATCCAGTTACACTACAACAATTAAATATTACTAACCACAATCTTGTTACAGTTGACAACAGTGGTAACGTAACTATTAGTGGTAACTTAATAGTTTCAGGAAGCCAAAGTAGTGGTAGCAGTCAAACATTAAGCGATCCGATTATTACACTAGGTGGTGCAAATCCACCAACATCAGATGACAATAACGACAGAGGTGTGGTATTTCGTTGGCATGATGGTACAGCAAATACAACTGCTGGAGGTTTTGCAGTAGGTGTAGAATATGAAATTATTACTACAGGTACAACAGATTTTACACTGATTGGTGCCGCTGACAGCAATCCTGGCACAGTGTTTACAGCAACAGGTGCAGGTGGTGGATCTGGTACTGCACTAGCAACTTCAGCACAAAAACTTGGATTTTTTGGATTTGATGATACAGATCAATTCTTCCAATTTATACCAGATAGCAGTGCAACAGGAAACGTATACACTGGCACACTAGGAGATGCTAAATTTGGTGGAGTCAAGAGTGGCAACATCCAAATTGGCGTAACTGGTGATAATGAAATTGATACAACTTCAGGTAACTTGACAATTGACAGTACAGGCGGTACAACTACAATTGATGATAATGCAAGTGTCAGTGGCACATTTGAAGTTACTGGTGGTAATAGTACATTCACAGGACATTTGTTACCAAGTGCAGATGTTACATATGACTTAGGCGGGGCAACCACACAAAGATGGCGTGACTTATACCTAAGTGGTACTAGTATTGAACTAGGCGGCGCAACCATTACTGCAAGTGGTAGTGCAGTTGTTCTTCCAGCAGGGTCAACTATTGCTGGTGCAGGAACAATACTTGATTCAACAACTAGTGATACCGATGATCTTAGTGAAGGTAGTTCAAACTTATATTATACAAATACTAGGGTGCAAACCTACATTGGTAGTGGCAACGCAACTAATATCAGTATTAGCGGCAACCTTACAGTTGACGGAAATACAACGCTAGGTGATGCAAATACAGACACAATTACAATGAATGCTAGGATTAGCGGCACTAATGCACTACGTTTTGATGGTAGTAGTTCAGGTGGTAATAGCACAGTGTTTGCAATTACAGACCCAACAGCTAATAGAACAATCACTTTCAAAAATGATTCAGGCACAGTAGCATTTACTAGTGATATTCCAACTGATAACAGTTCGCTAACCAACGGTGCAAATTATATTACTCTAACAGATTTGAGTCATTCAAACGCTAGTGCAAGTGGTGGCGGAAGTATTAGTTACGACAACACAAATGGCACAATTACATTTACCCCACCTGACCTAAGCAGTTTTTTAACAAGCTATACAGAAACAGACACATTAGATTCGGTGACTGGACGTGGAGCAACTACAAGCAATGGCATAACGGTAGGATCTCTAAACGGTCATACGATCCCTGGTGGTACAGGAACGCTGGCACTTACCAGTGACTTGAGTTCGTTTATTACTTTAACAGACTTGAGTGTAACCACCGCGGCGAATAGTGGTAGTGGTAGCCTCAGCTACAATAACTCTAACGGCATATTCACATTTACTCCACCTGACCTGTCGAGTTATTTGACCAGCGAAAGCGATACGCTGGACTCGGTCACAGGCAGAGGCGCCACTACTACTAACGATATTACAGTGGGTGTTCTAAGAGCCAAATCAAGTGCCACAACAGGTACAGTAAGATTTGGAGATGGAACAACTCACAGCATTGCTAGAAGCACAAATGATTTAACTATTGAACAAACAGTAGATGCAGGTACTTTGATACTTAACAGTGCAGGTGATGTAACAATTAACATTGACCAAGACAATGACAACACTGGCAAAAAATTCCAAATCCTAACCAATGGATCAACTGATTTGGTCACAGTTAAAGATGACGGCACGGTAGGTATTGGTACAGATAATCCAGGTGGTAAACTTACAAGTTATACAAGTGCTACACGTTTCCAAAGTTTACAAGGCGCCGCCGCAGACCTTGAAATTGTAAGTGACAATGCTACAAATCCCGTTGCACTTATCAAAGGTACAGGCACAGCAGACTTAGTAAACGTATTTGATGATACAACAGAAGTGTTTACTATTGTTGATGGTGGTAGTGTTGGTATTGGCACAGATAATCCAACTTCACAATCATCAATAGATAAGCTAAATGTTCAAGGTGGACATGTAAGATTTGGTAAGGTCACACATATTGATGGTGATGGATCTAAGAGCACAACAACCACATCAGTAATAAGTGGATTGCTTAAAGCATCTTATAGAACACTCAAGTATACAATTTCACTTACTAGAGGTACTGAATATCAAGCCAGTGAAGTTCTTATTGTCCACAATGGCACAGATGCATGGGCTACAGTGTATGGTACAATTTATACAGGTACCGGTCCATTGGCAAGTTTTGATGCCGCGATATCAGGAAGTAATGTTCAATTGTTGGCAACAATGACCAGTTCAGCACTAACAAGTTACAATTTTCAGGTGATGGCAATTGACACATAAATACAGTAGAGGAATCATAAATGACTAAATTTGCATTTACAGTAGACAACGACCTAGCACCACAAACTGATAATACCAGAGATATTGGATTAAGTAATCTAAAGTTTAAAGATATTAATATTGCTGGTGACGGTAGTGTTGGCGGTGATTTTGCTATCACAGGTAACATCAGTGCCGCTAACTTGAGTTCATCCACAGCAGGTGGTGTCACTAAAAGTGAAGCAATAGCATTTGCAATAGCACTAGGATAATAATAACATGGCAAAGAAATTATTTGTAGGTAATTATAGATTTGATGCAAGTGAACAGGTTGTATACGTTCAAGGTAACGTACAGCCTGAGAAGTTTTTGCTGATAACAAACATTACTGACAACACAATTATCTACAACTTTGCAGATCCTTTACTTGGATTTGCAGGCAAGTTTTTTAATGAAGCCACAGACGAAACAGAATTTAACCTTGCATATGATACTACAACGATGGATGATAATGACATACTTCAAATCTTCATCGATTTAGATTATCAAGAAATGACTCCAGCTGAAGACCTACTAGATCCGGTTGGTAAATTACGTGTTAGTAATCCTGAAAACTTGATTGATACTGACTTTGAATATGGTCTACAAGGTACAAAGTGGGAAACTGTTCAAACAGTAAACAATATTCCAACTATTTTTAGTAACAGTGGTGATACTCCAGTTGACGGAATTTCCAGTGTTGATGCTGTAAGTGGAAGTAAAAACGTAAAAGTAACATCTACACTTCCACATGGATTAAGTATTGGTGATCCGATAAGTGTTCAAGGTTTGAGTCAGTATCAAGCTGAAGGTTTCTTTATTGTTACCAGTGTTCCAGATACACTGAGCTTTTTCTTTGAACTTGATGTTCCTGCAAACTTTAGCGGTAACTTAGCTGGTAGTTATACAACTATTATTGCTGGTAAGTTCTTTGAAGGTTCAACACTTCCTATTAGCACTGCTGATGGCGCTGTTACAGACAATACTACACCTAGTGACATTACAGTTACCACCCAAGACACACATGGATTGAGTGCTAATACCAAAGTTTATTTGCGTAACACAGTTGGTCCAAAAGTTTTAAAAATTACAGACAGTACTGCTACAGCACCAGACAACAGACCTTTTGTTGATACAACAGCTAGTTTTAATAACAGTGAAGTGGTAGATATGAGCGTAAGCACTGGTAGAGGAACATATAGAAATCCTCCAGTAGTTACATATGATTGGGAAAGTACATATACAGTTTATTTAGATCCATCAGACATTAACTCAGGCAATGATACTATTACATGGAAC
>Ga0163109_10001079_pt1 | contig 21566 bp, 24 predicted proteins | sample CRUFie1St13metaG_FD_108704 | JGI IMG/M metagenome (GOLD analysis project Ga0163109, IMG submission 108704) | Marine microbial communities from the Costa Rica Dome - CRUD Field 142mm St13 metaG | ecosystem: Environmental > Aquatic > Marine > Oceanic > Photic zone | place: Costa Rica: the Eastern... | reverse complement strand
TGTTAAATATTCTTATATATATATTTGAGACACATGCTTTTGAAATTTACAACAAAAAATCAATTAATAACATGCATAAATATATAGCATTTTTTTTTAAATCAGTATAAATATATAGAGGAATTAAGAGGGCAAATTGTCAGACAAAGATCCAAAGCAACCATCACGTAGAGATTTCATTTTTTTAGCCACAGGTGCCTTTGCTGCAGTAGGAGCTGCAAGCATCGCATGGCCAATAGTTGATCAAATGAATCCTGATGCGACTGCGCTTGCATTATCGAAAATTGAAGTAGATATCAGTCAACTTGAGAGAGGGCAAGCAATCACGGTCAAGTGGAGAGGAAAACCTGTTTTTATTCGAAGGAGAACTGAAGAAGAGATCCAGATGGCCTCACGTGTGGACATTGATAGCTTACCTGACAATAACGCCCGAAATTATAATTTGAGTCCTGATTCATCTGCTTCAGATGAAAATAGGGCGCTTGATGAAAACGGAGAATGGCTTGTAATGGTAGGGGTTTGCACGCATCTTGGGTGCGTTCCAAAGGGTCAATCTCTAGGGGATTCTAAAGGGGATTTTGGGGGCTGGTATTGCCCTTGCCATGGTTCTCATTATGATACTGCTGGTAGAATAAGAAAAGGTCCAGCAGCTAAAAATCTTGATATACCAGCGGCAGAATTTATAAATCAAAACGTGATAAGGATAGGTTAGAAATATAATGAGTAAAGAATCTACATATATTCCAAAATCGGGCTTCTCAAAGTGGTTTGACCAGAGACTGCCATTACCAAGAATGCTTCATGATAACATAAATGCATTTCCAACACCGAGAAACCTCAACTATTGGTATACTTTTGGTGGAATTTTGACATTCTGTCTCGTGACGCAAATAGTTACGGGCATAGTTCTCGCGATGCACTATACTGCCGACGCAGGACTTGCATTTGCATCTGTTGAGCACATAATGCGGAATGTAAATTATGGCTGGCTTATAAGATATATTCATGCTGTTGGAGCATCAATGTTCTTCTTAGCCGTTTATGTGCATATTTTCAGAGGTCTATATTATGGATCATACAAAGCGCCAAGGGAAATCTTATGGATACTAGGTGTGGTCATATATTTGTTAATGGTGATTACTGCCTTTATGGGCTATGTCTTACCTTGGGGACAAATGAGTTTCTGGGGCGCCACTGTTATAACCAATCTATTTTCTGTGATACCGGTTGTGGGTACAACAATCACTGAATGGCTATGGGGTGGCTTTGCTGTAGATAATGCTACACTAAAAAGATTTTTTAGTTTGCACTACTTGATGCCCTTCATGATCTTTGGTGTAGTAATTTTACACATTTGGTCACTTCATGTTACAGGTAATAACAATCCTGTTGGGGTTAGCGTCAAGGAAAAGCAGGATACAGTTCCATTTGCTCCTTATTACACGGTGAAAGACGCATTTTCTTTGGTTTGTTTTTTGATCTTATTTGCTTGGTTTATATTTTTTAATCCAAATATATTAGGTCATACAGACAACTATATAATGGCTGATCCATTAGTGACTCCAGCTCATATTGTGCCAGAATGGTACTTACTGCCATTTTATGCAATACTGAGAGCTATTCCATCAAAGCTTGGTGGAGTATTAGTAATGGGTGCTGCGATAGCGATACTATTTATTTTGCCATGGCTTGACACATCAAAGGTGAGGTCAGCTACTTTTAGACCATTATACAAGCAATTTTATTGGATATTTGTGGTGAATTGCATTGCCCTTGGATACCTTGGTTCTCAGAATCCAGAAGGTTTATTCTTAGTTGCATCTAGAATATGTACTGCATACTACTTCATACATTTCCTTCTTGTACTTCCGATACTAGGGTTAGTTGAGAAGCCAAAGCCCATTCCCGAGAGCATAACTAAAGCTGTTCTTGAAAAAATGGAAATAAGGAATATGAAAGAAAAAAGTGCGGAGGCCTAGCTGCAATAAATGTTCAAATTATCTGGATATAATTTCAAGTTTTTTATATTGTTCCAAATTATATTTGTCTTATCTTTTTCGATAAGCGCATACGCTGCAGGGGAACAAAAAAGAGTTCAGAAGCATGACTGGACTTTTGCTGGAATATTTGGACATTATGATGATGCTCAACTTCAGCGTGGTTTTCAAGTATATCGTGAGGTGTGTTCATCTTGTCACTCAATGAACTATGTATATTACAGAAATTTAGCAGAAGAAGGTGGCCCAGGGTTTACCGTTGAAGAAGTCAAAGTCATTGCATCAGAGGATACGATAATTGATGGACCTGATGACTACGGGGAAATGTTCGAAAGACCAGGAAAGCCGAGTGACACGTTTGTTTCACCATACGCCAATCAAAATGAAGCGCGTGCATCAAATGGTGGCGCGTATCCTCCAGATTTCAGTGTACTCGCAAAAGCTAGAAGTACACTTAGAGGATTTCCTTGGTGGTTTGTTGACTTGTTTACAGGGTATCAAGAGCAGGGTGTAGATTATATTTATGCTCTCTTGAATGGGTATAGTGAACCACCAAAAGATTTTATCTTACAATCAGGTATGCATTATAATGAATACTATCCTGGTAACCAGATAGCAATGGGTCAACCACTCTATGAAGAGTCTGTTGAATATGCTGACGGAACTGTAGCAAGTGTAGAACAAATGGCAGAAGATGTCTCTGCATTCATGATGTGGGCTGCTGAGCCGAAGCTAGAAATTAGAAAACAAATGGGTTTCAAGGTTGCTATATTTTTATTTGTTCTCGCTGGCTTGCTATATTATTCAAAGAAGAAAATATGGGCCAGAATTGAACATTAGAACCAATAAGTAATAGATCCATTGAAAAACAATATAAATTATCTTGAAAAGAAAATACGTGCGATAAAAGACTATCCCAAACCGGGTATTATTTATCAAGACATAACGCCTCTGCTAAGAGACCCTCAGGCCTTTTCACTTGCAATTGACCTATGTTGTGAAAAAGTGGATCGCGATATCGATTTAATAGCTGCAATTGATGCAAGAGGTTTTATTTTAGGTTCTGGTATTGCATACAAGACTGGAAAAGGAATCATCCCAATTCGTAAAATGAATAAGTTACCATATAACGTAATAGCAGAAAAATATTCCCTCGAGTATGGTCATGATCAAATTGAATTACACACTGACTCAATCGAGGAAGGACAAAAAATAGTTTTGGTTGATGATGTTTTGGCAACCGGCGGAACAACGGAAGCTGCTATTAAACTTATCGGTAGGTTAGGGGGTCGGTTGTGTGCGATCATTTTCTTATTAGAACTAAAAGACCTGAATGGTCGCACAAAGATAGAAAAATATGCAGATAATATTCACTCCTTGATCGAATTTTAGTTATTGCTCCTGAAGTGCATAACATCGCCGTCTTGAACTATATATTCCTTACCCTCAAGCCTCATTTTACCAGCTTCCTTCGCTCCTTGTTCCCCATTATAATTACAAAAATCTATATATGATGTGGTTTCTGCTCTTATGAAACCTTTTTCAAAATCTGTATGAATAACAGATGCAGCTTTTGGTGCTAAAGTATTCTTTTTTATGGTCCAGGCCCTTGTCTCTTTCTGGCCACTTGTAAAATATGTTATAAGATCAAGTATGTAATAACCTGTTTTGATGACTTTAGTTAGCCCAGTTTCATTGAGGCCAATACTTTTCAAATATTCATCCTTCTCCAATTCGTCTAGGATTGATAGCTCTGATTCTGTCGAGGCTGAGATAGTTATGCAATGGGAGTTTGATTTTGATACAAAGTCGTGAACTTCCTTGGAAAATGCATTTCCTGAAGCTGCATCTGTTTCCTCAACATTACAAATATAAAAGATTGGTTTCGATGTGAGAAGATTTAATTCGGCATAGATCTTCTTATGCATATCGTCGACTTGGAATTCCCTTGCCTGTTTTCCAGAGTCTAAAAAAGTTATGATCTTATCAATAAGCTCGTATGTTGATTTTGCCAGTTCGTCGTTTCCCTTTATTTTACGTTCCAGCCCATTTTTACGATTTTCCAGATTTTGTATATCAGCAAGTAGTAACTCAGTCTCAATCGATTGGATATCTGATATCGGATCTATCTTATTATTTACGTGGGTGACATTATCATTTTCGAAGCATCTTACAACGTGCGCTATTGCATCTGTATCTCTTATATTTGATAAAAATTTATTACCAAGACCTTCTCCTTTTGATGCACCCTCAACTAAACCTGCTATATCGACAAAATTCAATTTTGTTGGGATTGTATTAATTGATTTTGATATCTTACTCAAATTTATAAGCCTTTCATCAGGAACTGAAACCTCTCCTATATTTGGCTCAATGGTACAAAATGGGTAATTACTAGCCTCAGCATTTGCAGTCTGAGTTAGTGCATTAAATAAAGTTGATTTTCCAACATTTGGAAGTCCCACTATACCACATTTAAAACCCATAATTTTCTCTCACTTAAATAAACCTAATATTTTTTTTAATGGATTAATTTCTTGGTTTTGGACTTCGACAAGTTCAAAGTTAATAATGAAGCTCTCTTTTTTATTTAAAATTTCATAGATGTTATTTGTTAGGTAATTGAGAATTTGATTGAGTTTCTCTTTCTCAGATCCCGTGAAGTTACCCATAACATGACCATTAACCCTCTCTTTATTTCCAGGATGCCCTATACCAAGCCTGACTCTTGTGTAATTATTATCAATTTTTTTAGAAATTGATTTCAGTCCGTTATGGCCTGCGTTACCGCCTCCAGATTTAATTCGAATTTTGCCAAATGGGATATCTAGTTCATCATGTAAAACTAATATATTTTTTGAGTCTATCTTATAAAAATTTGCAATTTGAGAGACTGCATCACCAGAATTATTCATGTATGTTTCTGGTTTTATCAGGATAATTCTATTTTTATCTATTATCGTTTCATAAATAATAGAATTAAATTTCTTTTTTATTTTATAATCTTGTTGTGCAGAAACAATATTATCGATAGCCATATATCCGATATTATGGCGGGTATATTGGTATTTTCCCCCCGGGTTTCCGAGGCCAACTATTAGTTGCATTGTACTATTTTTTTTTATTCTTGGCTATCTTCAGCATCAGAGGTTTCTTGTGCTTCACTATCCTCTACCTCTTCTGTTTCATCTGCTTCTTCAGTAATACCCGCTGGAGCCGCAATTGTAGCAATTGTAAAATCTCTATCAGTAATTGTAGGCGTAACGTCCTCAGGCAAAGTTACTGCTGAAATATGAATTGAATCACCTGTGTCTGCTTCAGAGAGGTCTACAACGATATTTTCGGGTATCGCATCAGCTGGGCATGATAATTCAACATTATAGCGAACAACATTCAGCACACCACCCTTCTTAATACCTGGGCAAATATCATCATTGATGAATGATACAGGTACTTCCACCACAACTTTTGCTTCTTTTGATAGCAAAAGAAAATCAACGTGCAGTGGTGTATCTTTTACTGGGTGAAGTTGAACATCTTTCGGTATTACACGTGTTTTTTTTCCATCCAAATTCAAATCATATAATGTTGATAAAAATCTACCAGTTTGGAAGTGCTTTACGAGTACTTTTGTTTCAACTGTTATATTTATTGGATCAATACCGGTCCCGTAGAGTATGCCTGGTGTATTACCATCCCGTCTAATTGCACGTGAGCCACCAGTGCCTATTTGGTCTCTAATTTTAACGTCGATTTCCTGTATATCAGCCATTTTATTCTAAATATCTGCTTATGAATTTATTAATTGATTCTAGTATTATTATCTATAAATAATTTTTAGAAAAAAAGAAAGATTTTTTTAATTATTATATAAAGAGACTTGAAACAGATTCTTCATTTGACGTTCTCATAATTGCATCGCCCAGCAGCTTTGCAACAGAAATTGTTTTGATTTTTTTGGATCCATTACCAACAGTTTCGTTAAAGATTGTATCACTTACAACAAGATTTTTTAGATCAGAGCTATTAATTCTCTCAACTGCTTCACCTGATAGAACACCGTGAGTAATATAAGCGCTAACTTCTTTTGCCCCTGACTCCAGTAATTTACTTGCAGCATTACATAATGTTCCACCAGAGTCTACAATGTCATCAACGAGTATACACGATCTTCCATTTACATCCCCTATAATATTCATTACCTCTGATTGACCAGGTTTATCTCTTCGTTTATCAACAATTGCTAATGGCGCACCGCCTATTCTTTCCGCAATAAGTCGTGCCCTTACAACCCCTCCAACATCTGGCGAGACAACTGTAATTTTTTCAACATCTAGCGTATCTTTTATGTTTGTTACAATGACCGGCGCAGCCGATAAATTATCCGTTGGTATATCAAAAAAACCTTGTATTTGGCCAGCATGTAGATCAATAGTTAAAACTCTGTCAGCACCAGCATTTGTAATAAGATTGGCAACTAACTTGGCAGAGATCGGAGTTCTACCCGATGTTCGCCTATCTTGGCGAGCATATCCATAGTAGGGTATTACCGCAGTAATTCTGCGTGCTGATGATCTTTTTAGGGCATCAATAAGTATTAATAATTCCATTAAATGATCATTTGCAGGATATGATGTTGATTGTATGACAAAAACGTCCTCACCCCTCACGTTCTCCAGAATTTCAACAAATACTTCCATATCAGCAAATCTACGAACGTTGCATTCGGTTAGGGGTATTTTAAGATAACTTGCAATATCTGCCGCAAGCCTCATATTTGAGTTTCCGGCAACAATTTTTATGTTTTGATCTTGTTTTTTCATACCAAGTCATAGAATTAATTGTTTTTACAATAACACTTTATAACAATATGTAAATATTTAGGTCTTTTTATAGAGTGTATTTATTTGTTAATAGTGATTGCATTTGCCTGTCTTCCGTAATCCATTTCCTTTAGATGAAGAGATCTTCTAAAGGAAAAAAATTCATTACTATTTTCATATGTGCATTTTTTTATATTATCAATTTCTCTAACGCCACAATTTTTAATTTTATTTATGCAATATTGTGGCAAATCAAAATAGTATTTATGATTTTTTTGGATAAAGAGCTCTTTATTTTTATCATCATCAATCATAAAATTCTCCAAAAACTCACTGCCAACCTCATATGATTTTTGTTGTATACATGGCCCTACTACTATTGATATATTTTCTATTTTTCCATCTAATTCCTGCACCTTCATTAATGTATTTTCTATAATATTATTTTTAGCTCCTTTCCAACCTGCGTGGATGGCGCCAATTATATTTTTTTGTCTCTCATGAAGTAATATAGGAACACAATCGGCTGTCAAAATGCAAAGAACTAGTTTTTCACTTTTTGTAACTAGCGCATCTGCTGTGAGATTATAGGAGTCATTCTCTGTAATTATTTTGCATATATTTGTATGTTTTTGTATTGGTATGACAAGACTCGCACTTTCTTTACCTAGCTCTTGTAAAATTTTTTTTCTATTTTTGCTAGTATTCACATTCGAGTCATCTGACCTTCGGCTGCAATTTAGGCTTTTATAAATGCCGTCAGAGTATCCCCCATTGCGCGTGAAGAAGCCATAGCTACAACCACTTAGGTAATTTTTTTTTGATTTTATAAAATTTTTTTTCATTTCATTTTTTCTGGTACTGTAGAATTATTATTTGAAAAGTATAGAACCTTAAATAATTTACCCATTTTATCAGGATCGGTTAATCGGTGATACTGTCTATCTAGTTTATCTTTATATTCATCACTTGCATTTGATCTCAGAATTTTGTATCTCTCAAAGATTCCCAAGCTTAGCAGGAAGTCACTCTGATTAATTGGTCCGAATGAATTTATATTCATGGTTCTTGCAATTCCTTGATATCTTTTTATGTCTATCAAGCTCGTTAAGTCAGTGTTACCTGGCTCATAAAAAATAGACCTTTTTTTATGTGCTGAGATTGCTTGCATTGTATCACCCGCTCCGCCACTTATCTTGGCGTAGTCTAAAATTAACAGGCCACCTTTTTTTGATATATTTTCAAAAATTATTTTTAATATATCATCTTGCTTTGGTGAGATTTCATAAACTTTATCATCATTTAATTCATGTTCTTGAAAATCTAAATCAATTGACTGCCCTTTTTGTTTATCAATGACAGAGTAAGTGAATTGACCAAGGTCATCTAAGTCGATAGCCCTTTCTTTCCAATTATCGGCGTCACGAATATATTGTTTTATTGGTATTGCATCAAAAAATTCATTTGCAATAAAGAAGTTTATACCATCAGGCATTTTCTTCAGCGTACTTACTCTCTTGAAATTGTAATCTATATTACGTGATTGTTCTTCTTTAAGAGTTTCACTTGTGTCATATAACCAAATATTGATTGATTTATAAAAATCTGGAAATTTTTTTGAAACTCTTTGAATATCACTCATCATTAAACCATTCCCTGGACCTAATTCTATGATATTAATTTTTTGTTTCCCAATATTTTGCCATGCGGTGATCAGCCAGATCGCAATCATTTCACCAAACATTTGACTGACCTCGGGCGCTGTAATGAAATCACGGTCCGCGCCAATCGGCCTCTTGTATTTGTAATAACCAAAATCCTCATCTTGAAGACATAATGTCATATATTCTTCGATTGTAATGGGCCCATCTTGATAAATTTTGTTTTTAATTTTTTCTTCTAGATTTCTAAATTTTTTTTCCATTTTTTCTATTTAATAGCATTATTCCCAAAACCATCATGGGAATAGAGATAATCATACCAATTGTAACTTGACCAAAAATATACCCGATTTGTTCATCTGGCAGTCTATATATTTCTGATATTATTCTAAAAACTCCATAACAAATAAGAAATATTGCTGATGCATTACCTGGAGTTCTTAGAATACGATATCTTTTACATGCGACTAATAATATAAAAAATAAAACCAAGCCTTCCAATATCGCTTCATATATTTGCGATGGATGTCTAGAAATAAGTTCTCCAGTTGGATATATAACAGACCAAGGAAGATCGGATGGCTTACCAATTAATTCATGATTTATAAAATTTGATATTCTGCCAAAGAAGATACCGATAGGTGCAGAAATTGCCAATAGATCTGCGAGTGATAAGAAGTTTAATTTATATTTTTTTGAGAATATTAGTGTTGAAATGATTATACCAATGAGGCCGCCATGAAAAGACATTCCACCATTCCAAATTTTATATATTTCATCAAGATTTTCTGAAAAGTAAGGAAGATCGTAAATTAAAACATACCCAAAACGACCACCCAGTATGATACCAACAATAGCCCATGGAAGAAAATTACTAATCATTTCTCTACCAATGAATTTATCTGCAGCGCAATCACGAATAAATTTAGAAGATATATATATCCAGCCAAGCAGGAGGCCCAGACCATAGGATAAACCGTACCAGTGAATATTAATTGGTCCGATTTGAATCGCCACGGGGTCAATAACGGGCACGAGCATTGCAATTACATACATTAACAATATTTACCTTTAATTTTTAATTTTAATATATCATAATTACCTAAGAAAATACTTTTAACAATAAATGGAGAATTTATGAGTCAGTCGAACTCAAACTTATTTAGTAAATTAACTGAAATATTGTCCGAAACAGCAGGGGCCGCCAGTGGGGTAAAAAAGGAAATTGAGATAATAGTGAAATCCCAAGTTGAGAAGTTATTGAATGATTTTGAAGTTGTTCAACGCGATGAATTTGATTTAATTAAAGAAATGCTTATTAAAGAAAAAGAAAAAAGTACGCTTCTTGAAAAAAAATTAAATGAAATAGAGAAGAAATTAAAAAAAGGCAAATCTACAAAGTAGTGGATAAGTCATGAAAATATCGAAATAAAAATACACTCCTAGCTAGCGTAAATAGAAAATTAATCATTTAGCTTAAAATGGTAAATAAGTATATTTACTTTTTTGTGAAATGGAAAATTTATTATTTTTAAATAAAAAAACACACCCACTTGATGTAATTGAAGAAATTATAGACTCCCAGAGCTATACATTTAAAAGATCATTTCAAGATGAACTGGACTTATGGATATCTGGCAAGAGATCAAATTTTCGAATAAATTTTAATTGGCATAGCAAATTAGAGGGTATTCACATTATTGTTTTTTTTGAAACGAAGATTCCAGAATATAGACAGGACGAGGTGTATAAATTAACCATAAAAATTAATCAATTAATTTGGTTGGGGCATTTTGATATATGGACTGACGAACTAATGCCAGTATTTAGGTACAATATGTTACTTTCTGGGGGCCTAGTTCCCACTGATATTCAATTCAATTCTTTACTCAGGCACATAACGGATACTTGTGAAAAATTTTTTCCATCGTTCCAGTATGTTATTTGGGGAGGAAACAATGCTGATGAAGCTATAAAAAATTCAATATTTACAACTGCTGGGGAATCTTGAGTTTACAAACATTAAAAAAATTATCTCTCATTGGAATGGGTAGGATGGGCAGGTCCATGGTAGGTGGATGGTTAAATAGCGGTTTAAGTGCTAACAAGATACAGATTATTGACCCAAATATAAGTACTAATGATAAATTCATAACCGAAAATGATCTAAGTATGAAATCTTTAGAAGAAATTGACTTAGCTCAAGGAACGATAGTTATTGCTGTAAAACCTCAAGTTGTAGAAAATATTCTAATTGCGCTAAAGGGAAAGTTAACATCAGAGACAACAATCATATCGATTGTTGCAGGTTACTCAACCAAAGATATTAGGAATTATATTGGACTGGCACCCAAATTAATTAGGACGATGCCAAACACACCGGCTGCAATTGGGAAGGGTATGACAGCAATTTTTTCTGATAGCACTCTAGACCAAACTATTAAATCAGAAGCCGAGGCTCTGTTCAGTGCCATTGGAAAGTATTTCTGGATAGATGATGAACATCATATGCATCTTATAACTGCTATATCTGGGAGTGGACCGGCTTATTACTATTTACTAACTGAGTGTTTAATTCAAATTGCAACTAGTCGCGGTCTTGAGAAAGATACTGCGGCATTGCTTGTTGAACAAACTTTTTCTGGCTCTGCGGCATTGGCAGAAAGTTTCCCGAATATTTCTCCAACTGAACACCGTCAAAATGTCACCTCGCCTGGTGGAACAACAGAAGCGGCATTGAAAATATTGATGGAAGATGATAAATTAAAGAAACTATTAGATTTAGCTATTAATAGTGCAGCCGAGAGAAGCAAAAATCTCTCAAAATAGTTTATCAATCTTGAGGTCAATTAATTGGCAGATTTAAATAAAAAGCAGATCATTTCAGCTTTCATTGATATTTTAAAGAAAAATAGCTACAGCTCTATTACAATTGAAAAAATTGCAAGAAAAGCAAAAGTCAAAAAAGAAATAATTATGTCTGAGTTTATTGATGTTGACTCAATAGCACTTCAATATCTTAATGAAGTTGACATTGAAACATTACATTTGGCAAAAGAGGACTCGGACTCAAATAATCCCAAAGATATTATGTTTAATATTATCATTAATAGACTGGAAATATACGATAGGAGTCGTGCTTCGGTTCTCAATTTGTTAGATGGAAAATCTGACTTCAGGTTAAAATATATAGCAACATTGCCAAGATTAATTAAAATTTTTGATCTCATTTATAATAATAAAAATAATATAAGTTTGAAAAAATTATCGAGAGATGTTGGATTTCTCTATATCTATAAACAAGTATTGCGTGCCTGGATGATAAATGGGGAGATATCGGCGCTAATGTCTATAACTGATAAAAAACTTATAAGAGCAGGTGAAATATATAGCTATCTCAGCAAACCGGTGGCTATTTTAGACGATCTATTATCTAAGCCACTAAAGAATAAGAAAAATTAGCAATTATAAATAAAAATATATAGTTTTTTTCTTCCAGAAAAGTTAACAATATTGTATATACTGCATATAAGTATTTCAAATAGAGAGATGTTTCATGGCTCCACATTTTGACAATAGAGAAGGTTATATTTGGTTCAATGGTGATTTTGTCGATTGGGCAGATGTAAAACTGCACGTTCTAAGTCATGCTTTACATTATGCAAGCTCTGTCTTCGAAGGAGAAAGAGTCTACAAGAAAAAAATATTTAAGCTAAATGAACATACTGAACGACTGTTTTACTCAGCGAATACAATGGATATGGAAATACCTTATACTATTGATGAAGTAAATGAAGCATGCAACTCTACTGTCAAAAAAAATAATATCATTGATGGTTATGTAAGGCCAATTGCTTGGAGAGGTGCAGAAATGATGGGTGTGTCTGCACAAAATACAAAAATCAATTTTGCAGTTGCTGTTTGGGAATGGCCATCATACTTTGATCCGGAAGAAAGGCTTAAAGGTATTCGACTGTCACTATCCAAGTGGAGAAGGCCCTCGCCTGAGACCATACCTTGTGATACTAAAGCGGCAGGCTTGTATATGATCTGCACTCTCTCAAAGCATGACGCTGAGAAAAACGGATACGCAGACTCATTAATGTTAGATTTTGAAGGTTACGTCGCCGAGGCTACGGGAGCAAATGTTTTTTTTATAAAAGATAATGAAATTCATACGCCTAGCCCAGACTGTTTTTTGGATGGTATAACAAGGAGAACAGTCATAGAGCTCGCTAAGATGAGAGGCTTATCAATCATCGAAAGAAAGATATTACCAGAGGAAATGGCAGAATTTACTGAGTGTTTCTTGACTGGAACAGCTGTTGAAGTTACTCCAGTGTCACAAATTGGTGAGTATAATTTTAAACCTGGTCGGATTACAAAAGACTTAATGGAAGACTATATAAGTCTGGTAAATAAATAGATCTTTTACCTGATTTCAAAGACTAAAAACCCTCCCATTGATATAACTTCCTCAAGTCACTCTCCTTTTGTTCGATCCATATCTCTTTATCAGAGTATATTTCTTTTTTCCAGAATGGTGCTGAACTTTTTAGGAAATCCATGATGAATTCATTAGCTCTCATACTATCAGAGCGATGACTTGATCCAGTTATTACCAAAACGATGTTATCGTTTGGGTTTAAAGAACCATATCTGTGTACAATTCTAATATTATTAAGAGTCCATTTCGAGCATGCAATTTCTGCTATATTTTTGATTTCTTTTTGAGCCATTTCTGGATAGCAATCAATCTGCATACTCTGTAGGCCGTTCTCAGGACGCACCTTACCAATGAAAATTGAGACAGCTCCATGATCAGAACTATTCTCATTAAAGATTTCTATTTCCTCAGTAAGATCAAAATCATCTTTTGTGATATTAATATCCATATTAACCGCCCGTCATTGGAGGAAAGAAGGCTATCTCATCAGCTTTTGATATCAATTCATTTTCATCCACAAGAACTTGGTTTACCGCGAATTTGATACTTTTTCTTTTTTCGAAAGCTTTTTTGTAAGCTTCATCGATTGAAGATAGATAATCAATGAGTTGTCCTATTGTTTCAATTCCAGATGGTATTTCTAAACTCTCTTCCCGTTTATCAATAATTTCTGCTATCCATGCGAAATACTTAAGATTCATTTTCTTTCTTTTTTATAATGCTTCTATGAACGGTTTTTATATATATCATTAGAGATATTACACTTATTATTGCTGTAGCGCAGATAAATGTGTTTGTAAGATTTATTATCTGTATGTCTGAATTACGAGTAAGTGATACCAAAAAAAGCAGAATTAGTGAAATAAATTGTAATGTTGTTTTTAATTTTGATAGCCTAATTACATCTATCATTATTCCTTGGTGCGCTGTTATTTCTCGCATTGTCATTACTATTATCTCCCGAGCCGTGATAATCAGTATCCCGATTGTGGTGTAAGTATTGAGCAAATCAGAATTTATGAACATCATGAATGCCAATATGACCAAGAGCTTATCAGCAATTGGGTCTAGAATTTTTCCGAGTACTGATGTTTGATTTAATTTTCTTGCAAGATACCCATCAAGAAAATCAGAAAGAGATGCCAGAATAAAAATAATAAAAGCCAATAATTGTAGAATATATATTCCTGACAAATAGAATACGAGAATAAATGGGATAGATAGGAGTCTAAAATATGTAATTAAATTTGGTATGGAATATAGGGAGCTCTTTTGCATTTTTTTATTTTATCTATTTTTAAACGAAGAGTGTATATCTTTTGCAATCTTTTCATTTATCCCAGGAACTTTTATTATATCATCATAGCTTGCTTCACTTATAGACTTTACGCTTCCAAAATGTCTCATCAACTGTTGCTTTCTCTTCAGCCCAATACCTTCGATATCATCAAGCCTTGAGTAATTAATTTGTTTAACTCGTCTTGTTCTGTGGCTACCTATTGCAAATCTGTGAGCTTCATCTCTGATGCGTTGTAAGAAAAAAAAGATAGGGTCATTCTTGTCCAAAATGAAAACCCCTTTGTCTTTTGAGTGTATCTTTTCATTACCATATTTTCTATTTTTATCTTTTGATATACTTATAACCTCAATATCTTTTATCTTATTCTCTTTTATAATATCAATCGCAATATTCAATTGACCTTTACCCCCATCAATTACAACAAGGTCAGGGGAACTATCTTGAAAATCTTTCTCAGATAGTTTTGCAAATCTTCGTGTGAGAACCTCTCGCATCATCGCATAGTCATCACTTGTTGAGATATCTTTCGATTTTATATTAAATTTTCTATAATTCTTATTATCAAAACCGTTTTGACCAACAACGATCATAGCGCCAACTGGAAAGCTGCCTTGGGTATGGCTATTATCGTAAACTTCAATTCTGCGTGGTACTTTGTCTAATTGTAATTTTGAGGCAAGTCCCTCAAGCAGACTTTGCTGATCTTGCATCTGGTTAACTTTTCGATTAAGTGCTTGTTCAGCATTCATAACTACTTTTTTAACAAGTCTGTATTTTTCACCCTGTTTAGGTTGTGTAATCTTTATTTTTCGCTTGTTTTTTTCTGATAGAGCACTTGCAAGAAGTTTTTCACTAGGTAATTTCTCGGACGCAATTATGTTATTTGGGCATGGGTGAGATGTATAAAACTGAGCGATAAATGAGTCTAGTATTTCTGGATTTGGATCAAGCTTATTCGCGATTGGGTAGTATTCTCTATTACCCCAATTTTGACCCGCCCGTATAAAAAATACTTGTATGCAAACGATATTGTTTAATCGACTAATACCAAAGACATCAGCATCACCAATATTCGAATTATTAACAGATTGTTGGGATACTATTTTGTTTATAGTCTCTAATCTATCTCTTAGTTTTGCCGCATTCTCGTAATTAAAGTTTGCTGATTCCCTCTGCATGTCAGTATAAATTTTATCTTTGATATTGCTTGCATTTCCATTCATAAAATCTTGCAGGTCGTTAATCAGATGATCATAATTTTGTTTGGTAATTTCTCCTGTGCATGGCGCAGAGCATCTGTTTATTTGGTACAAAAGACAAGGCCTAGATCTATTTTCAAATACATGATTACTGCAGGTTCTGATTAAGAAGGCTTTTTGTAAAGTATCAATAGTCTTGTTGACGGCTCCAGCAGATGCAAATGGCCCATAATAATCACCCTTTAACTTATTATCACCCCTATATTTCATCAATCTTGGGTAATCATGTTCCTTATTCACCAATATTTTTGCAAAAGATTTATCATCGCGCATGGCGATATTATATTTTGGTTTATTTTTCTTAATAAGATTTGCCTCTAAGAGAAGCGCTTCAGCTTCAGTACTGGTTATTGTAAACTCCATTGATCTTGTCTCTGAAATCATTTTCTTTATTCTGTATGTATGGTTGTTGAGATTTGTATAGCTTTTAACCCTATTGAATAAGTTTTTTGCTTTTCCGATATATAATATATTTTTGCTGGCATCGAGCATTTTATATACACCTGGCTTCTTGGTGAGATCTTTGGAATAAGACCTGATAGTCAGAATGCCTGTTTCAGTATTTGTTAATTCTCTCGCCATATGATTGCTAATTTTCTATGAAGTCTGGCGTCTTCCAGGATAAGTGTTGGCCAGAGTCGATCGCGATTATTTGACCTGTAACCGATTCTGTACTTAAAAGAAATTTAATTGCATTTGAGATATCTTTTATACTTGGTTGCTTTTGTAGCGGTGTATTATTTGCTTCAGCATCAAACATCTCTGTTGTCTGATCATGGTTCGCTAATATGGGGCCTGGTGCAATTGCATTAACTCGGATTGTTGGACTGTATTCTTGAGCCATCATTTGAGTAACCCCCCACAAACCAAACTTGCTGACTGAATAACTAAAATATGAGGGATTTAACCTCATTACACGCTGGTCGATTATGTTAATAATATTATTATCTCGATCTTTTCTGTGGATTTTACACAGATGCTTTGATAGTAAAATTGGGGCCAAAAGATTTATATCAATATGTTTAGAAAAATCTTCGACTGTAATATTTTTAGCACTGTCATCTTCAAATACCGATGCGCAATTAATGATTGTATCTAGATCTTTTCCAATATCTTTTGTAATTTTATCCAGCATATTGATAATATCTTTCTCTTTTGATAAGTCGGCTTTATAAATAAATGCCTCTATTTTTTTATTTTCCAGGTCATTTTGTAATTTTTTGGCATCTGCATCAGAATTGTTATAATGAATTAAGATACGATTACTCTCATAACCGAGTTCTTCTGCGATTGACTTGCCAATTCTTTTTGCGCCACCTGTTATTAATATTGTTCTCATTAACTGCTCCACTACATCAATGATTTTCATCGATAAGTAAATTTTTATTACTTAGCCTCTTAAGTTCATCCCTAATTCTTGCAGCCTCTTCAAATTCAAGATTTGAAGCAGCATCTAGCATTTCTTTTTTTAGTCTTTCAACTTTCTTATCAAAATCTTCTTCCTTCAGTTCTATTTTACTATCTATTCCAACATTATAGTAATCTTTTTCATAAATTGAATAATCAAGGTCATCAACATTCCTTGATATTGTTTCTGGGGTAATATTATTATCGTTGTTGTATAGTCTTTGCTTTTTCCTTCTTCTCTCTGTTTCTGCTAATGCATTAGATATTGAATTTGTTATTTTATCGGCATAAAGGATTACTCTCCCATTTACATTTCTTGCTGCTCTACCAATAGTTTGTGTGAGGGATGTCTCAGATCTTAAGAAACCCTCTTTATCAGCGTCAAGTATAGCCACAAGCGAACATTCTGGAATATCTAGGCCCTCCCTAAGTAAGTTTATACCAATTAATACATCAAAAATTCCCTTTCTGAGGTCCCTTATTATTTCAATACGCTCGATCGTATCAATGTCTGAGTGTAAATAGCGAACCCTAATACCCTTTTCATGCATAAATTCAGTCAAATCTTCAGCCATTTTTTTTGTGAGAACTGTGATCAATACCCTTTGATTACTTGTTATTATATTATTTATTTCGTCAACTACATCCTCCACCTGATTTTTTACTGGCCTAATCTCTGTGGTTGGGTCAATTAGACCAGTTGGCCGAATAATTTGTTCAATAAATTTACCGCCAGTTTGGCTTAACTCCCACTTACCAGGTGTAGCTGAAACATAAATAGTTTGAGATCTCATACCATTCCACTCATCAAAATTTAAGGGTCTATTATCCTTGCATGAAGGCAGTCTAAAACCATATTCAGATAAATTTTCTTTTCTGCTCAAGTCTCCCTTGTACATCGCACCCAACTGAGGGATTGTAACATGACTTTCATCAATGAAAACAATTGCATCTTTTGGCATAAATTCAAATAATGTAGGGGGCGGATTGCCCTCTAGTCTTCCTGATAAGTATCTCGAGTAATTTTCGATACCTGCGCATGTTCCGGTTGTTCCTATCATTTCAAGATCAAATATTGTTCTTTGTTCTAATCTTTGCGCTTCAAGCAACTTATTTTTTTTATTGAAGAAATCTAGGCGTGACTTTAGGTCATTTTTTATTTGCAGCATTGCAGTCTCGAGAGTTGGCTTTGGAGTTATGTAATGAGAGTTTGCAAATATTGTTACTGAATTAATGTTATCAAAAATTTCACCAGTAAGAGGATCAAATTCTTCAATTGACTCAACGTCATTACCAAAGAAGGATATTCTCCAAGCTTTATCGTCATAATGGGCCGGAAAGATTTCAAGCGTATCCCCTCTAACTCTAAATGTGCCGCGGTAAAAATTTAGATCATTTCGTTTATATTGGAGCTCAACTAATCTTGTAATAATCATCCGAAGGTCAATATTCATATTAACTTCAATTTTCTCTGTCATATCAGCATATACATCCAACGGCCCAATCCCATAAATGCAAGACACTGATGCGACGATTATAAGATCCTTCTTTTCAATAAGTGATCTTGTTGCTGAGTGCCGCATTTTATCGATCTGCTCATTTATTGAGGCGTCTTTTTCGATATATGTATCTGTTCTTGCAACATACGCTTCTGGTTGGTAATAATCATAATATGACACAAAATACTCGACAGCATTTTGGGGGAAAAAAGATTTAAATTCACCGTATAGTTGAGCTGCAAGTGTCTTATTTGGCGCCAAAACAATGGCAGGGCGTTGAACTTCTTCAATTATCTTTGCCATAGTGTATGTTTTACCAGAGCCAGTTACGCCAAGTAAAACTTGATCTTTCACTCCATTGTTTAATCCCTGTGTAAGTAATTTTATTGCATTTGGCTGATCGCCTGAGGGCGTGAACTTAGATTGTATTTGAAACTTATTTTGTACCAAATCTTGAGACATTTTTAGCTGTCATTTTGTTATTATATTTAATAAATAATTATTATGTTTACATTTAAATTTCAATATTTATAAACTATATTTTTTGTAACAAATAAACTATATTTGTATTAGATAAATGACTGGCATAGAATATCTTCGGAGGAATTGTAATGATTATCGTGATGGGTGAGTTTAGATTAAACCCTGAAAGCATTGAAGTTTTACGGAATGAAATTGCTGAGGTTATAAAAAAAAGTAATCAAGAGAATGGCTGCATCTCATATAAATTCTCAGAGGCTTTAAATGATCCGGGATTAATTCGTGTCTCAGAGAAATGGAAATCGATGGAAGATCTTGAAGCTCACTTCGAAACAGATCATATGAAAAGGTGGCGCGAAGCTGTGAACAATAACGGAGGCGCAACTGATCGGAATGTATCCGCATATGGTGTTACCTTAGAGAGGGAGCTATAACATGGCAAGTAATGAATTTTTATCTAAGCAGGTCCAAGCGATAAAGCCATCTCCAACGATTGCGGTTACTCAAAAGGCACGGGAGCTCAAATCACAAGGCAGAGATGTTATTGGGCTTGGTGCGGGTGAGCCTGATTTTGATACTCCCGATAATATCAAAGAAGCTGCAATTGATGCCATAAACAGAGGGGAAACTAAATATACTGCAGTCGATGGGATTCCAGAATTGAAAAGGGCTATAGTAAATAAGTTTAAAAAAGAGAACAATATTGACTATACGACGGATCAGGTATTTGTTGCTCCAGGGGGCAAGGCGATTATTTATAACGCCCTTATGGCTACAATAAATGATGGCGATGAGGTTGTGATACCTGCTCCATATTGGGTATCATATCCGGATATAACCCAAATGGCAGGGGGAACGCCTGTAATAATACAAGGAAATCCTGAAAATAATTACAAAATAAGTGCCGATCAATTAGATAAGGCAATCACTAACAAAACAAAATGGTTTATATTCAATTCACCTTCAAATCCAAGTGGCGCCGCATACTCAAAATCCGAATTAAAAGCTCTGACAGATGTACTGCTTAAGTATGATCATGTTTGGTTACTAACTGATGATATTTATGAGCATATTTTATATGATAACTTTAAATACTATACACCAGTTCAAATTGAACCAAAACTATTCAATAGAACATTGACCTTAAACGGAGTGTCCAAAGCTTATTCAATGACTGGATGGCGCATTGGTTATTGTGGGGCGCCTGAAAAATTAATCAAGCCAATGAGGACAATTCAATCGCAATCTACCACCAATCCAACATCAATTAGTCAGTGGGCTTCCGTTGAAGCACTGGAGGGAAATCAGAATTTTATTCAACAGTGGGTAAAAGAATTTAAAGAGAGACGAGACCTTGTTGTTGATCTTTTAAATAAAGCCGAAGGAATTGAGTGTGGGGTCCCAGAAGGTGCATTTTATGTATATCCAAATTGTTCAGGTTGTATTGGAAAGCAAACTGCAAGCGGTTTTGTTATTGAAACTGATGAAGATTTTGTAACCGAATTGCTCAATGCTGAGGGAGTAGCGGTGGTACATGGTGAAGCGTTCGGGACAAGTCCTTGTTTTAGGATTTCTTATGCGACATCAATCGAGCAGTTAGAGGAAGCTTGCACGAGAATTATTAGATTTTGTGCTGGACTTTCATAAAAAAAACTGAACTCCAGAGCAGAGTTCAGTTTTTTTGTGATGTGCAAGCGTATATGTTAATTGGGAGGTCTCATATACATATAGACAAATTAACTTAATTGTGTATGCAAATCTATGCATAATAATGCAAAACAGGTGTGCATTTTTTGCAATACTAGAATGCCCACTCTTTTCCTTTTTCAATAATAAATTCCCTGAAAACCGCAATCCGTTTTGAATTTCTTCGTTCTTCAGCGTAGGTTAGATAGGTATCAATTTCTGGTAGTTTTGCGTTGAAAGCTATTCTAACTAAATTATCATCCTGACTAACAAGATAATCCGGAAGCATTGCAATTCCAATACTATTGGAGACCGCCATGTGTAATCCTTTTATATTTCCAATTTTTAAAATTGGTTTTATCTTATATTCTTTGGTTATATTCTCCAGCCAATTTATCTCTTTCAGATAATCGGGTGCTCTCCCATATGTGACAATTTTATGGTTCTTGAGGTCACTTATCTTATTGGGGTTACCATACTCATCAAGATACTTTGGAGATGCGTATAAATGAAAATGAACAGTAAATAGTTTGCGTTGAATTAGATCTAATTGTTGTGGCTTATGAAACCTGATTGCGATATCTGCTTCCCTCATCCCAACATCAAGCTCTGCATCAGTTAACCTGAGCTCTAGGTTAATTTCAGGAAATTTTGAAGTAAAATCTTTCAGGCGAGGCGTAAGCCAATTAGTGCCAAGGCCAACTGTTGTGGTGACAGATAAATCTCCCGATGGTCTTTCTTTGCTATCTACTAATTCAAATTCGGCGTCCTTAATTATATCAACAATATTTCTTGTCCGCTTATAGAGTAGTTCGCCTTGCTCGGTAAGTATGAGTCCTCGAGGGTGTCTGTGAAATAGTGGCATACCAACCTCATATTCGAGATTAGAAACCTGCCTACTAATAGCAGATTGACTTGTGTTAATTTCCTCACTTGCATGAGAAAAGCTACCAGCATCTGCAACAATATGAAAAATTCTTAACCTATCCCAGTCCATTGGTATTCTT
>Ga0163109_10001078_pt1 | contig 21573 bp, 22 predicted proteins | sample CRUFie1St13metaG_FD_108704 | JGI IMG/M metagenome (GOLD analysis project Ga0163109, IMG submission 108704) | Marine microbial communities from the Costa Rica Dome - CRUD Field 142mm St13 metaG | ecosystem: Environmental > Aquatic > Marine > Oceanic > Photic zone | place: Costa Rica: the Eastern... | reverse complement strand
TTCGAACTGCAGAAGGGTTTATTGCGCCTGGAACAAGAAAATTGTTCGCTAACATCGCCCTAATATCCGCCACGCTGATTGACGACCCCTGAAAACCTTGTCCAAGGCTTTTAAACAAATTATTCATACTAAGCGCTTGAAACTCTGAATTATTCACAGGCATTCCACTAACGAGTTTCTCAGTCGGTTGATAAGTGCCAACAGATACGGGAGTGTTAAGTAATCTAAGCACCAACCTGGGCTCTATCTGCTGAACCTCGAGCTGAATTCGTGATCCTGGCTGCACGGGTATATCGTGGGAAGTCACGAAGCTCTGAGCACCTACCCTTAAGAGTAGCCCTCCACTTGCCATACGCTCACTGACCAGGGCATTAATCATTTGCCCAACGCGCCAGTTCGCCAGCATAATTCCTTGATTACGCTGATCTACGCGCGACGGTGTGAGTATTAACTGCAGCTCTTCCACGAAAAACCCCCGATGGAGCGTCAATCCACCCTGTAGACTATACTCGTAAATAGTACGCTGCCATTAAAACTAAACTGGGAAAAATGCATGGACATTGCAACGATTATTGGCTGGTTAGCAAGTATAGGCGCAGTAGGACTACTCATTTGGCAGCAAGATCAAATAACTATGTTTTTCGGTACTCAGACGGCCATCGTCTCAATTGTGTTCGTGTTTGGTGGCACGCTGTCCGGCACAATGATGCGGTATAGCATGGGACACTTCGTGAGCTCGCTTGGAGTAGTTGCCAGAATTTTTGGTAGCGGTGCACAAAACCCACAAGAGCTTATAGACGAGATTGTGGACATGGCTGATGTTGCTCGCAAGAGCGGCTTCTTAGAGCTAGAAAAACGAAAAATTTCTAATGATTTTTTGGCGGATGGCATTCGACAGGTCATTGACGGTAGCAAGCCAGAGGTTCTCAAACAGACCATGCTCTCCAACATGAAGGGGATTGTGGACCGCAACTCTGCCAGTGAGAAAGTTTGGAGGTCGATGGGCGACACATCTCCCGCATTTGGGATGATTGGAACTGTAATTGGTCTTGTTGCGATGATGGCTAATATGGATGACCCCAAAGCAATCGGTCCTGCCATGGCGGCAGCACTGCTTACCACCCTTTGGGGCTCTGTGTTAGCAAATGTTTTTTTTCTCCCCGTTGCTGACAAATTGAAATTTAGGTCTAACGACGCAAAGCTCAGTCTACTGATTAGTATTGACGGGGTCATGGCTATTCAGGGGGGACAAAACCCTCGTGTGATAGCCACTGTTCTGGCCGCATATCTAGACCCTACGAAAGCGGCCAAGACTGAGAGCTCCAACAAAGCATCGGCAGACGCGGCATGAGCCAGGACCCCAACATAATTGAGGAACAAGAGGATGACGGACCTGCTCAAGGTTGGCTAGTAACCTTTTCTGACCTTCTATCGCTCCTACTGTGCTTTTTTGTAGTGCTATTGTCAGTCGCCGATTTTGATCCAATTAAATATAAGCAGATCCAATCCAACATGATAAACGCATTTGGTGTGCAAAGAGAGATACCTCTTGAGGATATACCCAAGGGTACGAGTGTAGTAGCCACTCACTTTCAACCAGGAATACCCGAGGAAACTCCAGTCGAAACCATTCAACAGATAACTCGCGAGCAGGAGAGAGACTCATTGCGTCTTGGAGAGCCAGATGCTGAGCAGGAGAGGGAGCGTGACATGCGTGAAGCTGTTGAGACGCTTGACGAGATGATGCAGCTCGTGAGAGACACTGAAATTGATGCAGAGATGCTCAGAAAATTACTACGTGCAGAAATTGAGGCTGGCCAAATTGATGTAGAGAGCGAAGATCGAACAATCCTGATTAGAATCAGAGAGAGAGGCTCCTTTACCTCTGGGTCAGCTTATCTAAATAATGAGTTTGTAGAAGTCATTGACAAAATCGGAATCGCGCTAGGAAAAATAGAGGGTCGAATTTTCGTAGAAGGACACACTGACAGCATTCCCATAAATTCCTTCGCGTATCCCTCAAATTGGGACTTGTCTGTATCTCGAGCAGCATCAGTCACTAGAAGGCTCGTTCGGCCCGAGACAAACATCAATCCACGACGATTAACGGCATCAGGTTTTGCAGCAACAAGACCACAAGCCATTAATGCAAGCGCAGAAGGCAGAGCTCGTAACCGTAGGGTTGAAATCATTATTAAGCAACCGATAGATCGCTTCGAATAATGAACTTGGCTGCTGCAAAAAACGCACGCCTAATTCCAATCTCTTAACTGGCTTTTCAAACGAGCAATTGCTTGACCATGAATTTGCGATACTCTCGATTCACTGACTTCAAGCACCAAGCCTATTTCTTTCAGGTTCAAATTATCCACATAATAAAGCGACATCATCAAGCGCTCTTTCTCTGGTAACTGTTCGATCGCATCAGACAATGCCGCGGCGCGCAACGACTCCGAGACTTCTCGATCCGGCTCCCCGTCGCCGGCCACCAAATCAATATCCTCGACTGGCGTGAGTCTCGCAAGAGAAACGTCAGCAAGCACAACGTAATACTCATCCAAACTCAATCCAAGCTCGCTAGCAACTTCAAAATCTTTTGGTGCTCGCCCAAAGCGCTGCTCTAAGCGCTGCAACGCATTTGCAACTTGCCCTAAATTTTTTTGCACCGACCTCGGGAGCCAATCACGAGCTCTTAGCTCATCCATCATGGCACCCCGAATCCTTATGGTCGCATAGGTCGAGAAAGTGGCTCCCGAGTCTTCTTGGTAATCTTCCTTCGCCTTTAACAATCCAATCAACCCCACCTGTATGAGATCATCGATTTCAATATGGGAGGGGAGCTTCACGGCCATATGACCCGCAATACGCTTAACGAGAGGGAGATGCAAAGATACGAGATCCTCTCCTTTCCGCTTAGAATGTATCGCATATTCAGCTATCATCACCAAGTTTCCTTTTACGCGGCGGGCGCAGACTCCAATAATTGTTCCAAGAAAAAAACCACTCCAGAGTTTTGCTTTTCAGCTGATAGGTTAAGAAGCTTATTGGCACAGGCACCGAAAGCTAAAGCAGCTGGAGATCTTGGATAGGCACTAGCCAAAGGTCTTCTTTCCTGCACAGCCCGTTTCAAATACGGATCTAAAGGAATTGAGCCAAGGAGAGAAAGCTCGACATCTAAATGATCGCCGGCAACCGAAGACAATCTTTCAAACAGATTTTTACCTTGAGCTTGATTATCAACCTGATTAACGAGGATCTGAAATCGTTTAATGTTTCGCTTATGTCTGAGCACTTTTATTAAAGCGTAGCAATCTGTTAAGGAGGCTGGCTCGTCACAAACTACTAACACAGGTATTTGACAAGCCGCAACAAACGATTGGACTGCTTGGTCAATTCCAGCACCGGTATCCACGACCATAACTTCGGGCGTCGACAGTTGATCCGAAAGGTCTCTTATCAACTTTGCGCGGCTATCCTGCGACATATCAGTCATCTCGGATATTCCCGACGCAGCGGGGATCACTCGCACCCCTGACTCACTCTTAACTACTATTTCACTTAGCGATTTTTCGCCCGCCAAAACGTCGGCGAGGTTGTATTGAATGGTGAGGCCCATTAACAAATCCACATTGGCAAGCCCTAGATCTGCATCAAATAAGACAACATCTTTGCCGAGATTAGCCAGTGAAACCGATAGATTCACCGCAGCATTAGTCTTACCAACCCCTCCCTTGCCACCAGTCACTGCGATTGTGTGCATATACGTGCTCCTGCTACCTAAGCTTTAACGTTCAAGCAGTCTGTGCATAACCAGATCGCTCCGAAAACCGCTCACTAGCCGCCACCATTTTTCTGGCTAATTTTTTAGCTAAGCTTATCAGCTCGCTAGATGTAACTGAGCGCACACAACTCTCCAACTGATGAGATAAGCCAATTATGGGTGTTCCGTTTAAAATCACGGCGTCTAAAACCGCGCCTAAAGACACTGCTTCTGAAGTTCGCGAAATAATTGCCCCAGCAATTGGCAAATCCATGGTATGCAACGATGTTGTGCGTATGACGTCCGATTGATACGTAGCTGGTATCACCAGAATGGCATCGATATCTAGCTTTTGATCTTTAACCAATTTTAAAACTGGATCATTGGTCCCTAACCCGGGTGTCAGGTCCTCCGTTTCTATCACTATTTTTTTTCTACCTCGCGCGCGCCTTATGTAGGTTTGGGCCTCCGCTACATTAGGTATGTGGATGCGCTTAACTTTCTCGCGCTTACAGAAATCAACAAGTGCCCCAGAAGGATCCGATGTTACCGAAATAACGAGAACTTCTGATGACTTGGAATTTTGGAGCTCTTTTCTAACAAGCTGCTGGCATATTAACGATCGACAGCTGGCTGATCCTCCTATAATTGCCTTAGGCACTACATTTATCGCTATAGCCGCTTTATTTTCTGATTCTATAGCTGCTTCTAATCTGCGAAGAACGGCAGACCAAGCAATATTTAAACCTGAAGAGGTATCGATATCCGATGTAATATTTGCGATCGCAAGTTTACACAATCCTAAAGTGCGCAATCGTTGCTCGAGAGCCGACGACACAGGCTTTTTACCTGCCACTTCTTGCCAAGTCCGTTCACCCAACGCGGTATAAAGAACATGTCTTAAAGCCCGCAATTCTCTGTCAAGATACCCAAGCGTAATGTCATTTACCGATTCTCTTGATGGGGCCATATCGGCTTGAGAAACACTCTTTTTAAATGACTCCCCGCTAACTGCGGAAATTTCAATTCCCAAGTCACTTCGGTTTGTTGAGAGGATTAATGCATCGGCCCCTAACTTAGCTTTTACCTTTTCCAGCGCACACTTGGTATCTCGTGCAACAAATCTCTCTGCATCCATATTCCAGTTCCCAATTCACGTCAACTTTTTGACGCCAAGCTCCATTTTTTGAGCACAGCTTCGGACATATTGTTCTAAGCAATTAGCGGGCCAAGTCCTCATCAGCTATGTTGATTGTTTGCCAATAGTTGTAACCACTCGAATATTTTTATCCGCGGGAATCTCGTCGTACGCAAGGATGTAAAAGTTCGCCAATCTCCCTCTCAAGAGACTAGCCAGAAACCCACGAATCACACCTGAAACCAATAGGACTGGGAGCGCACCCTCGGCCTCCATTTTTCCAGTGGCTTCACCAATTCCGCCGATCACTGTATCTACTAGGTTTGGCTCTATCACCCCACCATTACTCTGTACGGCGTTGCTTATTATTTGTTCTAGCTGTGGGTCGAGGACCATTACAGGTAATTCGATAGCAGCGCCCGCAACGTTTTGAAAGATTGATGCGCCTAGCGCAACTCTAACGCGTGAAGTCATGTCATCAGGGCTTTTTTCCTCACCGCGCTGCAACGACAGTGTCTCCGCGATAGTTTTCATATCGCGAATTGGAACACCCTCTTCGAGAAGGTTATGGATCACCCGAGTAACGTCAGCGAGGCTCATCACACCGGGAATAAGGTTTTCGACCAGCTTTGGTGACTTAATTTTCAACCGGTCTAACAATTGCTGAACGTCATCCTGCCCTACTAATTTTGCCGCATTATTTTTCAAAATCTGGCTTAAGTGAGTTGCAATTACGGTCGAACTATCGACAACTGTGTACCCTGCTGTCTGAGCGATCTCACGATGCGCGGGATCAATCCACAAGGCATCGAGACCAAAACTGGGGTCTTTAGTTGGTATCCCCTCCACGTCACCGAATACTTGGCCCGGATTGATTGCAAGCTCTCTATCGGGGATCAATTCGGCCTCGCCCATCACTACCCCATGAATCGTTATTCGATAAATGTTGGGTCCCAAATCGAGGTTGTCTCGAATATGGACAGTGTCCACAAGAAAGCCCATTTCTTGAGACATCTTCTTCCTAACCCCCTTGATACGCCCCAGCAGGTCGCCGCCCTGGTTTTGATCTACCAAAGGGATCAACCGGTAACCGACCTCGAGCCCAATTACATCTAGTGACGATACATCCTCCCAGCTCAACTCGCGTGTCGTGTGTTCAGATACTGGAGCAGAGCTAGCCTCGAAAATCTCGGGCTCTTCTGGGGCTTGAGATCTTAGATAACCTATGACAGCAAGAAGAATAGCAATCGATAAGAACACCAAATTCGGCATTCCTGGCACCACACCCATTATTCCTATAATTCCTGCAGCAATGTATAGAACCCGCGGATTACTGGTGAGCTGGTGAGAAACCTCCGCGCTCATGTCCTGCTCACCCGATACCCGCGTTACTATGATCGCAGTTGCCGTGGACAATAGCATTGAAGGTATTTGTGCCACTAAACCATCGCCAATGGTCAGAAGAACATAATTTTCAGCAGCCTGACTAGGATTTAGACCATGCTGCAAAGTTCCAATAGCAAATCCACCGATAATATTAATAAATAAAATTAGAATGCCCGCAACTGCATCGCCTCTAACAAATTTTGAGGCGCCATCCATCGCACCATAAAAATCTGACTCACGGGTTACGCGCTCTCTGCGCTCCAAGGCTTCATCTTGAGTAATCAGGCCTGCATTCAAATCGGCATCAATAGCCATTTGCTTACCGGGCATAGCATCCAAAGTAAATCTAGCGGTTACCTCGGACACACGTGTCGCACCTTTAGTCACGACAACGAAATTTATAATGACTAGGATAGTAAAGAGGACAAGTCCAACAGCATAACTACCGCCAACCACAAACTCACCAAATGCCTCGATGACACGCCCGGCCGAGTCGGTGCCAGTGTGTCCATTTATTAAGACCACCCGAGTTGAGGCGACGTTAAGCGCCAGCCTCATGAGTGTTGCCAGCAGTAAAACTGTTGGGAACACTCCAAAATCGAGAGGTCGCCTCGCATAAATAGAAGCCATTAACACCATGATTGCCAGTGCAATACTTATGGTAAAGAGAAAATCCAGCGCCATAGCAGGCAGTGGCAACACCACCATAGCCAGCATCATGAGCATAACTACCGGCGTGCCTAAACCAGCCACAAATCGAGATACATTTGGGGAATCAAGCGCTAGCGTATTAGTGGCCATTTAAAACACCCTCTTCATTAAATCGTTCGAACTCTTCAGGTAACGGAATCGCTGTAGGACGCGGCACATACTTTTCAGAGCTCTCTCGAGCCAACTGAAAAACGTAAGCAAGGACTCTGGCCACAGCTAAGAACAAAGGTGCAGGTATCTCATCTCCGATCTCTGTCGAACCAAAAATAGCTCGTGCTAAAGGTGGCTCCTCGTAGATAGGCACGGCGTGATCGTGAGCAATTGCCCTGATTTTTAAAGCTATTAGGTCTGCTCCCTTTGCTATTACGACAGGTGCGGCAGACCCCTCTGGATCATATTTTAGTGCGACTGAATAATGTGTTGGGTTTGTAATCACTACATCTGCCTGAGGCACGTCCTGTAACATCCGCCTTTGAGAAGCTTCACGTTGAAGTTGTCGTATTCGGGCTTTTACCTCGGGCCTGCCGTCGGTCTCTTTAGATTCGTCTCTCACCTCCTGCTTAGTCATCTTAAGTTGCTTTGTGTGATCCCATATTTGAAAAGGAATATCTATCGAAGCAACAATCGCGAGTGAAAGCGCCGCGCATAGAGCGGCCAACAGAATTAACTCACCAGAACGAACGATCGCTTCAGATACTTGAAGCCTGGCCAAGGACATCATCTCCGTCTGAAGAGAGAGGAAAAGTACAAATGCGACCGCAGAAATTAATAGGAATTTTAGAAGAGCCTTCACAAGCTCTAGTAGCCCTTTGGCCGAAAATATCCGCGACAAGCCCTTTATTGGATCCAATTTTTCGATTTTAAATGCCAACGCACTGGGGCTGAAAACGATTCCACCCATTACGCTCGGGCCCATCAAGGCTAAAAAAACAGTTAAGGCTAATAATGGTACGACCAATACCAACCCCGAAAAAATGCCTGTGCCCAAATGAGTAAGCATTAATTGCGAATTCGACATAAGCTCTATAGATGGTGTCAGCATTTGCTCCATGAAAGCGATAATCGCGTCGCTCAGCTGCCCCCCTGTCAGCCACAAAAAAGCAAGACCACCTACTACAACTAAAAAAGTATTTAACTCGCGAGAACGAGCAACCTGCCCTTTTTTACGAGCCTCATCTAACCTCTTGCCAGTGGGCTGTTCGCTGCGTTCTTGTCCTAACTGCTCCTCCGCCAAAACGTCCCCCTAACCCAATATCCGTAAAGACTCAAATGCTGTCATTTCGACGATCCGAGTCATAACATCGATATACACTGGCATCACGATGAACATGATAAGTAGTCCCGAAGTAATGGTGACCGGGAAACCCACAGCAAAGATATTCAGTTGAGGTGCTGCCCTTGTTACTACACCTAATGAAATGTTTATAAATAAGAGCGCTGTTAGCACTGGAAGTGCCATCAGAATACCCCAAGTGAACACTACCGAACCCAAAGCTACTACTCGCGCGAATATTTCGTTAGGAATCCCCAAGGCACCTACGGGAACTAAGTTATAAGACTGTACTACAGCGGAAATAAGAACTAAGTGGGCATCCAACGTCAAAAATAAAAGTGTTATCAAGATGACGAACATCTGAGCAACCACCGGCACCTGAACCCCATTCTGTGGATCAACTGCCATGGCAAAGCCGAGGCCCATAGTCATGGATTGCGCTTGTGCTGCAAAAACCGCAGCCCCGAAAGCGAGCTGCAGCACAAAACCCATAATAAGACCCACACCAACCTCAGTGATCCCAGCCACAGCACCTCTGCCTGTAAAAATACTTTCAAAAGGTGGAGGAGGTAACGAAGGAGCGACGAGCCCTGCTAGTAAAACTGCAAGTAAACCGCGTGTGCGAAAATTAAAGCCAGGGGCACTAAAAATAGGCGCGACAACCATCATTCCAGACAAACGCAGAAAAGGCGCTGCAAACAGAGAAAAAGCAGATACGAAGTCGTCAAGCAAAATAGGCATAACTCATCCCAGTAGTCCCGGTATTTCGGAATAAAGCTGCCTGGTAAAATCGACCAATATGGTTAGCATCCAGGGGCCTACAAAAAAAAGAACGCCTGCGACCGCCGCGAGTTTAGGAATGAAACTTAACGTCATTTCCTGAATCTGGGTTGCGGCTTGCAAAATACCGATAAAAAGGCCCACCGCGAGGGCAGCACCTAATATCGGTGCAACCAATAGTGTGACAACCCATAGCATGTTCCTTCCAATGTCCAGCACATCTATAGGATTCATCTAAAACAACCTCTAAACGTTAAAACTAGCGACAAGTGTCGCCGAAATTAGCGACCAGCCATCAATCAAAACAAAAAGCATCAATTTGAATGGCAGGGAAATAATAATTGGCGATAGCATCATCATTCCCATTGACATCAAGACCGACGCAACGACCAAATCGATAATTAAAAAAGGGACGAATAGAAGAAAGCCAATTTGAAAAGCTGTTTTTAGCTCGCTCACTAAAAAAGAAGGAAGCAAGACGAAAAGGGGCACCTCTTCTCGGGAAGCGAACACCGGGTAGCCACCTAACTCTGAGAATAACGCGAGATCCTTATCCCTAGTGTGGCTAAACATAAACTCACGCAACGGTTCCTGCGCCGCGAGAAGTGCAGCCTCAAACCCTAAGTCACCGTCGAGATAAGGCGTTAACGCCTGCATCCAAACCACGTCGATGACTGGTGACATAATGAACAGCGTTAGAAATAGGGAGAGCCCTAGGATGATTTGATTTGATGGGGTCTGCTGCGTTCCAAGAGCTTGCCTTAAAATAGCTAGAACAATAAGAATCCGCGTAAAGGCAGTCATTGTTATGAGCATGGCGGGTAATAACGTCAAAACTGTCATCACCATGAGAATTTGGATGCCTAGCGCATACTCCGTATTTCCATTCGGCATTGGAGTGGAGGTTACAAGTGGAATGGTCTGTGCGCCCGCGAGGCTCGACACAAATAGCAAACCAAAAAATACAGCTGCCCGAGCGCACATTACTTTTTCCCCCCTTCGTTATTACGGGCAAAGTTCCAAACCTCTTTGAAGGATATAGACGTCTCCCTGTCTGTTGGAGCAACAGGGTCGGAGAGCCGATGCAAAGCAGTGACAGCTCCAGACGCTACGCCGACCAAAATTTGATCGGCACCCACTTGGAGTAAAACTGCTCGCTCACGCTGACCTAGGGGAGTACTTGCTAGTACTTGAATGTAGCCCCCTGTCGAGGCTCCCACTGTGTTAAATCTCTTTAAAACTAGCGTTATTACAACTAAAGCTAAGATAACCAAAAAAAGTGAGCCCACCACTTGTACCAGGTAGTCCCCAGTTAATATGCTGGGGACACCCTCTTTGGCCACTGTCTCGGCCTGGGCATTTGTAGCAGCTAACGCAAGCAATGTACTCAAGAAACGAACCATGATTTAGTTCAACTGTTCCAAGCGCTTCTTAGTACTAACAATATCTACCAATCGAAGACCAAACTTTCCATCTGCTGAAACGACCTCTCCCCGTGCGATCAATGTGCCATTGATCATTACGTCCATTGGCTCCGTTACACTCCGATCAAAAGTAACTACAGCGCCCGGGGTCAACGACAGGAGATCTTTAATGGTTAGCGATTTACGTCCAACCTCAACCGTCATAACAACAGGAACGTCCAATAACATCTCTAAGTCGATGTCTCCCGCTTCCGCACCCTTATCTTCAAGGTCTGGTATCGGTGCTGCCTTTACCTCGTCTTCACTCATGACTTATGTTCCCTAAATTTAGTAAATTGCATTGCTTTGAAGCCATCGAAAGCGCCATAACGTCCAACGGCGACTGAATCGGGCCCCAAAAATAGCTCCAACTCAGTAGGTTCACTTATCGGAATTATCGTCCCAATCTGCATTTGCAGTAGGGTTCGTAAAGTGGCTTTTAACTCACATAATTCACCGCGCACCTCGATGGTGACATCGGGAAGAGCCGCTCTCATCTCAGGCTCCCAGGCACTGAAGCTTTCCATTGAGGTTTCAATTTTGTCGCGGGGCATTAACGACTCTTCGTGTGACTCGAGCGCGTCAAACGGAACCAAGAGTCTAATCAAATAATTGTCTTTATCCCCAATAGCGAGTTGGAAGGTAATTACCGCGAAGCCCTGGGCTCTGGGAAGCATAGAGAATCTATCGGGGGTAATGTCGATAAAGAGATCTCCAAAAGAGACTGGTAACCGGTCAGACCAGATCTCTGACATAGCGCGGAAAAAAATCTTAGAGACACGCTCACCAATCCTCTGCTCCGAGGGCGTAACCCTTTTGGGCATCGAGGGCGCCGGCAAGGAGCCTCCCCCAAAATAATGATTCACAAGCTCGGTTAATAACTCACCGGGCAATAAAAGGTGTACCTCACTCTGAAAGGGTTCAGTTGGAGTACTAATGAGACAAAGGCGCTCTGGAAATTCGATAAGCAATGTGTCAGTGACGCCGAACGTTCTCTTGCGCGACTCTACCGTAACAGGAACACCAAATTCAGATGACAACATGCCTTGCAAAGCCTCAGCATGCTTCTCGACCAGCTGGCTCAGCTCTGTCCACTTGGACATCGACAAAGCTTGTCCGCCACTAAAGTCATGAGCACGAAACTCACCATCATCAAAGCCTGGCTCGCTGGCGCGTTCCACAAGGGCCTCGATTTCTTCAGAGGATAAGATCTCGTCTTTGGAAGCATCGCTACTCATCAGCCGACCTACTGAGTTATGTAGTCTGTGAAGTACACATCAGCCACGCGCAGCTCCGCTGTTGCACCGATGATTTTGTTAATCTCGACGAGTGTGGCCAACCGAAGCGCTTCCCGCCCCTCCAAAGTAGACACAGCGCTAAAATCCTGTTGCGTGAAGAATATTGACAACCCATTTCTTATAGCCGGCACATCCGTCTCGACCTTCCCCATAAAATCCTCATCATGCCCAACAAGTTGCGCGGATAACTGAAGATAGCGGGTACGCCCTTGGTACTTTATGGCCACTAAGAATTCCCCAGCATCCGCGTAAAACCGCTCTTTATCGGGAGAGAAAACACCTGGCATAGGTGCAAATAAGCTGGAGGGATCTCCCGCAACGTCACCTACAGCATCACTGCCACTATTACCATCATTCCCTGTCGCCAAGTTTGCTTCCATTCCCAAAATGGCTTTGATACTTGGCCCACCAACTACACCACCTGCGAGGCCGAGAATAATGCTGAGAACACAACTAAGCGCCAGTACCAAGACAGATACGCCTTTCCCGCTTTTAACTTCGGATTTTTCGTCTACCACTGCTATCCCTCTACATTGCACCATTGCTTACGCATAACGTTGTGTAAGCACGATTAGAGCCAGTTAGATAAAAAACAGCAAAAACAATAAGTTAAGAGTTTCTAAATTTAAGGTGTCAATGCGTTGACGATAATATTGTCACTGAACGGCTGAGACGCGCGTGTAACGCCCCGCATAGAGAGTGTAAACCATGAAGATTACGCAAAAGCGTCTATTAAATGGGTGCCCGCTGCCACACTGCTCTCATCAAAAACGTCTCCACCTTTCGACGAACTCGTACCACTGTCCTCGGACGTCTGGTGGTCGGATTGTGACTTGTTCTTGTCAGGGTCACGTTCTGATACATCAGTATCGGCAAGGTCGACCCCAGCTCCATCCATCAAGTCACGTAGCCGAGGTAGAGACGCTTCGACCGCTTGCCTTGCTTGAGTGTTATCAACAACGAAAGCAACTCGAGCTTCATTTCCCTCGGTGGTTAAGGTGACGGTCATTCGACCCAATTCTGCGGGATGTAGCTGAAGTTTAGCTTCACCTCCCCCAGAGGACTTTAGCACTCTCAAGTGCGTAGCAAGGTCAGTGGTGGAAACCACGTTCGGCGACTTGTTAGAGGCTAGTGGCTCAGAGGCCTGACCCTCCTTGATGTGCATGACGGGTTGTGTTTTTTGCTGTGGGGCAAATGATATACCGCTCTGATGTTCCATCGAACTCTGTCGATTATCACTTCTTCCAAGGTTTTCTGCTGCCAAAAACGTATCTGTCACGCCCACCTTCGTCTTTTGAGCCGCGACGACTACAGAGTCACTAAGCGCCTGAATCTGAAGCTTGGGGTCACTAACAAAATATTCCTCTGCTCCTGGAGGCGATACGGAAGTAACGTTTACCGAAGCCGGAGCTGCAAAAAGAGCACTCCCTGACATCAATGAATCATAACTTTTATCAGTGACACCGACGATTTTTCCAGTAATTGAATCTGCCAACGCTCTTACTTCTTGTAAGCTATCGAGGCCTAAGCCAAACGTATCGTCTAGTGGCAACTTTTGCCTCTCGACTGGCAAACCCTGGCCGGCATCATTGCATACAACGGCACCGGGCAAATTGATATTGTGCATAGCGTCATCTAGAGCCTTTGTAAAAGGTGGATCATGACGACACACCCCAATACTATCGGGGCCTGTGGCATCAGACGAACTACTTGAATTTAGGGCTATTGCGGCTAGATCAATCGTGTTTTCAGTCATGTTTACTAACTCTGGTTGGCGGCATTTCAACAACTCTTAGTATCGTGGCTGCAACATATATGCCAACTAATTTAACAAACTCCGCCTGTGTAGATCATCAAGGCGAACTTGCTCCTTTTTTTCCTCGGCAATGAGGCTAGAGTTAGTTCTCGAGGCAATAAGCGCTTCGATACTCTTTGTCTTCGCTCGAAGCAAATGCCACTGCTCTCTTCTAGCCTCCAAAGCCTCACGTCTTGCTCTCAGAATACTGCGCTGGTTCTCTATAAGGCTATCGATTTGGATCAGGAATGAACGTGCCGTTCTCAGCTGAAGAAGCGCAAATTTACTGGGTCGTAAGCCCCTGGACAGTTCTTCATATTCAACTCGATATCTGAGGGCTTGATTAAAGGCATCCTCAGCGCTGATACAATCGTCTTGCATGGCTTTAAACATCAAAGCAGCTTGCTTTTCCTCCTCAGTGATTAGACGAAGCACTACCTCCAGTTTAGAAGTTGACATAGGTGTGCCTTAGGAGAGTTGTAAGCTTGTATTTTGGGCGGCCAGGTTATCGCGTGATTCTCCTTCAACTGTCTCTGCAAAATTTTGAAGCGCTAACAAATCAGCTTCAAAGTTAGTCGCTTCGTCCAATGGTTGTTTCAAAAAACTCAGCATAGACTCTCTGCGTGCAATCGCCGAATCTATCAGGCGGTCAGAGCCCGGGCGATAAGCACCCAATGAAATCAAATCTTTATTTTGTTCGTAAGTGGCGAACAGCTCCCGAAATAGTCTTGCTCGTTCTTGATGCTCTGGCGTGGCAATTTGCAACATTGACCTGCTTACCGACTTTTCGACATCAATCGCCGGATAAACGCCCGCATCGGCCATCTGTCGAGACAAGACAACATGCCCATCCAAACTCGCTCTGGCGAGATCTGCGATCGGATCTTGCAGGTCGTCACCCTCCACAAGAACTGTATAAATAGCCGTGATTGAACCTGGCCCCACAATACCCGCGCGTTCGATGAGGTTAGGGACCAACGAAAAAACAGAAGGTGTGTAACCCTTCGAAACAGGGGGTTCCCCGGCAGACAATGACAACTCCCGCTGAGCCTGAGCAAACCGCGTTATCGAGTCCATAAGTAACAAGACGTTTAACCCTTGATCTCGGTAGTACTCAGCAATGGCAGTTGCTCTCCAACAACCAGAGACTCTCATTAAAGGGGATGTATCTGCCGGTGTCGCAACGACCACCGCTCGCTTCAAGCCATCTGCCCCTAGGCTATCCTCTACAAACTCTCTAACTTCTCGCCCACGCTCCCCAACCAGCGACACTACAACAACATCGGCATCAGAGAATCGTGTGATCATGCCCAAGAGGGTACTTTTACCTACTCCAGAGCCGGCAAATAGACCAATTCGCTGGCCTCTTCCCACAGTCAACAAGGCGTTCAAACCTCGCACACCAGTATCCATAGGCTCGCTAATGGGAGAACGATCCATTGGATTTAAAGCCTTGCCGCGAAAAGGATAACCCTCTTCAAGAACTAGCGGCAGTTGATCTAACGGCCTACCCGCGCCATCGACCACTCTTCCGAGCAGGGCATCTCCAACCAGGACCTGATCGCTTGTCTTCTCAATTCGAACTGACGCGCCCGGCATCAGCCCAGCTGTCGAATCATCACAGGCCAATAGCAGGTGTTCGCCTTCGAATCCAATTACTTCGGCATTCAAGGGGCTATTTAGGATGCGATCGATCTGACATCTAGCGCCAATACCTGCCTTTAGCCCCGATACCTCCAAGCGCCCACCGGCAACCCTAACTAATCTCCCATAAGCCTCTATATGCGCAATCGGAGTCCTTGTCGCCAGCGAGGCAAATCGCTGACTGATCTCATGAAAGTGCTGGCTCGGCTGGTTACTCATCGACACTCACGTCCTTCTCTAGACGTTTTCTCGTGGCATCAACTCTATCAACATCAAGCAGATCAGCCGTCTCGCCAGAGGAATTAAAGGGTCCAGGGAAAAGGCATAGATCTGAGATTATCTTCCGTAATTGACTTTCGATAGTTGCATCTACCAGCGAGTCACCTCGCTGAATCAGGCAACCTCCACGGGTGATCTCGGCAGAAGTCGTAATTTTCAGATCGTCTAACCCATTCGACCAATTTTCCCTAACAGCGGCAGCGTCATCGGGGTGCAGTGATAAACTTACCGTGCCTCGTTGTCCAGATAGCAGCTCAAGGGCACGGTCAAGCGTAGTTCCGATGTGTCCCACGTCTGTAGACAGCTCCCTACTCAAGACCGCGCTACAGATTGAGGAGACCAGTGATAGTAAATACTCACTTACCTCTAACTCCAATCTTTTTAGAGGCTGTTCAAGGGCATCAATCAAACTTTGTAGCTCCGCCACCTTTGCGTTGGCGCGGTCAAAAGATTCTTTTTTTCCTGCCTCTAGACCTTCATTGTATCCATCCGCATATCCTTCGTTACGCGCTTGCTGCCGAAGCTCTTCGGGTTCAGGTTGACTACCCTCGGACTCGTTAAACAATTTCGTCGGGTGCCAACTCGTAAATAAGACGTCAGACGTAGTCACGACTCGACTTCCCGATCATCAACTCACCCTCGTCAGACAAGCGCTTGGCGGTCTTAACGATTTCTTTTTGGGCCTCTTCTACTTCCGAAATTTTAATAGGCCCAGATGCCTCCAAATCTTCTCTCAGAATAGCCGCGGCTCGCTCAGACATATTCCGGAAAAAGCGCTCCGCAATTTGTGCATCAACACCCTTGAGTGCTGTCAGCAGACTCTCATTGGGAACATCTCGTATAAGACGCTGCAGACCTCGATCATCAAGCGACATGAGATTGTCAAAGATAAACATCTTTTCCTTCACCTCATCGCTCAATGACTCGTCGGCCTCAGTCAGAGCCGCTAGCATCTCCTGCTCTAACTCAAGATCAGTTGAATTAAGAATTGCCGCTAAATTATCTGGCCCCATAACCTTTTTAGGGGGCGTCCTCTGCAATTTGCCCAGCTGACTCTCAAGAACACGGTCCAGCTCTTCCATTGCTGCAGGATCTAGCTCTTCCATGCGTGCGATACGCACAATAATGTCTTTCTGAAGCGCCTCAGGTAATAACGCCAGTACTTTGGCAGCTTGCTCATCATATAGCTGCGTCATCACTGTCGCGCTGATTTGGGGGTGCTCCTCAAGTAAAACCTCGGCGATCGCTTGAGGGGCCATCCATTGAAGCGCTTCTACACCCTGCTGCTCTGGAGGCTTATCGAGAACTTGGGAAAGGATTGTGCTCGCCTTTCCCTCACCTAAAGCCGATGTCATGACCCTGCGAGTAAACTCAGGAGCGTCGAGACCAAGCGGATTAATCTCTGAAACCTCAATATGAAACTCTGTCAAAACCGATTCGACTTGATCATTAGTCAGCTTGGCGATGGTAGCCATTGCCTCACCAACCTTTTGAACCTCTCTAGGGTTCATGTGCCGCATAACTAGTGTGGCCGCCTCTTCACCCACACCAAGTAAGAAAATAGCCGCTCGCTGTGCGCCTGTCATTTGAATAGTATCAGCCATCTGATGCTATCCAATTTTTCACGACATACGCGGCTCGAACAGGCTGTTCATTTGCTGAATTACGCGCCATTGCTAGGCTTTGCTGATAGTTGGGCTTTGGCGCCACAGGGGGTAACTCGGGTGGCGGGGCGGTTAACGCAGTAATCTGCTCTTGTGTCTCATCCTCCTGATCAGGACCCTGGAGCGCCGGATTGGCGGCAGCACCTGCGATAGCCGGAGGAGCATAATTAGTTGAGTATCGCACCATTGGTCGAAGTACTGTAAAAATTAGTGCGAGGACTCCAAGTGCTGCCAGTAAACCTTTTCCAAGATCCCAAACCCAAGGCTGCTCTAGCAATCCAGGCTCAGGAAGTGGCTCCATTGGTGCAGGCGCAATAAATGGGGAGTTAATAATCTGAACAGTATCGCCACGCGCCGCATTGAAACCCACCGCCTCCCGAACGAGAGCATTAACCTGCTCGAGCAAAGCTGCATCAAGCGGAACACTTTCGCCATTCTCGTCCAGTCTGTAGTCCACAACCACTGCGACGGATAACTTGTTTACAGCGCCTGGCACAGAGCGAACATATTGAATTGTCTTATTTACCTCATAATTACGGGTCTCCTGACGACTTTCGCGATCTGGCCCATTATCGGCCGGCTGCTGAGCATCCTGCTGCGCGAGCGCTGGCTGAGGCGGATTGGGCACCAAGCCTCCTGGCGGGCCCGCGACAACCGCATTATTGGATATGTCCTCACTTGTCTGCTCGCTTCGTAAAGCAACATTAGGATCAAAGATTTCGTTAGTGCTCTCGGTCCGCGTGAAGTCCATGTCGGCTGTCACTTGCGCTTGAACCGCACCAACGCCAAGAATTGGCTCTAGAATTCCGATAATTCGGTCATTTAATGACCCTTCAAACTGTTCGGCTAGGCGGAACTGCTCCGCTGTGTAGCCAAAATCTGAATCCTGGCCCTGGCTTGACAGAAGTTTACCAGCACCGTCTACGACCGACACTCGAGAAGCATCGAGGTTTGGAATACTGGACGCGACTAAATGGATAATACCCGATAGCTGTCTATCAGATAGGCGAACACCCCCTCTCAGGTTCAACATCACGGATGCGGACGGTTCGTTACCACGCCGTAAAAAGGCCGTTTGTCTGGATATGGCCAGGTGGACCCTCGCAGCGGTCACTGAATCCAGTGCCGTAATAGTGCGAACTAGTTCAGCTTCGACCGCTCTGTGATAACGAGCCTCCTCCATGAAGCTAGAGATACCCATCTCCTGTTCCAGGTACAGTGATTCAAACCCTATACCGGAACCGTCTTTTGGAAAACCTTCACTAGCCAATACCATTCGAGCCTGAAATACCTCATCAGAAGGTACCTCTAGCAGTCCTGTGCCTTGCTCTAATCGGTACTCAATACCGTTCGTCTGCAGGATGCCAATTGCCTCTGCATTATCAGAGGGGGTCATCGGTCCGTAGACTGACTGAAAAGACGGAGAGGTGGCCCAATTAACCAAACCAACCGCCAACGCAATACTCGCCGCAAAACCTATTAATAGCGATATTTGCCGTGTGAGAGGCTGTGCTGCAAAGCCGCTTACTCTATTTAAAATCGGGTTATCAGCCATACTAATCTAATCCTCAAACCGGCATATTCATGACATCTTTATAAGCTGTCAGAAGCTTATTGCGCACCTCAGTCATGCCGGCAAATTGAATGCTCGCTTTCTGCGCATTAATCATCACTTCCGCAAGAGAAACGGATGGATCACCAGTCTCGAATCGAGCTGTAATCGCTTTCGACTCCTGCATAGAGTTATTTACGTGATCAATCGACTGCGACATCAGCTCTGAGAACGGCATAGCTGCTTTAGTCTCGAGTGGAGACGGGCTCTCGTTACGCGCCAGGGCTTGCATAGCACGCATTTGCGATAGTACTTGGTTAATTCCTATATCACTCATCTCTGAACTCCTACATCAAGCCACTGAAGCAACAGGTATCTCGATACCTTGCTCCTTATATTTGGCTAGTTTATAGCGCAACGTTCGACCACTAATTCCCAAGCGCTCGCTCGCAAGCTTGCGGTTTCCGTTTGAATCACGAAGGGCAGTCAATATCATGTCTCGTTCACTGCCCTTAAGGCCCTCCGAAGCCAACTCTGCGTCCTTTGATGAGCTAGAAGAGCTCATATCTACTAACGCATCGAAGACTAAGTCACTCGGTGTTATCTCTTTGCCTGATGACAAAATGCATGCTCGGTGTATGCAATTACCTAGCTCCCTTATGTTTCCTCTCCATCCATGCGACAACAACCGCTGCTCTGATGCTGCCGACAACGACAAGGGCTTGCTTACCGCATATCTCTCTATAAAGCGGCAGGCCAATGGAAGTACATCATTAGGCCGCTCACGAAGTGGCGGTAACTCAATTGGAAAAACGTTTAATCGAAAGTACAAATCTTCTCTAAATCGACCCTCAGCAACCTCTGCCGTTAAATGCCGGTTAGTGGTAGCCAAAACTCTAACATCTAGGGGTATCGTGGTTTTGCCTCCTAAGCGCTCAACTTCTTGCTCTTGCAGTACTCGAAGGAGCTTGGCCTGCAGCTCTATCGCCATCTCTGAAATTTCGTCGAGTAACAATGTCCCACCGTTAGCTTGCTCGAACTTGCCTTCTCGCGCACTTGTCGCTCCTGTAAATGCGCCCTTTTCATATCCGAAGAGGATTGCCTCCAACATATTCTCAGGGATCGCTGCACAATTCAGCGCAACAAACGGCTTATCTGATCTATCCGAATACTGATGGATTGTCTTTGCAAGTACCTCTTTACCCGTCCCTGACTCACCACTGATCATTATTGATGCATCAGATGGCGCAACCCTCCGCACGATTTCAAGTATCTGCTTTGTCTTCGCATCTTCAGCAACCATTTCACTTGAATCTAGACCCGATCTTTTGACCATGCGGGTTACAGTGCTGACCAAAGACGGCGCTTCAAAAGGCTTTTGCAAATAATCTGTCGCTCCGTCTTGCATAGCGGCAACAGCGCGCTCGACACTCGCATGGGCTGTCATCATTACGAACGGTATGGAAGGATACTTCTCGCGAGCAAGGCTCAAAAGTTCATTACCATCCATCACATCCATTTGAACGTCGCTAACTATTACGTCAATGTCTCGGTGCATTAGCTGCAGCAGTGCTTCTTTGCCATTGCATGCTTCGGAAACCTCAAAGCCGGCCTCCTCCAAAGTATCTAACAAAGCCATTCGAAGAGTGGGATCGTCTTCAACAATTAAAATACGCGGGTTCATCAGTTTGATGCCTTAATAGATGATTCAACGGGTAGCAGGATAGTGAACTGGGCACCACCCGACTCGCGATTAGCAGCGTGAACGGTGCCTCCATGTCGCTGCACGACCGAGGCTAAGACAGCTAGACCTAGTCCAGTCCCCGCAGCACGAGTTGTAAAAAATGGATCAAATACTTGATCGATTATATCGTCAGGAATTCCCGGGCCGTTATCTGATACTCTGATAAGCATCATGTGTTGATTGACTGCACCCGCCCATACTTCGATCTCTGGTTTTTGATCACAAACTTGTATGGCATTCTGGATCATATTCGCAATGACAGACGCTAGCTCAGCGGGGGCCGCGAGAACGGTCAAATTAGGATTTATTTTATTAGTACTCAACGACGCTCCCGACGTTTCTAAAACCCCCTCACATGATAGCCGCGCCTCTTCAACGATATCTTTGACGTGAGCGGGCTCCAAGCAGAGTAAAGAGCCTCCTCTGACGAAACCAAGCATCGATGTAATTAATGTCTCAGTCTGGGACAGCTGGCCCTTCAGAGCTTTGCAGATACGCTCACGCTTCTCCGGGTCAAGGTCTTTGGACAGTTGCTCTACGTAGAGAATCGTGGAGGATAAGGGCGTACGGATCTGATGCGCCAATCTCGCCGCCATCTCACCTAAGGAGCTTAGTCGAGTTTTTCGACCTAACTCTCGTTGAAGCGTGTGTTGAGCAGTAATGTCGGAGACCAAAACAATGGTCTCCTCACCACCCGGTAACGGGCAGGTACTTATATTGAGCCGCCGACCTCGAATCTCAAAGGTTCCCTGCGCATTAAAACGACCACGCTGCTCTATTTTGGTCCATGATTGACCTTCAAGTGGCTCGCCCAACAAAGTCCGAGCCTGCGGATTAGCCTCTGTAATCGTTTCCTGGTCGTCAAGGATAATGACTCCACCAGGGAGTGCGTCCAGCATGGTCGCAAACCTACTTAGAAGATTTTCGCGTTCTTGATTTTCTCTGCGTCGCGCGAGCCTGGCTGCCTCGAGCTCGGCGCTGAGCTTGGTCACATGACTAGATAACTCGCGGTAACCCTGGCGAAGCGCCGATTCTGCTTGTGAAAGCTTATCTTGCTCGAGCTCAAAAAAATCGGCAGGTAACTGC